>Ga0126332_10000466_pt1 | contig 14484 bp, 8 predicted proteins | sample InaspJWI42metaG_FD_94482 | JGI IMG/M metagenome (GOLD analysis project Ga0126332, IMG submission 94482) | Marine gutless worms symbiont microbial communities from Oahu, Hawaii - Inanidrilus sp. 2 OAHU.JWI-42 metaG | ecosystem: Host-associated > Annelida > Digestive system > Unclassified | place...
GTTCGGGAGGATAAGATGGTAGGTTCCCAGGTCTTTCCATCTCGCAGTAGAGAAGCCTTATTCCAGTTGCACTAGACATGCCTTCTCATCGTCTCAAGCCAGCCGTTGCCACATGAAGTAGTCCTCCGCCCAGCTTGAGAAAGAAGACCTGCTGCTGCCCAGGTCTCCGTGGACTAACGCCCGCTGGATACAACTCCAGAATTTATATGTTCTCAGGACTTTGAGCTGAAATGCTCAAATACGCCTGGCTCCAAACCACGTGGGCGTTTTTACAGAGACACCACCTCTGAGCAAGTTGTTCAATTTACAATACCTAACATTCAGCAGCCAAGTGCAACCGTTTTAAACGCATTGCTGTACCTCCGACGATTTGAGAAATGTTTCCTTCGATGCATTCTTACGCCTACTGGGACCGTCTTGACTTAGCTCGATTGTAGACTTGTTCTATGTAAGACTGCTTGCTGGACGTGAAAAATCCAGTTAATGTTGTGACGCCTCTGTTTTGGCGAATTTGTCGTCGCAGAGTTTGCTGAAAATATAGGCTTGCACTGCGTCAGAAACAAACTGACCGTCTACGTGTCATTATTATAAAATAATTCTTAATAGTGCGCGAGCTGATAATATCACCATCGTCTAGTATGTTGTACAACAGATAACACATAACACGAACAACTGCATGAACAACTTACCTGAAAGTTGACGAAAGAAACATGAAATATGCAGCGGAATAGCATATGGGAGCACATTGCAATGACAATAGTGAAGTTTGCATTCGAAATGCCGTCTAGACAAAACACTCCAAAAAGTCACTTTCATTGTGTATCTGAGATTAGGCCTACGGCGTTCGTTTGCACCAAAAATGACATTAGTTTGGTTTCATTATCACGCGACGTAGAATTTAATGTAGTACCTAACACTAACACTTGTGGTTCTGGCTGGCTATGTAAAGACACGTTCACAGCGCAGCATCAATACAAGTTCACACCGAAAGTCACATTGCATTAATTTCTGCGAGAACGTTGCGGATTCCGTAGCAGTGTATTTTAGTTCTTTTTAGTTTTTTTTAAATGTTTGCCGTTTGTATGTCTAAACATTCTACTTCACTGTTGATTTTTCGGAATTTTGCAATGTGGCAATTTCGTATTTTAAACTACAGGCTACTTGGTAAACCGACCTTCAGCAGTATTACGTCTTGGTATGTAACCAGACACCCAGGCAAACTCAGCCTTCCACACTCAGGGGATGGGAAATGAGTACCAGCCACTCGAGTGGCAATGCTCTGCGGCTGGAAAGGTAACCGTAGGTCTGGCGTCGCACCGAATATGCGTCACAGACTCTGGTATATCCAGCTAAGGGCTGGCAGATAAGTCATCCGTCAACCCTCATATGTATTAGGAGTATAGTACCCTTTACTTTTTAAGTCGTCCGCTCTAGGAAGTAACGATCTAGCTTATTTTTGCGCTGATAGAATATTTAATAGTGTGAGGGAGAGAATATTTAACAAGAATGGACGACCATATGCTGGGACGGGTCTCAACAGCTCTAGTTAGCGACTTTTCAGATCGTTGGTCTTTCCAGCCACTAGCTGGTGTGTGAAAGTGAATGCAGAAACCGAATACGCGGCACAGTCTAAGACAGATTTTAATGTGAGGAAAACTCAACCAACGTAAACCAAATGTCTACCTGCTGTACACCGCTAGACACATATTAACAATATATGTTACAATACGTAACAGCAATATTAACTGTGAAGTTCACAACACACATACAGCTGAGAGAAACGGGATAAAATCCATCCACAACCATGTCGAACGAATTCACTAACGTATATATTCAATTAAATCAATAAAAGTGATAACAGTGATGGAAAGCATAACTTCAGGGTGTCCAGAAACAACAGTAGCAGTGTGCACTTGCACTAGTATTTCGATTGAAAAAAACACATTGATTTATGCCAATAAAAAGCCTACTACAAAGTTGGCGAGTGAATTAAGTCGTTATAATTTAGCGCACTTTCAACGGTCTCGAGATTGCTGCTAATAAAACAATTATGGCTCAAGTTTCCGGATTTCGTGTTGACTATAGATGATTCGATAAGGACATTGCATAATGATCGTAATGACACATTCAAAGTTGTCATCGTAGCCGGGTTCAGCCACGAAGAACTTGAGGTTTTCAGGGTTTGGTGCACATTACCCGTGTTCACGGTAACACGGATTTCCCTTTGGACACCCGTGAACACAGGCCGTGTTGACGGGCCATGAACATAGATGTCTCAAAGTGACCCACTGTTGGTTCACTGGTCGTGTTCTCGGCCCGTGATCACGGGTACTTCGGGCAGTTCTTAGAATCGAAGAGAGGCTTTAGAGACGCTAGTTTGCTTCTGTCAACAGAACATAAGGCTGTGTTGCGACTGCGCTTGACAACGACGTTGTCGAGAAGCGTACAGTGCGTCGGGAGTGGGTGAAACTCGTGCTGTTAGAATCTACAACGCGCTTTCGATTATTCAACTGCAAGACATTTCTGAACGGGAAAGTGACACTGTAAATTTTTACGGGTTAACTGGCTACTGTTAGTCTGCATCTAAATCCGGCCTTGATCACATACAGCTTAGAATCCATCAAGACAGATACGTGACGCGCACACACAAAAACGGGGGAATTGAAAAACAAACGAACAAACGAACGAACAAAAACCGAAACGCTAGACAACAATTCATCGATCGTATAAACATCGTCACAAAGAAAAAGGCAACACAGAGCCATCTACGGAACGATTAGCGAACTACCGGACTACATATGTCCTATACGTGCACAGTATAACAATTAACTCACCGAAAACACGTTGGAGTTTGCTATAGTTATTAACTGAACTGAGATCACAGATGTGCGAACAAGCATACCGAGTTACAATGCATTGAAGTTAACGTGACTACAGTGGCTTAATATAAGCAAAAATTAAGAGAATAACTGGCAATAAAGGCCTCAGACCGCAGCAGTGAAATGTAGATATATTTCTGGCAACAATATGCACAGAGTAGCATAAGCATCACCTGCATCGATCTTATTTTCGAAGACTGCATCTTTACAGACAAATGGAAAGAAACAAATCTACATCCACCGTAGGCCTATCAGCCACATCCAGTACGACGACGTGTACTTATTATACCCGCCACCAAAGTGGAGACATTAAGCGAAACTGTTGTGCGTTCGTTTGTCCGTCTCCCTCCGTGTCTGTCCGTCTCGTTATTCACGCACAAAGAAATACACTATACACAGCCTAAGTTAGATTATCAGAACAAGAAGACAGAAACACCACGCCGACTTCGTCGTCCACAGAAACTGGAAGCGTGAAATATCCCGTCTCTATTCTTTGTCTATTTATTAGGATTTATTGTTATTATTAACGCAAAAACAATTCACAACACAGTGAGTATTCAAGTAAACACATTAACAAAATCAAACAGCAGTGGGTAACGGAAATCGTCTCAAGTTCGAAGTATACGTCCAAAACAATGAAAGTGTCAACGTAAACAACAATAACACAGATAACATTAACCGACGGTAGATAATAACGATGATGAATACGGTAAACGTAACGCTAGGTCTACTGACGATGAAAAGGCTATCCAAGCGTAGTCTAATTACTCGAACCACGTAAATAAACTGGTTTTTATCAGCGAAACATCAGAGAAAGTAGAAAAATGAACAACACTTTCACGGGTATTAAATAACAAAATCAACGAGTCTTTCGTAACTTAGAAATAGAATCTAGTCTACCTGTCATCAAACGTTTACCTTCTATGCACAGTTGCATAATATAATCCAATCAAGAACATTCCACGGTATAGAGGTGTGCACGGAAATGCGAAACAGCGGGTTTCAATAGGTCATGGGTTTCCTGTGGGATGGAATAGAAATGTTGCTCAGAATGCCAATGGGGTCTGAATGGGAATTAATGTGACTGGAACGGGAATAGCATTATGACAATAATGCAAATCACTTTATTTCTAATTATCATGCAGTAAACGTGCGTTTTCTCGAATGAAATCATCGAATGGCACGGTAAACCAAAATTTATTTTGAGCCATGTTTGTCTGAATTGTGCGCAACCTGGGAATGCGCATAAAGTCACTGATGGAATAGCACGGAATGACAATCACAGCATTATTCCCGCACACCTCCACCTCGTATACACTCGGCACATAACGAACTACTCGACACAGTGCCGACTTCCCCGACTCGAGGACAACTACTATAGGTTTATATCGCATCCAGCCGTCTCTGCTCCCTAATGAGCACGATGAAATTGTCGCAGGATCGGCATTTTTCTCCTACTATACGTCATTTTTATGACCGCGAGTCTCAGAATCTGTTCAGCTCACACGTTCATCTACTTTTATGCCTCATGTTCGCTCTTTAATGTTTTCCGTTAACAGCCGGAATCGAGAGCGATTGTAAAAACAGCCTGACGGTCTTCGATACAATGCAAAAGTCGCACGGCAAGAAAACGTTGCTGCCGGGCAAATAACACAATATAATATCCTACATAAACGCACGTCCAACAGGTGGAAAAGTGTATTCACGGTTGAACATTTAACGTAACAGACAGGAGACGCGAGAGTAGACCGTTGTGCTGTGCAAGACAGCACTTTCAACGTGTGAAGACATACGAATGTATACGCGTATTTTGCATTAGCCGGGTAATTAATAACTGCAACAGAACCACGACACGGCGTCTATTTACCGATATCAAATACGCAACATCAAAACTGACTGGCAAGCGTGCCAATATTATGGGTCGACAGCGTCGCTTGCGAAGTACATAAACACAGCAGGAATGCTACACTAGCACAGAAATGTCTACGTGAGCCAAAAAGTGTTATGTACAGACTTTGCAACGTACATATGTAAAACGTTCAACAGACAACGAAAAACGGGCGACGTTTTGCGCCACGTGCTGCAGACCGTCAATGGAGCATGCCGAGAAACAACGGCGTGACTAATAATTAATGCATCGGCGTATCGGTTCATCGGCCGCTATCGGCATTCAAAACACAGGGAATCCCCGACAGTGATATCCTTAAACACGACACGTCATTTGCTGTACGTTTATTTCCGGTTACGAACGGCGCATCGTTTCTGCAAAACAGGTGAAAAATTAGGCTTGAAGATAGCAGCGTTCGTGTTAAGGGTTATGGTTGAAGTTTACGGTTAGGATTAGAATTAGTATTAGGGCTACGGCTAGTTGTCGCACCAGCGTATGGGCCAAGAGTTTTAAGGATACCGTATATTTCCTATGATTTGAACGCCGATAGTGGCCGATATGCCGATACGCCGACGCATTAATTAATCACACCCGCGAATCGTTGTTCCCGCAGCAAGGTCCGCGCGACAGACAGACACACACACGTAGATATACATGACCGATATTGCTAACAATGACTTGAGAAAACGTACACACATGCGGAGAAAACTTCCGTACTCCGCAAGCAAACCCGTGAGAGGACTGGACCCGCGTGAGATTAGTACAGATGCTGCATAACTCGTGACGACCTATTTAGCGCTTTACATTATGACACTGAATGTTGTTTTCACGCATTGAAGGCTAGTACATGTAGCTAGAAAATCCCGCCAAATGAACTGAATGAGGCACGGCAAAAATAACGGCCGGGAATTTTGCAAACTGGCTGGGGAGGGGCCATCAAACGCTCGGTGGTCCATCTAGAGAGTGCTGGGGATATCGCATTTTAGAGTTACTCAGTTGTAATCAGCATTAACAGACGATACAGCGAACGATTCGACAGATACTACAGAATGAAGGAGAGACAAGATGCCGTACGTACCGTGAGAATAAACATCGTAACGACACGATAATAACAACAATATAGTACGTAAAAATCGCGCGACGGTCGCGCCCGAACGCCGCCGGCGTCTTTTATTATTGCATGTATTTCTACCGACCGCGTTAGCGGGCCAGGTACTGCAAACGGTCGTGTCCGTCCATCCGTCTGTCTGCTGTTTTACATCAGCTTTCGAGCCAACTGACCTTTTTGTATGCGTATGGATCATGACCATAGGTCGTCGGAAATTGAAAGTCAAGGTCGCAGGTCAAGGTCAAGTTCAGGAGTAATGTAATGACGTTGGAATAAATATCGAAAATGTTCACTTGATTCTAGTTTAGCTGAGCGTGTATTATAATGATGAATAGGAGTATAACGTATTCGTGACTTTAATTTCGTATTCCGTATAGTCTATTAGACTAATTACTCTCCCTGTTGCTTTATCAGTCTTTCAGTACTAGTATTTTCATTTTTCTTAAAGTTAGGGTTAGCAAGGTTGTCGAGACTAAGACCGAGACAGAGATCAAGTTCTTGAGACCAAAGTCTTGGCCTCGTGACTGGCCGAGCCAAAATTATTGCCTCCAGATTGACGCCGAGACCACAGGGGCCATAATCTCGGCCTTGAGACCGTCGCCGAAATTCTGTCTCGACACCAGTCTGGTCTCAGCAGTCTTTAACAACTCGGACGCAAGGCGGAGCGGTGGTAACGCGGTCGGTCGGACGTCGATCCTCTAGTGTTTCGGCCGCGTTCAGCAGGGCGGCGCCACCTAGCACCGCGCGGCGATGGGCTGCGGAGGCTGCGACGGCGGCTGGTTGGACGCCGAGAGGTTGGCGTCGACGATGGAGTACCGGGCGTGCATCGAGTCGCTGGAGGTGAACGACTGGCGGTGCTTGTAGGGCAGCTGCGAGACGGCCGACGCAGCCGAGCTGCAGCTCTCCTGGAACGCGTTCGCCACACAGATCTGCGCACACACAGTCATCGTAGCGACATCGGGAACGAACGTGTGCCGAAAATTACAATAAATCACACGATAAATTTATTTCTTTTAACTGCAACCAGCATTTCGGTCGAATTTCAAACCATAGCAGTTTCCGAGTGCCGGGGACCACATCAGCAAACCCGCCGCAGCAGCGTTCGGCGGCCGAATGATGCGACGGACAGACGGACAGACAGACGGACGCCCGCCAAGATAGTCAAAAAAATAATAGAGTGGCGTTTTGGACGACGATGTACATCTAAATAAAATATTACCTAAATTGAATATTTTCTCGTTGTTATCGCTGGAACACGTAGTCAGCTTACCTGGAGTAGGCCTACAGCAATAAGTGTGTTTCTGTTCTCGTACCAGCAACACTTACCTAAAACTTCCATAATCAGTTTTAGGCCTCATCATGCGGCCTATTGCTACATACGTCGCACGTTCCGTGGTCTTTGTTGGGTACTCCGGTACTGAATCGACCGAGATGTCGTTTGGGGGCAGACATCTGTGAGTCCAAGGATTCGTGTATTAGATGAGGGTGCACATCGGCGCCACTTGGCGAATACGATTGAACGATCTGTGCCATGCGCAGCGGCGATACGTCCTTATATCAAATTAGCTTATGATGTGCCACGCGTGTTTCACTTCTACCATTTCTTGTGCATTGCTCGCGTCTGATGAGTAGTAATAAAGATTTACTGTCTTACTTACTTATTTGTAATCAATGGCAAACAGACGGTGATTAACTACTCGCATCTCTTCGTTTGCGGTACTTTTTTGAGAAACAAAGCACGGCTCCATACTTTGTAAGTTCCGGGACTAACTCCCCGGACTGTTTGCCGTTACTTCTGAGCATATACGTTTCACGTTTTGTTTTTACCTTTTTAACTTTTTTGGTTTCGTGAGGTAGATTAAGCCGACTTATGCCAGCTATTCAGCGCACGTTTTATAGCTCATCTTATCGTAAACTTAAGTTTCGAAAGTGCAGCAAAACTTGTGACAGTGGATTTCTGTCACATGGCAAAGTTTACTTTCGTAAGCGACTTTCAATACAGACTTTGCTGTGTGTGTGTGTGTTATGGGCCTTTCATTGTCTTTAGCATGGCGGTAAGTAACCAAGGTTTTACCAAATTTTTTAAAAGGTTTTTAAGGTTTTTTTTAGGTTTTATGGATTTCGTCAGGTTTTTAAAATTTATATTTTGCAAAAGCGCTTTTAGTTGTAGCCCACCTACGGCGTAGAGAGCATGTTACAAATCCAGCTGCGTCATTAACTACACATACCTTGATATAATTGCCGATTTTAGTCAAAATAACTTGAAAAACAACTTAAGGCTACAGTTGTCTGAGAAAAAAATGTGAAAATTTAAAACCTAAAACCTAACTTTAAAATTTCCCAGATTTTAGGTTTTTAAAACCTAAAATTTAAAAACCTACTATTGCCGGCTCTGGTCTATACAGCTGTCTTATGCAGATGCGTTATCTTAGCAGAAGTGGGAGCCGAAATGACTATGATTATGACAGCGATATAATTAAGACCTATTGACTTTGTTGTAAACTAGGTATCCTTCACTCAATGTTTCATCGACCACTTTAACACAAAGTGCTCGACAAACGCAGAACGTATCTGCCACTGTTACATGCATGTATGGCCGATAATAATGTATTCCTCCTGTAAAATTTCATCTCCTGTTGCAGTGTGCTCTGACTTATGATCTTAACCGTCGAGCTTGATATTGATAGAGTGAAGATCAACTGTCACGCCAAACATATGGGTAAAAGGTCATTTCGTTCAAAAGTTATTGTCCGGAGACACACACCCTACCGATTAGTTTACCTGTACCATGCAACTGGTCGATAAAATGAGAAATTATTTGGTTGGGAGTTCTCGTCATAGTTGTATCAATGACAACATGAATTCGAGACGACAACACGAGCACCGTTTAATGAACGTTGCAATGCCTGATGAACGTTTAAGCACGGCGCCGCACAGAATACTAGCGAACACACCGTTCTATATCCGCGACAGAAAATACCGCAAGGAACGCGTAGGCTTAAGACGTCCGGCCCCGAGGACCGACAGCATATGCGGCCCTTCCTATAAACAATTTCAAGTCAACGCCAATCGTATGGTAAACATTTTGCGCCTGAGCTTTCTGAGATACCGCGATCTTGACATTCGATTCAGAAATAGCATTGCGAGCTACAGGTTTCACGTTAAATGCCGTAAAAGTCGATGATTAAAGGTTGATTAAAGAAAGAAGCATGAATGTATTAAAGGATACGACAAAATCTAATTAGAAATTAAGTGCGCAAGCAGATTAAACGTGTTATCGATTTGACAACAACGTACACGCTCCTACCGGGCATTTTCCCGCACAACAGGAACACGTGTGAAAGAAGCAAGAGAGGTTTTGATGAGTCGTGAATGTCTGCGGTGTACAACCTGGTCGACAGGCGCGCGGTGACTTCGTTGTCATCGTCAGAACGCTAAAGAAGGTTTTTTTCTGTTTTGAGCTGCAAGTCCGGGTGGGATAGGCGCATGGATGGACGGCGGACAGACGGACGAACGAACGAATGAGCAGACGGAGTGCAATGCGCAATGAAGTCATCATGTGGGCAGGGCCGCATAAAACTCAACCTATTCGGCTTTTAATCTAGCATAGGCCTACAGATGCTCGTCTGGCTGCCACAAGCGTGAAGTCGGTACAACCGTTTCAGAAAGGTTGCCTGTGCAAATATCTTCGAATTACAAATTTTTGCAGCGAACAGAATTGCAATACACATTGTTTGAATTTAAAATATAATGTGTTAATTTAAATTACCGGACGGATTGTTTACACTCGCCTATTTCCGAAGCCAAATTTCACACAGAAACATCTGAGCCACGTCTAATACTGTTTGTAGCTTACAATATAATAGGCGTCAACTTCGAGGAAATGAAAGCAAACCTCCCTAATACGAGTGTCAGAGTAGAAAAAAAATGACATTTTACGCTCAATAACGTATCGAAAATTTTGGCCGCAGGACTGCCCCAGACTACCTGGGAGAGGTTAGACAGGAAATGTTTTAAATTCCAATGTTAACGAGTCGTTGTCTGAGTCGCCACTGAGTTTACGCTTGTACAATGCCTATAATGCCCAAACCATGCCGCACGACCCGACGCGACAAACGGTTTTGTCCAGTCGGGCCAGGCGGTGTGAACTAAGCATAACGTACCCTTGTATAATGTTCCTGCTACAGCCGGTCATACTAAAAAGCGAAAAGACGCGAAGAGGAACGAAAAAAATGACAGCGGCAAGGAGTCGAAACAAGTAACTGAGGTCTCGCAGAGGGACAGCGCGACGCTTCATAATTTGCTTGATTTGCCTAAAATTTGCGTGAAACGGGATTGAAAATGACGACTGTGTTTGACCGATCACATACTTGAAATACTTATGGGCTACTTACCGGAACGTTACAATTCCATCATAAAATACCTAAACCTGCCAACTGTTTAGACATTCACAACGTAAAATGTCAACAGTTGCCGATTTTCGCTCTTTAACTGACGTAAACTGAAATGAAATAATACTAGGTCTACACCGTGTCTCAAAAACGCCACCATTACTTTTGGAATAACTCGGTCACAAGTAAACTGATTTGAATAATTTTTGGTATACATAATCCCGAAGAAATTTGACGTAAGCAATATTTTGCTGTTGTCCATGCACCTCACCTGTAAAATGTAGCCACTGTACCTTAAAAACTCAAAAGTCATTTTTCAGCAATAAGTTGTCTTCAAAACTATTTTTTTGCCAATGAAAACTTTTTTACTGTAGTTCTCTTATGAATTCACAGAATGATTTGGTATATTCGACAAATGCAATGAAGCAGCATATAGCATGCATAACATCCGTGCCAGTCGCATCAGCTCTTTGTTAAGACATGTTTTGAATGCTAGCACAGCACTATGATAGATCAATGTCAAAAGAAGACTGGAAGACCGTGTCGCCGTAGACGACAGTGACTTTTAACAGCTCCTTGACACTAGTTATCTGAAATTCAAGTTTCTCGACAACATAATAACGAGCTGTTTTTCAAAGTTGTCTAATTGTCGCGGAAAATCATATAACTTCGATCATGTAGCAAAAGTTCTGCATTTCACAAGGTAGTGCAGTGACATTTTAGGGGTGGTGGTCAGGCGTATAAGAACTAATATCAAATGTCTTCAGAATTCTCTGAACCAAAAATTATTAAAATCGGTTCATTATTGAATAAGTTATGCAAAAATAATGGGAGGGTGGCGTTTGTTTCTGAGACACAGTGTGGACTCTAGTAGTTTCGCTGCATTTTGACCCACATGTTTAATAGTATAACGTTGATAACATTGTTATCGTAGAACGAAAGCGACTGACTGTAGCATTAACAATCAGCTACGACAAATACCGCACATCATGTCTAATAAAACTGAGTCTTTAGCAACCAAGTTGTCATGGCAACAACTATATCGTATTAGAGGGATATATAGAAGATAGATTCAGTTGCCACGGACGAGCACATTGAGTGAGAAACATTCATATGACACCTAACATTCAGACGACAACACGACATAGCTCGCTTAACTACTCTCGAAATGACTACATTAACCGATGTCATTCAACTTATTTGGGAAAAAACGATTTATTATATTTATGTCTTAATGCTTACTACGGTATTTACGGTATGATTATTTTTGAATGTAAGCTAAATATTACGTTATGCAGTTGTGTGTGCAAGCTGTAGCAAAATCAAAAAAACGTGAAAGCCCGAATAACACAAACAAACTACAAAACAATGTACAAACTGATTACGATAAGAAAACAACGGTATCGTCCAACAAAGTCATCAGAGAATTCATGCTACACCACTACAGTCTATGGCTATACACGGCAAATAACGCAGCAAATTCAAACGATCAAATAATAACAAACAAATCATATGTTTAAAATTATAAAATCAAGATATGAACGAACGTAACAATACCCTACAGAAATAACAACACTAACACGTAACACCAAACACGAAGTCTGTGGAGTTTGCAAATATATATCTAGCCAGTAATATACACAGGCCCAGGCCAATATTCCTTAGGTATAGATTACTGAGAAACAGTGACAGCTCTTATGCCAAAACTCCTACGATAACGTTCTCATTTTACAAAATGTCATTTAACTTAGCCAACGGTGACGACAAGTACTGTTTTAACCTCCGTTTGTCTGAGTGGGTAAATTTATGAAATTTGGGAAATAGGTAGACTATGACCCAAAACATTTTTATTAAATGTAAACGAGGGATTAATCTATAGGTAAAGGTAAAAGAATGTAGCAGTTTGCAAGACACCTCACCGCTACGGGAATTCACATGCCATATGGGATCACACAGTGTTACTTGCCACCCGGCAGAGGTGACATTCCCGCCCTTCGGTTGGATTAATCCAGCGCTGGGTTAGGTTTAGTTTTAGCGCACCTGCATGGCGGTGGTCTGTGCTCTACCGAGTGCCCTGTAGTTAGTATGTTTTGCTGAAACAGACTCGTGACAATTTAATGTCCCGCTGAGAGTATGAGACAAAGAACTATCCAGAAGATTAGTCAATTCTCCTGCAGCGGACTGAGCAAGAATCGAACCGGCGACCTCTGATTTAAGACTCCGAAACTCAATCGTCTACTAAGCCACTGCACCCAGTATCAATGCTACATGCAGGAGACGTGATAATTGCTATTATTCTATTATTTCTACGTACGTATCCATCTTATAAGTCATTATGGTGAAGCTTAAATATTAAATGTTGTTATCTGGTAAACCATGGAAAAATTTGTCGAATGCACGAAACTGGCGTGACTGTGTAACTTATCAATTTGTCATCATTTTCTACCGATTGTAGATGCAAACTCTTTTGTCAATATCTGAAATAAATGCGAACAGAAACTGACAGGTTGCGCACTTGCAAGTTTCTCAATATTTTCTAAAATCTGGCGTTTATCATAAATTTGATGTTTTCATTCAAGTTATTTTGAGATGCGGACACGTGATGCTATGGCAGATGGACATTGGTCAACTTTTACAACTCAACTCAACCCAAACCAACCCAACCTTGCCCACCGGATCTCGTACTGGACATTACTAAATAACAAGGTAATTTTGATCCGACCCTAATCATGCGTATCACTGAGTGCCTCTGCGTCGAAGCCATATGACATTTCTCACGCAGAACTGTTCTGCATCAGTGTTATGCGCTAGAGTACTACATGTGAAAATCTCAAAAGTTACTGCCCGACTGCTATTAAACAATTTCTCGCGCAGATTCGTCATTCCTGGGTCAATTTTCTGACAAAATTCGGAGCCTACCGGCGATACAGTAAAAGAAGACCCGAATCCTGGTAGCAGCCGTGCAATCCATAGTCCCCAATAAGAAGTGTAAGAAAAAGAAAACACGTCGCACGAAGTGGCTCCCGACCCCAACCCGACCCACTGGTTGACCCAACCCACGTCCACCTCTCTATGCCACCGTTGTGTTGTGTGTTTGATCCACTAGTGTTCGACGGATCTGCATGTAGTTGTATGCTGTAAAAGTCAGCAGCACCATAATCACCCGGATGAACGACAACCTAAAGTAGAAGAAGAACGTCATAGAGATCCATACAGCCGATTTCACTGAATATCAGACTCAACCCAACCCAACCCAGTGGTTGACCAACCCACGTCCATCTGTCTATGCCACCATTGTCAACGGAGTTGCAGTGTCACGGCTGCAGTCCTTGTAATTTTCTTCTCTCTGGGTATTGTGATGACAAGTCTATTACCTGCAATCAGATGCTGTTTTACTAAACTGGCTAAAATCAAACCCAACCCGACCCGACCCGACCAACTGGTTGACCCAACACACGTCCATCTGTGTATGTCACTTGTCGACAGCATCGATGGTTGCGTCTGACTGGCAATGAACAATGGTGACCTCAGTTCTATGCAGAACCGATGCCCGTTACCGGCAAGCCATTAAAGTCAGCAACACCATAATCTCCAAGAAGAACAACAACGCAAATAAGAGGCCACGCATCCTATTTCCGCAAACGTCAGACCCAACTGATTGGTTGACCCAACCCAAGTCCACCACTGCCGTCGACAGCGGGTGCTGCCGTCTCCCGACTGATGGGCGCGTCGGTCCATCAGCACTCTCCTTGTTCCTCCTGGAGCGGCACGAGACCCGCGGCGTCGGCCGAGCGCTGTCCGTACACGTCCGGGAGCGAGCCGGAGCTGCCGGAGCGCGGCGCACCGGCCCCGCCCGGCAGCGGGTACGGCCGGCCGGTGATGACGGACAGGCGGCGGGCGTAGCGCGTCTCGATGGCCGGCGTCAGAGCCTGATCGAGGTCGATCTCCTTGGTGTTGATGTTGGCCGTGGCCGTCATGTCGCACGACAGACGCTGCAGACAACACCGCGACCGCACCTGCCCACCTCCTCTCAACAGCCAGCCCACACTCAGCCTCCTATCCCACGCGGGGCGGAAAACAAGTACCTACCCACCGCCTCTCAACACCCAGCCCACACTCAGCCTCCTATCCCACACTGGACGGGAAACAAGTACCTGCCCACCTCCTCTCAACACCCAGCCCACACTCAGCCTCCCATCCCACGCAGAACAAGAAATA
>Ga0126332_10000468_pt1 | contig 14441 bp, 9 predicted proteins | sample InaspJWI42metaG_FD_94482 | JGI IMG/M metagenome (GOLD analysis project Ga0126332, IMG submission 94482) | Marine gutless worms symbiont microbial communities from Oahu, Hawaii - Inanidrilus sp. 2 OAHU.JWI-42 metaG | ecosystem: Host-associated > Annelida > Digestive system > Unclassified | place...
CGGTAGCGACCACTGCGGCATATCGCGCAAAATAGAAAGTGAAGATGAGCGCAATCGCCTCAAGGACATAATAACCGGCTTGAAGTTGCCGGAAAGCTTCGGCACCATTGTTCGCACAGCCGGAGCCAATTGCACCAAGACCCAGCTCAACAAAGATACGAAGTACCTTATGCGACTGTGGAAAAATATCAAGAAAAAGGTACACAAAGAGCAAGCTCCGGCCCTGCTGTACAAAGAAAGGAACCTGGTATTAAGATCTATCCGCGATTCCCTTACACCGGATGTTACCGAAATTTTAATCGACGATGCGCCGGTATATCAAGACGTCAAAGATTTCATTAAAATTATTTCCTCGAAGCACACCAAAATAGTCAAATTGTACAAGGGTGACCGGCCGCTGTTTACAAAATTTCAGCTTGAGAGCCAGATCGCATCCATATTCGACAACCGTGTGGCGCTCAAATCCGGCGGATCGATCGTCATCGAACAGACCGAAGCCCTGGTGGCCATTGATGTAAATTCCGGCAAAGCAACCCATAAAAAATCAATCGAGGAAACCGCCGTACTGACAAATCTGGAGGCTGCTGAAGAAATCGCCCGCCAGCTGCGCTTGCGAGATCTGGGAGGGCTGATTGTCGTTGATTTTATCGATATGATCGACGCCAAGCATCGCGCGGAAATCGAGCGCACCATGAAAACCCATGTCAAACCCGATAAGGCCCGCAGCAAAGTGGGACGGATCAGCAGATTCGGTCTGATGCAGATGTCACGGCAAAGAATTAGACCGCCCATCGAATTCAGCAGCTATTCGACCTGTAAAAACTGCCATGGCAAAGGTGTCACCCCTTCAACCGAGACACTGGTGTTGGGCTTTCTGCGCAAGCTGCGCCTCGAAACGATGAAGAGCGATGTAACCAGCGTAAAAGGCCTGGTCCCGATTGAAGTGGCCGACTACCTGCTGAACAAAAAAAGAAAAGAAATACTCGATCTTGAAATGCGGCGCGATCTCAGCATCTCGATTGAAGGCGACGGTTCGATGACGCCGGGAGAGAGCAGCATTGTATGCGAATAATCACAGCCGGTTTCAAGCCGGGTTGAAACTGCGGCCCAAACTTTTTAATCAAACAGAGAAATCTTGGTCCTCTGGGCCAGGTCAGAGGCAACTGGCTATGCCGTAGACAAATGTCTTGGGGTGATGGAATACTGGAATGTTGGAATAGTGGGTTCATAAGGATGAGATCTTTTTTAGATCAATTTTCTAAATAAAAGGTTAATCCGCCTGCGGCGGACCGCTTTTTATACCCAATATTCCAAAATTCCACTCCTCCAGAGGCGGATCTTCGACATTCCATCATTCCATTCGACGTCTAAAAGTAAACGCCACCCCTCTGGGGTGAAATCAAAGCCGGATCCTCCCGGCTGGACTCATTAATTTTCCTGATCCAGATTCGGAGATTCGCAATCACGGTTGACAGCCTGCAATGCTTACTGTATCAGAAGGTGCAACTTGAACTCGGTCAAGACCGGCTTACTTTGTATTATATGGTTATGGGTCCCATGAAAATATGAAGAAACAATTGACGTGGGCGGTCATTTAAAGTATATGAGCGCCATTTTCATTAAGGAGGTTTTATCTTGATTAATATCGCGTATGCAATGGGTCAGGGTGGTGCGGCCGGACAGGGTGCCGGAGGATTCGGAGGATTCATTCCGCTGATTCTCATGTTTGTGATCTTTTATTTTCTGCTGATACGGCCTCAGCAGAAAAAGACCAAACAGCACCGTCACATGGTCGCTAATCTCAAAAAAGGCGACCGGATCATTACCAGCGGCGGCCTTCACGGCCGTATTACGGGAATCGATGATACAACTTTGACATTGGAAATCGCGGACAGAGTTCGCGTCAAGGTTGCCCGGGGCAATGTGGGCGGGATGGCACAACCTGCGCCGGCACCGAAGGAAAAGACGGAAAAAAAATCCTGAGGTCAATTGAATATACACGAAAGTGCAATCGATAAAGCCCCAATAGATTAAATGGTTCGTTGGGTTTGTTGGGCGGCTGCGCTGCCGGCCGTCCAACAACAAATAAAGGGACAACATCCCATTTAACGAGTTGCCTGGGGCTTTTATTTGATTGGAATCTGTGAGGTGAGGCTGACCGCTGCAGCGGCACCGACCTCTGCAGGTGATTTCGAGTTCCGGGAACAGCTAAACCCGGGAGTCAATGTGTCGACCTGCACACTGTGCTTTTTGTGCGACGCAAACAGGCCCGCTGAACCTGCGCTTGAGCGGATCAATGGCTTGGTTAGATACCAGTTGAAGAAAGGAACGGAGCATTGAATAAATTCTCCTGGAGACCGATACTCGTGGCGGTAGTGATTATTGTCGCCATCATTCATTTGTTGCCGACGATAAATGCCGGGTGGTGGCCGTATAAAAAAATCAACCTGGGGTTGGATCTGCAGGGCGGCATGCACCTGGTTCTCGAGGTCGATACGGATAAGGCGGTGGAGAACACCGTGGAACGGCTCGGTCAGGATTTGCGCGGACTTCTCAAAAAAGAGCGCATCCGCCACATGGGAATCAATCTAATCAACGGCACGAAAATTACGGTCCGCATTCCCGACAGCGAGAACCTCGACAAATTCGACACGCTGCTGGGCAAGGAGTTCAGCGGCTTGAAAGTTCTGGCACGCAACCCGGAAGGCAGTGCCACGATCGTCGTTGTGAGCCTCCCGCAGGAAGAAGCCGACAACATTAAAAATATGGCGAGTCGCCAGGCCCTGGAAACCATTCGCAACCGCATCGATCAATTCGGCGTCAGTGAACCGGATATCCGGCGTCAGGGTGAAAATCGCATTTTGATTCAGCTACCCGGCGTAAAAGATACCCAGCGGGCCAAAGAGCTTATCGGCAAGACCGCCCTGCTGGAATTCAAGCTCGTGGACGAGGCCAACGATATCAATGCCGCCCTGAAAGGATCCATCCCCCGGGGCAGCCAGATACTTTATTCGCACGACATCGATCCGGAAACGGGTCAAAAAATCAATCAGCAGCCTTACCTGCTTAAAAAAAGAACCATGCTGACCGGCGCCAACCTGACCGACGCCAGGGTCCAAATCGACTCCCAGTATAATGAACCCTACGTCTCGCTGGACTTTGATCGCAAAGGCGGACGAACCTTTGCCAAGATTACCGGTGAAAATGTAAAAAAGCGCCTGGCTATCGTCCTGGATAACCGGGTGTATTCAGCGCCGGTGATCCAGGAGAAGATCTCCGGCGGACGCGCGCGCATTACCGGCAGTTTTACAACCGAGGAGGCCAACGATTTGGCGATCGCCCTGCGGGCCGGCGCGCTTCCGGCGCCGGTCAGGATCCTGGAGGAAAGAACGGTCGGCCCCTCTCTGGGTTATGATTCGATTCGCAATGGTCTCATTTCGATGTGCATCGGCGGGGCCTTGGTGATCTTTTTCATGCTCATCTATTACAAAGTTTCGGGCGTGATTGCGAACCTTGCGCTGATCCTGAATATCTTTCTGATCGCGGGAGGTCTGGCCGGTTTTCAGGCGACGCTGACTCTGCCCGGAATTGCCGGCATCATCCTGACCATCGGCATGGCGGTGGATGCCAACGTTTTGATTTTCGAACGGGTTCGCGAAGAACTAACGCTTGGTAAAACACCACGGGCTGCTGTGGACGCCGGCTACGATCGGGCAACGCTGACGATCCTTGACGCCAATGTGACCACTCTGATTGCGGCCCTGGTTCTGTTCCAGTTCGGAACCGGACCGGTCAAAGGGTTTGCGGTCACCCTGAGCCTGGGTGTCATTGCCAGTCTTTTCACGGCCTTGATCCTGAGCCGCTTAATATTCGAATTTCTTTTAATTAATCTTAAAATTAAACGGTTGAGCATCTAAGGATTTAGACGATGCGGCCGAAATTGCCAACGACTAAAAATTCTATACAACATCGCGATAATTTCACGACTTAGCCATCCGAGGTAAATGAATGCAGTTTATCAAATCTGACATCAACATTAATTTTATCGGTGTACGCAAAATTGCCTTTCTGATTTCTCTGGCCATGATCCTCATCAGTATCGGTTCTCTGTTTATCCACGGAGGACCCAAGTACGGTATCGATTTTGCGGGCGGCACTGTCATTCAGGTCAGATTCAACTCGCCGGTTGCAATTGATGATATCAAAACAGGTCTTGCCGCCAGTGCCATCGAAAATTCATCGGTCCAGTCATTCGGGGGACAGAATGAAAATGAGTATCTCATCCGCACCGATCGCATCAGTCAGACCTCGGAAGGTTTTCTGGGCTCGCTGCGCAGCACGCTGGCCGAGACAACCGGCGGCGAGGCGGAGATCCGGCGAATAGATATGGTCGGCCCCCAGATTGGCAAGGATCTGCGGGAAAAAGCGCTGTTTGCCATGTTCTATGCGCTGCTGTTTATCACGATTTATATATCCGGACGTTTTGAACTAAAATGGATGCTCAGCGGTATCATGGCAGCCACCCTGGCCGGGGCGCTCTATTTTTTTAAATTGTTTGACGTCAGTGTTCCATTCTTGATAACGGCCGCCCTGATGGTCGCCCTGATCCTTTTCTGGTTTCTCGAACTCAAGTACGCCATGGGCGCCATCGTCGCGCTGATTCATGATGTTACCATTACCGTGGGCATATTCTCTATTTTCGACAAGGAATTTACCCTGCCGATTATTGCAGCGTTGTTGACCATTATCGGTTATTCACTCAATGATACCATTATCGTATTTGATCGCATCCGCGAGAACTTGCGCAAACACCATAAACACCCGCTGGATTTTATCGTCAACCGCAGTGTAAATGAAACCTTGAGCCGGACGATCTTGACGTCGTTGACCACCCTGATTGTTCTGGTTACGCTGTTTATCCTGGGCGGCGGAATTATCCATGATTTTGCATTTGCCATGATCATCGGCGTCGCCATCGGGACATACTCATCGATATACGTTGCAAGTCCGATACTGCTTGCATGGCAGGGGCGCAAGAACAAATCATAATGGAGAACTTACTTCCGTGGCTGTCTTTGAGAAGCGTACCAGGTGTTGGCTGTCTTTTGTACCGGCGCCTGATCGACCGCTTTCAGTCACCTGCGGCCGTATTTGAAGCATCCCTCGAAGAGCTGTTGCAGGTAGCGGGTATTAACCGACGGCAGGCGCTGAATATTAAAAATCATCACACCCCCGGCCGGGTTTTCAAAGAAATCGATCTCATCGGGCAAAAACGCATCCGGATTGTTACCATGCAGGATCCGGATTACCCCTCACTATTACGCCAAATACCTGATCCGCCTCCCTATCTGTACCTGAAAGGGTCGCTCGACGGCCTGAACAAACATCTTGCCATCGTGGGATCCAGAAACGCCACCCCTTACGGCCTCGCAAACGCCAGACGCCTCAGCGCCAACCTGGCAAAGTGCGGTTTGACGATCGTCAGCGGTATGGCACTGGGAATCGACACAGCCGCCCACCAAGGTGCCCTGCAGGCCGGTGGGAAAACGGTTGCCGTGCTCGGCAGCGGCTTTGAAAGGATCTATCCGACCGCCAACCGCAAGCTGTTTGATGATATCGCCGGCACGGGTGCAGTAATTACCGAGTTTGCCATGCCGACCGAACCGGAAGCGCACAATTTTCCCGTTCGCAACCGAATTATCAGCGGGATGTCGCTGGGCACGGTGGTCGTGGAAGCAACCCGCAAAAGCGGCTCGTTGATCACCGCCCGCCTGGCAGCAGAGCAAAACCGAGAAGTTTTTGCCGTGCCCGGCAGCATTCAATCCTTTAAAAGCACCGGCACCCACACCCTGATAAAGCAGGGTGCGAAACTGGTGGAAAATGCGCCGGATATTTTAGAGGAAATTTCGAACGTCTTCCCGGATCCACTGCCTGCGGCAAGCCGGAACCAGGCCGCCCTAACCGATCTCTCACCTGAGGAATTGCTGGTGATGGGGTCTCTCGAGCCTTACCCGGTTCACATTGATGATTTGATTCGAAAAATTGAAATGGAACCGGGAAAAATATCCGGTGTGCTGCTGCAGCTGGAACTCAAGGGAGTCGTGCAGCAATCCGCAGGCAAGCTGTTTTCTCTGGTTGACGATGGATAATTAAGTATTAATTTTTTTTCACGTTTGACCGATATACTCACTGAATAACCTAATTGATACGAGACTGGAAGAGGTTCGAGAGTGACCAAGCCCTTACTTGTTGTTGAATCACCAACCAAAGTCAAAACGCTGAAGAAATATCTCGGCAAAGATTATAATATCGCCGCGACCGTCGGTCATCTCAGGGATCTTCCCCAGAAGGAGATGGGCATCGATGTTGAAAACGGTTTCAAACCCAAATACCGGACCATCCCCGGAAAACAGAAGGTCATCCGGGCCTTGAAGCAGTCGGCCGGTGATACCCTGGAAATTTTCCTGGCCCCCGACCCTGACCGCGAAGGTGAGGCAATCGCCTGGCACGCGGCGGAAATTTTAAAGAAAAAGGGTAGAAAATTTCATCGCGTTCTTTTTCACGAGTTGACGCAAAATGCCATCAAAGAGGCCATTGCCACACCCAAGGCGCTGGATCGCAATAAATATGATGCCCAGCAGACCCGCAGAATCCTAGATCGGCTGGTCGGTTATCAGATTTCACCGCTGCTGTGGCGCAAGGTAAAGGGCGGTTTGAGTGCGGGACGGGTGCAATCGGTGGCACTGCGCATCATCTGCGAACGGGAACGCGCCATCATGGCATTTGAACCGCAGGAGTACTGGTCGATAACAGCGCATCTGGAAGGCAACACACCACCGCCTTTTACAGCCAAACTGGTTAAAAAAGAAGGGCGGAAAATAAACATCCCCGATGAAGCCGCCGCCGCCGCCATTCTTGAAGCACTGGCGGATCACAAATTCGTTGTCGATAAAATACAAAAGAAAACCAACCGGCGCAACCCGCTGCCGCCGTTCACAACAAGCAAGCTGCAACAGGAGTCGATTCGCAGACTGCGCTTTACTGCCAAAAAAACCATGATGATTGCCCAGCAGTTATACGAGGGCATCGAGCTTGGTCCCGGTGAACCGGTCGGCTTGATCACCTACATGCGAACCGACTCCACCCGGATTGCCAGAGAAGCTGCCGTGGAAGCCCTTGAACTGATCCGGCAGGATTACGGTGAGAAATACGTGCTGGATAAACCGCGCTTTTTCAAAAATAAAAAGAAAGCTCAGGATGCCCATGAAGCCATCCGCCCCACATCGGTTTTCAACACACCGCAAAAAATGGCACCGTATTTATCTAAAGACCAGATGGCCTTGTATCGTCTAATCTGGAAGCGTTTCGTGGCATCCCAGATGCAACCGGCGCTGATTAATAACATAACCATATCGATCGCTGCCGGTCCCTATCTGTTTACTGCCAGCGGATCAGCCATCAAATTTCCGGGTTTCATGGCGCTGTATATGTCGGTCGATGATGAGCAGGCTTCCACGGCTGCCGATAAAAAAATCGACCTGCCTGAGCTTTCAAAAGGAATGATTCTAAAAATGTTGCGCCTGGACCCGAAGCAGCATTTTACGCAGCCGCCGCCGCGATTCTCTGAAGCCTCCCTGGTAAAAGAGCTCGAAGAAAATGGTATCGGCCGCCCGAGTACCTATGCCGCGATATTGTCGACCATCAGGGACAAGGGCTACGTTGATCTGATGAAAGGTTATTTCAGACCCGGTGAACTGGGCTTTATCGTCAATGATCTGCTGGTAGCCAATTTCCCCGAGATATTCGATGTGGAGTTTACGGCCAGAATGGAAGATGATCTGGACCGGGTTGAATCATCCGAAATCGGGGCGCTTGATATTCTGTCCCGTTTCTACGACCCGTTCAGGGCCAAGCTCGACGTTGCCGATGATGCGATGCTCAGCGTAAAAGGTGTCGGCATTCCCACCGACCTGTCCTGCCCGCAGTGCGCCAAAGAACTTCACATCAAAGTCGGTAAAAACGGCCACTTCCTTGCCTGCAGCGGCTATCCGGATTGCACCTATTCCCGGGACTACACCCGCGATGAAAAAGGCAAGGTTACACCCGTGGAATCATCCCAACCGGAGGTTGCCGATAAGGAGTGTGAAAAATGTGGTCGCCCCATGGTTGTCAAACGGGGGCGTTACGGGGAATTTCTAGCCTGCAGCGGATATCCGGATTGCAAGCATACGCAGTCACTTAATTCGAACGGTATGGGAAAATCCACCGGTGTCGCATGTCCCGCCGATGACTGCACCGGTGAACTTGTTGAGAAAACGTCCAAGCGCGGTAAAATTTTTTACGGCTGCAACCGTTTCCCGAAATGCGACTATGCGCTGTGGGACAAGCCGATAGACAAGAAATGTCCGGTTTGCAATGCCGGATTTCTGACCGAAAAAACCACCAAAAAGAAAGGCACCTTTCTGACCTGCATCGCCGACGGCTGCAAATACGAAGAAAATATTGCCTGATCCGTAAAAAAACCATTTAAGAGATTATTTTTGCTTGACAAGCTTTTTCGTGGTTGTTAGGTTCGAGTAAATTCAAGCAACCGACACATAACCATGAAAAGCATCAGCGCCGTTAACAACCTTATTAGCCTTATTATCCTCCTCGTCGTAGAGGTCATTCTCTGCTGCGAGGACAAGGGTTGATAATGGCGTAGCACCAAATCCAAAAAACAAAAAATCCGCTATCAGCCCTAAAAGGCCGGTAACGGATTTTTTTTTGGCCCACCAATTAACAAACGTATAAAGGGAAAATGCCATGGAAATGACAGGTGCAAAAATTTTAATGGAGGTTTTGAAAGAAGAAGGAGTCGACACAATCTTCGGGTTTCCGGGAGGCGCTGTGATCGACATCTACGACGAGCTATGCAAAACAGACATTCGCCATATACTCGTCCGCCACGAACAAGGGGCCGTGCATGCTGCGGATGGATATGCGCGCGCCAAGGGCAAAGTGGGCGTCTGTTTGGTGACATCCGGCCCCGGGGCCACCAACACCGTCACCGGTATCGCCTCTGCCTATATGGATTCTATCCCGGTGGTGATAATTACCGGCCAGGTACCCACGCATCTGATCGGCAACGATGCGTTTCAGGAAGTCGATATCGTCGGTATCACCCGACCATGTACCAAGCATAACTATCTGGTCAACCATGTCGAGGACCTGGCTAAAACAATCAAAGAGGCATTTCACATTGCCCGCTCGGGTCGCCCGGGTCCCGTGTTGATCGATTTGCCCAAGGATGTCGTCAGTGCCGTCATCGAGTATCAACCGCTGAAAGAGATTAACCTCAAGTCCTACAAACCGACCTATAACCCAAACATGAAGCAGCTTAAAAAGATCGTGCAGCTGGTGGAAGAGGCGCAGCGCCCGCTTATTTTTGCCGGCGGCGGGATCATCCTGTCGGATTCATCGGCCGATTTGACTCAGTTCGCACGCAAAACACAAATACCCGTCACCGCATCACTGATGGGCCTTGGGGCCTTTCCGGGCACTGACCCGCTGTGGTTGGGGATGATCGGTATGCACGGCACCTACCGGGCCAACATGTGCACTGGTGCCTGTGATCTGATGATATCGATCGGCGTCCGTTTCGACGATCGGGTCACCGGCAAAACCGATATGTTTGCCGCACAATCTAAAATTGTACATATCGACATCGACCCGACATCGATTCGCAAAAATATTCCGGTTACCATTCCGGTGGTCGGTGATTGTAAATCCAGTCTCGAACAGCTCAACCAGTTGATCGCTGACGTAAACCTGGGAGATCTGCAGCAAAAGAGAAAAAATTGGCTGGATCAGATCGACCAGTGGAAAAGTACCAACCCGCTGGCCTATCGGCAGGGAGAAAAAATCAAACCCCAATACGTCGTCGAAAAGCTCTACGAACTCACCGAAGGTCAGGCGATTATCACCACCGAAGTGGGTCAGAATCAGATGTGGGCCGCGCAATATTACCACTTCGCATATCCCAACCATTTTATCACCTCCGGAGGCTTGGGATGTATGGGATTCGGGCTGCCGGCGGCGGTCGGGGCCCAGCTCGCCGCCCCGGACAAACTGGTCGTTGATATTGCCGGGGACGGAAGTATCCAGATGAATATTCAGGAAATGGCCACAGCGGTACAATACTGTCTACCGGTGAAAGTCGTGATCCTCAATAACGGGTATCTGGGCATGGTACGCCAGTGGCAGGAGTTGTTCTATGACAAACGGTATGCCTGCACGACCATGGAGCATGCACCCGACTTTGTGAAACTGGCAGAAGCCTTTGGCGCGGTCGGTTTAAGGGCCACCTTGCCGGAAGAAGTCGAGTCGGTGCTCAAGGAAGGCCTTGCAACACCCGGGCCGGTAATTATGGACTTTGCCGTGGAAAAAGAAGAAAGCGTCTATCCGATGGTTCCGGCCGGCGCCCCGATCACGGAAATGCTTTTGGTCTAACCGGGTGCAGGAATCAGGATTCAGGGTAAAAGTTCAGCCAATAAGACACGAAGGCACAAAAAAAGGTAAAATCTCATGCGCGAAGAAAAACATATTTTCACAATGCTGGTGGACAACGAGCCGGGGGTTCTCTCCAGAGTGGTCGGGCTTTTCAGCGGCCGTGGTTTTAACATCGACTCTCTGGTGGTGGCCGAAACCATTGATCCGAAGATATCGCGAATTACCATCGTGACCAAGGCCGACAGACCGGTGCTCGAACAGATCGAAAAACAACTCAACAAGCTGATCAATGTTGTCAAAATTCGCGATGTTACCGGCCCCGAAGCGGTCAAGCGGGAAATGGCCTTGATCTGTGTTAAAGCCAAGGCCGAATTCCGGGCTGAAATCCTGCGAATTGTAGATATATTCAGATGTAAGGTTGTCGATGTCGGTTTGGAGCACTATATTATCGAAACGACCGGTGATGCGGGTAAACTGGAAGCCCTGATCAAGCTGCTGAAACCGATGGGAATAAAGAAAATCGCCCGAACAGGACCGTTGGCGCTGATTAGGGAACCGAATCAACGAAAGGAATCGTGAAAAAATGGCACAGATTAATTTTGGCGGAGTGACGGAAGAGGTTATTACATCGGAAGAATTCTCTCTTCAAAAAGCCAGGGAGGTTCTGGCCGATGAAACCGTGGCCGTTCTGGGCTACGGTGTTCAGGGGCCGGGACAGGCATTGAATTTGCGCGACAACGGTATCAACATGGTTGTCGGACAGCGAGAAAACAGCAACTCCTGGGATCGAGCGGTTGCCGACGGCTTTGTGCCGGGACAGACCCTGCTGCCCCTCGAAGAAGCCGCCCGCAAAAGCAGCGCTATTCAATTTCTGCTATCCGATGCGGGCCAGGTGGCGACCTGGCCGAAAATCAAGGAATGCCTGAATCCGGGCGATCTGCTCTATTTTTCGCATGGATTCTCCATCGTGTACAAAGATCAGACCGGAATTATTCCGCCGGACAATGTTGATGTTGTCCTCGTAGCCCCCAAAGGCTCCGGTCGGACGGTACGCACCAACTTTCTGGACGGCAGCGGCATCAATTCCAGTTTCGCGATCCACCAGGATTTTACCGGCCGCGCAAAAGAAAGGACCCTGGCACTGGGCATTGCCATCGGTTCGGGATACCTATTTCCGACGACGTTCGAAAACGAAGTTTACAGTGACTTGACCGGCGAACGCGGTATTTTGATGGGATGTCTGGCCGGTGTTATGGAGGCCCAGTACAACCTGCTGCGCCAACATGGACACAGCCCCAGCGAAGCATTTAACGAAACCGTTGAAGAACTTACCCAAAGCCTGATCCGGCTCGTGGCGGAGAACGGTATGGATTGGATGTTCAGCAACTGCAGCACGACGGCCCAAAGGGGCGCATTGGACTGGGCGCCGAAGTTTCGTGACGCGGTGGCCCCCCTTTTTGACGATCTGTACCAAAGGGTTTTGTCGGGGAAAGAAACCAAACGGGTTCTGGAAGCCAACAGCGCCCCCGACTATCGCGAAAAGCTGCAAAAAGAACTGGATGTCATAAAGAATTCAGAAATGTGGCAGACCGGAGCGGCAGTGCGTTCGCTGCGACCGGAGCGAAGGCAAAAGTAAAAAATCCGGGCCCGGAGGAACCGGCTTTGATTTCACCCCAGAAGGATAGAGTTTACCTTTAGACGTCGAATGGAATGGTGGAATGTCGAAGATCCGCCTCTGGAGGAGTGGAATAATGGAATCTTGGGTATAAAATAAGGAGTGAATTAATGGAACCCTCAGTACTTCTCTTTGATACTACCTTGCGAGACGGAACCCAGGGCGAAAACATCAACTTCTCGGCCGAGGAGAAGATTAAAATTGCTCTGCGACTGGATGAGATCGGAATACATTACATTGAAGGCGGTTGGCCCGGTTCCAATCCCAGAGACAAGCGATTTTTCGATCTCGCTAAATCGATGCAATTAAAGACTGCCCGGCTGACGGCTTTTGGATCAACCCGCCGACCGAATACGACACCAGATAAAGATCAAAATGTCATCGCTCTGCTTGAAAGCGACACGCCGGCTGTAGCCATATTCGGTAAATCCTGGGATCTGCATGTCGAGCAGGTTATGAAAAATTCACTGGAAGAGAATCTGGCGATGATCCGTGAGACCGTTCACTTTCTGAAAGAAAACAACCGCGAGGTAATCTACGACGCCGAGCATTTTTTTGACGGCTACAAAGAGAACCCGGATTATGCCATGCAAACCCTGTTCGCTGCCATGGAAGGCGGCGCCGATTCCATCATTCTGTGTGATACAAACGGCGGCAGCCTGCCTTTTGAGATTGAAGGCGTAACCCGGACGGTGTTGAATATCCTGAATGAAAAATACGCAGCATCGGCCGGGACCGGACCCATCATCATCGGCATCCACACCCACAACGACAGCGGTCTTGCGGTGGCCAACACCATCAGTGCAATTCAATCCGGTGCGCGAATGGTTCAGGGGACCATCAACGGCTATGGTGAAAGATGCGGCAATGCCGATTTGAACTCGATTATTCCGATCCTTTGCCTCAAGATGGATCGGCCCTGTATCGCGACGGAAAACCTTGCAAAACTGAAAAAACTCTCCCGATTCGTCAGCGAAACCGCCAATCTTGTACCGATCAATTCCCGGCCCTTTGTTGGAAAAAGCGCTTTTGCCCACAAAGGCGGAATTCACGTCAGCGCCATAATGAAGGTGCCGCGGGCTTACGAACATATCAACCCCGAACTGGTGGGTAACCGGCGCCGGGTTCTGATTTCCGACCTCGCGGGCAAAAGCAATGTGGAGTATAAAGCCAAAGAGCTGGGGATCAGTCTGGGAGCCAACGGGCATGACAGCCGCACAATCATCTCAAAAATAAAGGATCTCGAAGAAAAAGGCTATCAGTTTGATGTGGCCGATGGTTCCTTTAAAATACTGGTTGAAAAATTCACCGAGCAGTTTAGCCCTTTATTTGATCTGGAATCTTTCAGAGTTGTTATTGAAAAGGATAAGGACCAGCCCTGCAGTGCCCATGCGACCATAAAAATCTCCGTGGACGGTCGCAGGGAAATCACGGCTGCCGAGGGACAGGGGCCGGTCAGTGCCCTTGACAATGCTCTGCGCAAGGCTCTGGATCAGTTCTTCCCCGACGTTGAATCGATGAGCCTGGTGGACTTTAAAGTGCGGGTCATCGACGGTCGCGAAGGCACGGCCGCCAAAGTTAGAGTGTTTATCGAATCACGGGATCAGGATGAAATCTGGAGCACCATCGGTGTTTCCGAAGATATAATCGAAGCCAGCTGGCAGGCGCTGGCTGACAGCTTTCATTACAAGCTGGCCAAAGAGAAAAAACCCGAGAAAGCCGTGGTATCTGCAAACTCGAAAGCCGCGGTATCTGCAAACTAATAGATTGTTTCCAAAAGGAGTTCGTGTTTAAAATGAAGGATGGTGGACACGCCGCAAGACAACCTGTCTTGCGGCCCATGCTCTCTGTGGTTTGATTGTGTTGGCTGGTAGCGTAATCGTTTAACGAGTCACGAGGGTCGAAGTTTATCTAACCCAGTAAAAACGACGGAGAAAAGATATGAGCGAGCAAAATAGAGTCATAATTTTTGACACCACGTTAAGAGACGGCGAACAGTCCCCCGGTGCCAGCATGAATACCGGAGAGAAATTGCGGTTGGCCACCCAGCTGGAAAAGCTGGGAGTCGATGTTCTGGAAGCCGGTTTTCCGGCAGCCTCCGAAGGTGATCTGGAAGCGGTTTCTGAAATCGCCGGCAAGCTGCAAAAAACCGAAGTGGCCGCCCTGGCACGAACTTCCAAAACGGATATCGATCAGGCCTGGCAGGCCATCGGTCATGCCGCCAAACCGAGGATCCATACCTTCATCGCGACTTCGGACATTCACCTGGAGTATA
>Ga0126332_10000469_pt1 | contig 14441 bp, 10 predicted proteins | sample InaspJWI42metaG_FD_94482 | JGI IMG/M metagenome (GOLD analysis project Ga0126332, IMG submission 94482) | Marine gutless worms symbiont microbial communities from Oahu, Hawaii - Inanidrilus sp. 2 OAHU.JWI-42 metaG | ecosystem: Host-associated > Annelida > Digestive system > Unclassified...
AGAATACGGCTTACCATCCAGCTGAAATCATCGGCTGAGCAGCAGTAAAACCCAATTCAGAATATATGATGCATTCACCGAAGTTTATGATCTCAAAATATCGATTCAGGCAACAACCCGTTGTAGCTATGACCCCTATTTGGTTTCCCAAATAGTGTTTATCTGTATCCTTGAAGGGGCTATATTTTGCAAGTCAACTAACATCGCCTGTAATTGTAAACTCCGTTTCGTTTGCCAACAAAGGTGAATAACCCGGATTGAAGGATCGATTTTGGTACCCATCCAGAGACCGGAAACATCCACACTGCTAAGCTCCCTTCCGGTTTCAATATGCGGTGCATTTCGGGCAAAAGCCGATTCAAAGGCAACGAAGGGAAAGGCAGCACACCGAACAAAAGCACCATTTCCATGCTTGCGGTATCCAATCCCGTATCCAGAGCATCACGTTTTACCACGCGGACGTTTTTTAAACCAGCGGACTGTACTTTTTTTGATACCCGTTTGGTATAATCCAACAACGGGTCCATCGCCACCAGGCAACCTTGATCGCCAATGATCTCTGCTGCCGGTATCGTGAAATAGCCCGTACCGCACCCCACTTCTAAAACCGTCTGTCCAGGCTGAATGCCGGCACCTCGCAAGGTTTTCACGGGGTTCATGAGCCACCGCCGAAGCCGGCTCTGCATCATCACTCCAGCTGGTTTGAAAAGCAAATTCAGAAACTTTGAATTTCCCAATTCTTCTGTATTCATTTTTCATTTCCTCATGGGTTCAGTTTTTAAATATGCTACCGAATGAACTTCCCTGCGGCAGGCCACGGGGTATCCATGAATGATACATTACTATCCTAACGCAGCAAGCTGAGGGGAATTAAACCCGGCAGATTTCACAATCTCCACCGCACATTCATTGTAATCTGTGTAATCTGCGAAATCTGTGGATTAAAAAACTGGCTGAGGCGTAATTCCATATTGGTTTCTTGAGTTTTGAATTACATTAAAAACTTCTCCTGTCGTTAGGTCAAGATCTGCCACCAAAACCGGGATCATCCTGACACTCATATCCATGATTTCATTTAAAGGGACAATTTCCGGGGATCACCCTCCAGGGATCAGAACGACGGCACCCATGTTTTGTCGGGATTCGATTCGATTATGGGCCTCAGTCGCCTGGCTTAAGGGAAACGCTTCGATGGCTGGGATGATCATGCGGCTTTGAATCTTTGCGAACAGTTGATGGGCGAGGCGCTGCAGATATGTCCGATCGTCAAAATAGTCGAAACATACTGGGGCCGACACAGTCAGGGATCGCTGCTTCAACACGTTCATGTCCAGGGTGATGGACTGCCCATCGCGGTCGCCGATGATGGCGCAGTGCCCGCAGATGGACAGGCAGGTGACGGCGGTATCGAGCCCATGGGCGCCGTTGCTGTGGACCCAGTAGTCTACCCCGCGGCCTTTAGTGATGCGCATCACTTCGGCCACCAACCGTTTGTCCTCCGCGATAACGATGGGATGATCGCAACCGAGGTCTCGGCTGAATTTGGCCTTGGCGGCTGTGGATACCGTGCCGATGACGATGAGGTCCATGGATTTGGCCCATTGGCTGAGCAGATGACCCACACCGCCGGAAACCGCCTGGATAAGGATCGCCGCGCCCGGGATGGCCTTGATGAACACTCGGGTAAGCAGTAAGGCAGCCGTAACGCCCTTGAGCAACGTTGACGCGTCAATATCGGATATGCCGTCGGGCAGGGGAATACAGGCGTCGGCATCGATACAGCGGACGTCGGCATAGGCCCCGGGCGTTCGGCTCATGTAGGTGACGCGGTCACCCGGGAATAAACCGTTGACCCGCTCCCCAACGTCGATGACCTCTCCCACACCTTCCATGCCCGGTGTGCCGGGCAGATCAAAGCCTGCGGAGATTCCCCGGCGATGCTTGAGATCGAGGTAGTTGACCGCAATGGCGGTCTGACGGATGCGCACCTGTTGGGGGCCTGGCGCAGAGACGGTCACATCGCTCAGGGACATGACCTCGTGGCCCCCGGTGGCCGTCACCACCACCGCTTTCGAAGGCAGGTGCTCGCCACCGCCGGCTGCAGCCACTGCCGTTCTCTCTTCGGGGGCCGGCGGAGGTGTGGGCGCCGTTTGCTCGGCCAAAAACTTTCGCAGCCCCGTGAAACCGGCTTCGTAGACCTGCCGGCCAACCAGGTTTTCCAGTTCCGCGGCACTATTGCCGGAGGCGCGAAATTGCGAGCGCCAGTCCCAGAAGGTCTGATTGCCGTCGGTCACCGGCTTGAGCCGTACAGTGGCCACGTAGTCAAATAGAGACAGAGAGGAGTCAAGGATGCAATAAGTAAAGGTGTACTTGCGGTCGCTGTGGCTCAGCAGCTGTTCTCGCAACTCAGCGCCTTCTGTGAGGCTGAATTGGCGCACGCCACCGACCACGTCACCGCCGAGATCGTTTTCCATCCGGCTGCTGGCCACGGCCGGATGCCACCGGTCATGACTGTTGAAATCGCGCAGCACGGCCCACACCCGATCGATTGGGGCGTCGATAATGGCTGATCGAATGATGTTGATCTTCATAATTACCCGTAGCGTTTCTTCAATGCGTCGAATCCGGTCTGAAACATCCCGTCGCCGACGGTTTCGGCCAACTCAGCGACCTTTCCCTGCGGGCAATCGAATTCAGCCAGCCACTCCACGAAGCAGCGATTGCCCTCGGTGACGGGAAACAACCTCAGGGTGGCCACGTAGTCGCTCAAGTCCATGGGGCTTTCCAGGATGGAGTAGGTGCAGGTGTAGTCGTAATCCGACAGTGACAGCAGTTTTTCCCGGACCCGGGCGCCGACCGTGAGCTGGAGGTTTCTCACACACCCGACCTTGTCGGCCGGATGGCTTTTTTCGATGCGGCTCGATACGATCGACGGGTGCCAGTTGGCCAGCCCGTTGAAATCTCGAAGGTCCCGCCACACCCGATCGGCCGGGGCGTCCAGGACCGTGGATCGATAGACCTTTGCCATCTAATTCGTCCTCCAAAACCTGGTTCTATGGGCCAGGTCAGAAAAAATTGGATTTGCCAGTAACATACTCACTGGAATGCTGGAACGTTGGAGTGTTGGAATATTGGGTTTGGCGGAATATGGTCTTTTCAAGATGGGTGTTTTAATCAAAGAAAGAGATGTATCCACGTTTAATCCCCATTATTCCATCATTCCACTATTCCATTTAAGGTCCAAAAGTAAACTCCACCCAGCTTGGGTGAAACAAAGCCGGATCTTCTAGGTCCGGATGTTTATTTCTCCTTGGCTCCTTCGGGGTGATCCTTCTGCAGCTCAGCCAGCAGTTGGGCGAGCTTGCTGGGATCGCCGGCATCGATGCCGATTTCGCTCAACAGATGATCCAGGAGAGGGGCCTGGACGCGGTAGCGCAATGCGCTGCTGACGAGCCGCTCGGTGAGCCCGCCCTCGCCGTCCGGCGATCCGCCGCCGGCCGGCACCGTCAGTCCGTCGAGGTGGACCACCTTGATCCCCTCGATCTTCTCCATGGGCTTGACGCTCTCGCGGATAATCGTGTCGAGTTTTTCCACCAGGCGCATCCGCAGGGCCGAGACCCGGGCCTCGGGGCTGGCGATGTTGTTGGCTTCGGCCATAAGCCGGACGCCTTCGGATTCGACTTTGTTCCGAATTTGATAGGCTTTGGAGCGGGTCTCTTCGGCCACGGCAAAAGCATCGGCCTCGATGCGCGCAATGTCCGCCCGCTCGGCGGCCACCGCCTTTTCGGTGGCAATGCGGGTGCTTTGCCGCAGCTGGTCCCTTTCCACCTCCAGGGCCGTCAGGATCAGCTCCACCTGCTTTTTGCGCTCCGCCTGGGCTTTCTCACGAGCGGTGAAAATGGCCTCTTCGGCTGAGATAGCCGCCGCACGCACCTCGTCAGCCTTGGCGCGTGCCGCTGTCTCGGCCTCGGAGGATTCGGCCACGGCAATGCTCCGGTGGTGCTCGGCCAAATCGATGGATTTGCGCCGTTCGATTTCCATGGCCTCGATGTCCCGCTGCTGCTCGATGCGGTCCTGTTTCAGCTGGCGCTCGGAAGCGATGCGGGCCTTCTCCATCTCCTCATTGGCAACGATGTCGGCCACTTCCGCCTCACGCTTGCGTTCGGCCCGCACGCGGACCAACTCGGCCTGCTGCTGGGCCCGGTGGAATTCCAGGACCTTCTCCTGTTCCAGACGGGCGTATTCGCTTTCCTGTTCGATATCCAGACTCTGCTTTTCGGTTTCCAGGTTCTTGGTGCGGATCTGGATCAGGGTGTCCTGCTCGATGTCGTTGCGCATTTTCTTGCGCTGTTCGATCTCTTCCGTCAGCCGGGTCAAGCCCTCGGCATCGAACGCATTGGAGGGATTGAAGTACTCCATGTCGGTCTGGTCGAGATCGATTAAGCTGGCCGATTCAAGTTCGAATCCGTTCTTGGTCAGGGATTCGGCCACTGCCCGCCCCACGGCCTGAACGAACTGGCTGCGTTGCTCGTGGAGTATTTCCAGTGTCATGCCGGCGGCGGTAGCCCGCAGGGCGTCGACGAATTTACCCTCCATCATCTCGCGCAGTTCGTCGGGCCTGCCCGTCTTGCGCCCGAGGGTCTGAGCAGCGATGGTGACGTTGTCGGCATCTTTTCGGACACGAATATAAAAATCGACGGCCACATCCACGCGCATGCGGTCCTCGGAGATCAACGCTTTTTCCTGATTACGTGCCACCGACAGTCGCAGGGTGTTAAGATGGACTTCTGTGACCTCGTGAAAAATCGGAAAAACAAAAGCGGCACCGTCGATGATGACCTTCTGCCCCCCCAGTCCGGTGCGAACGAAAGCGATCTCCTTGGACGATCGGCGATAAAAGGACCGGATGAACAAAATCCCCACCGCGGTGAGGACGATCGCGATGATGACCGCAAGGATAACCCACCCGTAAATAGTCATGGCACTCCTCCTGTGGTTGACAACCCACGCAGCTCCGGCACACCCTGCGTCCCCGCACCGACGGCTGGGCCGGGGCGACCGTTAGCTGCGCTTGATGTTGAGAAATTCTTTGGTTTGGGCCGTGAGGGCCTTCTCGGTGGGCAGCCGCTCCATCGAGGAGGCCCCGTAAAATCCGTTGCACTGCGGACAGCGCTTCAGGATGTACTCGGCATCCGCGGGCATGGAGATCGGACCCCCGTGGCACAGGATAATCACGTCCCGGCGCTTTTTCAGCGCTGCTTCGCTCCAGGCGTTGATATCATCGACACAATCGTCCAGGGTCTTGGCTGTGTCGGCCCCAATATTGCCGCCGGTGGTCAGCCCCAGATGGCAGACAATGACATCGGCACCGGCCTCGGTCATAGCGATGGCATCGTCTTCAGAGAACACATAGGGCGTCGTCAACAGGTCTTTTTCGCGTGCCAACCGGATCATGTCCACCTCCAGCCCGAAGCCCATACCGGTTTCCTCCAGGTTTTGCCGGAAGGTGCCGTCGATGAGCCCCACCGTGGGGAAATTCTGCACCCCGGCAAACCCCACGGCCTTGAGTTGGTCAAGAAAGTGGTCGAAGATGCAAAAGGGGTCGGTTCCGTTGACGCCGGCCAGCACAGGGGTGCTGCGGGCGACCGGAAGCACTTCCCGGGCCATCTCCATCACTATTTCGTTGGCATTTCCATAAGACAGGAGCCCGGCAAGCGATCCGCGGCCGGCCATGCGGTAGCGGCCCGAATTGTAGATCACGATCAAGTCGATGCCGCCGGCCTCCTCGCATTTGGCCGATAGTCCAGTGCCGGCGCCGCCGCCGACGATGGGCTGTCCGCTACGAATTTTCGCGTTGAGTCGATCCAGAATCTGTTGTCGGGTGAAACGAGCCATGGCAACCTCCTAAAATCAAGGTCCGGAAAAACCGGTAAATATGATAAGTTTATAAGAGTTTAGACTTGGATTCACCGCCCGCTTCAGGCTTCGCTCTGCGAGCTTCGACCCGACAAGTCGCTTGAGTCGCAGAGATTGCAGAGTCCTGCTGCGGCAGGATTTTAACTTACTGCTGAGAGGCCAGAAAGTTAAAAACCAAGCTCTACGGGCAAGAGTATCGCGATTTATTCACATTACCTCTTGTCTATTAATTCATTATACTTTAGGCGGATTATCCTTTATGTTTGCCGTTGTTTGAATCCCGACCTGAAAGGCGGGGCTTCTCAATGGCAAACATAAAATAAATAATCTTTGCGCGCTTTGCGGCTTTGCGGTGAATATAAAATTACATATAAATATTAAATGTCATTATGGTTGCATTACCATTAGGTCCAAATAGTGATCGACCAGCGCCTGGGCGAAGGCCGGATCGTTGATGTTCAAGTCGAGTTTGATCAGCCGGCGATTGGGTCCCGGCTGAAATTCGCTTTCGAGAGTGTCGAACAGCATTCGGTCGGCCACCGGATCGTGGAACGGTTTGCCGGGGGTATCGATCAGCGAAACCCCTTTCAGGGGCAGCAGAAAACGCACGGGCCCCGTCATCTGGTTGAGTTTGGCGGCGATGAAGCGCCCGATTGCCTGGTTTTCCTCCGCGGTAGTGCGCATCAGAGTAACCTGCGGGTTGTGTTGATAGAGGTTACGATCCTTGAATTTCTGCGGCACCGTGTCAAGGGCTTCGAAATTGACCATGTCCAGCGCCCCGCAGGAACCAACATAGGGGATTTGACTGCGGATGATGGCTCCCATGCGATCCTCGCCGGCGCTCATCACGCCGCCCATCAGAAAATCGGCCACCTCGGTGGTGGTAACGTCGATGACGCCTTCGAGCATGCCCGATTCGGCCAGTTTCTCCATGGATTGGCCTCCGGTGCCGGTGGCATGAAATACCAGGCAGTCATAGCGCATTTTCAGTGCTTTGGTGACCGCCTGGACGCAAGGGGTGGTGACCCCGAACATGGTCAGTCCGATAGCCGGCAGTCGGGAGCGGTCGGCCTCCAGTTGAAACCCGATCATACCGGCCAGAGCGTGGGCGGCGTTGGATAACACGTTGGCCGAAATGCGATTGATGCCGACCACGTCGGTGACCGAATAAATCATGCAGATGTCTGAAGGGCCAACGTATTGCCGGACATTGCCGGAAGCGACCGTGGAAACCATTACTTTGGGTACACCCACCGGCAGGCCGCGCATCGCCGGAGTCACCAGGGCGGTACCGCCGCTGCCCCCGGCCGAGATGATGCCTCCTACGTCGCGGCGCCCCGCCATGAAGCGGATGAAAGCCTGGGCCATGCCGGCCACAGCCGAACCGCGGTCCCCGGTAAACACGGCCCCGACTCCTTCCGGGTGGTGTCGGGCCACCTCTGTAGGGCTGATGGCAGCCGGGGAGGGTTTCCGCGAAGTGGACAGATCCACCGTAATAGTTCGCAGGCGCTGGCGGTCCAGGCAGGACTTGATGAACAGCAGGTCCCGGGCCTTGGTGTCGAAAGTCCCGGCGATGTAGGCGGTCCGGTCGATGGTGTCGGCCACTGGCACCTGCAATACCGCCGAAGGGGTTTCACTCACCGGACGGGTAACTGTCGTGCTTTCGAGCGCCTGGACCTCCGGAAGGCCGGCGCTGCTCCACTGCGTCGGCGCGACGGCTCCGACGACGGCTTCGGGGAGTTCTTCGGCCGCCGGTTCCTCAGACGCAACATCCGCCACCGATTCCTCGGGTTGCTCCTGCGCGAGGTCACCGGTGGCGGTGACTCCCAGCATTTGTTGCAGCAGGTGCTCGTCCGCCGCCAGGGTGGCGGCCGGCAGGCTGCGGGCGATGCGGCCGTTAACGAAAATATAGGCATGGTCGGCCAAAGACTGAGCCATCTCCAAGTTCTGCTCGATCAGCAAGATGGCCATACCATGGGAACTCAGATGGCGGCACACCTCTTCCACCCTTTGGATGACCAATACGGACAAGCCTTCGGACGGTTCGTCCATCAACAGCAATTGCGGATTGGTGACCAGCGCCCGTCCGATGGCCAGCATCTGCTGTTCGCCGCCGCTGAGGAGGCTACCGGATAGATGGGCTCTCTTATGCAAATCCGGAAACAGATCGTAGACCGTATCAGGCGACCACTGGGAACTTTCCCTACTCCGGCGCCAGGAAAAACGCAGGTGTTCATCCACGGTTAAAGAGGGAAACAGCATCCGCCCCTGCGGTACATACCCGATCCCCAGGTTCGCAATCTCATGGGTGGGCCTGTCGATTGTTTCCTGGTCATCGAAAAGGATCGTGCCGGTTCTTGATAAGGGCGGCAGCCCCATAACCGATTTCAGCAAAGTTGTTTTGCCCATACCGTTGCGGCCGACGACCACGATAAGTTCTCCAGGGTGTACCTGCAGATTTACACCCTGCAGAATGTGGCTTTTGCCGTAGTATGCATCAAGCTGTTCTATGTTCAACAGCGGTTCAGGCATGATGGGAATCTTTTGAATGCCGGCTTAAAGTATAGATCTGCTGAACTTCTCGATTTTTCTCGATCTGTTCTGGGCTTCCTTCAGCGATAATGGCTCCATGGTGCAACACGGATACCTGGTCGGCAATGCTAAACGCCACATCGATGTCGTGCTCGATGATAACCACCGTAATCTCAGGCTTCAGGCTCATGATCAGCTCGGTCATGAATCCTCGCTCGGCTACGGACAGCCCCGCCATGGGTTCGTCCAGCAGCAGTATCCTAGGCTCGTGAGCCAGTGTGATGCCCAACTCCAGTTGGCGGTGTTCTCCATGAGAGAGTTCATCGACGGTTACGTCGAGTTTGTCCTCCAATCCTACCCGCTGGGCAATCTTGGCGAGGTAGCGGCGTTGATTCTCAAATTTGCGCCAGGAACGAAACAGCGTGGCGGCTAAAGAGGCTTTCTTTGCCCGTGTCTGCCAGGAAGCCAAAAACAGGTTTTCCTGGACCGTCAACTGCGAGAACAAGTTGGAAACCTGATAGGTCCTGCCCAGTTGCGAGTCGATGCGTTTTTGCACGGGCTCCCGGGTAAGGTCTTTACCGAACAGCAAGATCCTACCTTCGTCCAAAGTGATTTCACCGGTGACCAAATTAAAAAGGGTCGTCTTGCCGGCTCCATTGGGCCCGATCAACGCACGGCTCTCCCCAATCATTACGGTGAGGTCGACCTTACTGACCGCATCGATGCCGCCGAATGATTTGGATACGTTCTTTAAAACTAGCGCCTGCATGTGATCGAACCCAATGGAAGCATTCCATATAGGAAATATGGTGATACATTAAAAGCAATGAAATTTCATGGTGCCATCCATTGACGGACCTACATGGAATTTTGGAATATTGGAATACTGGAAGATTGGGTGTTTTTAAGCGGAAGAATCCCTATTTTTGAGAACTGTACAACTTACATTTTTTTTGATTAGTTGATTTCCGCTTTACCCATCATTCCACCATTCCATAGTTCCATTATTCCAACTGGGGCGAAGCCCCTTAATTCCGCCATTTCATGTTAATCCACCCAGCCGTTATTCTTCTTCAGCTTTTCGACATAGTCCTTACCGAAGTGTTTTTCGATCTCCTTAAAATAGGAGGCCTTGTCTCCGGGCGGGTAGTCACGGGTAGTGGCGGGAGCCGCCATGTACTTGTCGGCCATATCGGCATAGGGGCCGAATTGGGAAACTCTACTGTAAGTCTTTACGGCCTCGTTCATCAGCCGGCCGCCCTTTTCGACCACCTTCTTGATGTAGATATTCTGCACTGGATTGGCGAATTTGTCGAAGTAAAACGGACCGCGCGGAGATTCGTCGGCACCCATCGTCACCTGGCGCAGGGCGGCGATGAATTTCTTGGAATCATCCACCTGTCCGTTAATGGCCTGCATGGCTTTAAAGGCAACATGCACGGCATCGTAACCCTGGACAGCGATCACGTCCGGGTACTGGCCGTATTTCTTTTTGAAGTTTTCACGGAATTTCCGGTTCGCCTCCGAGGGGTTGCCGTCGTAGTAGTGCAGAGAAGAGTAGACTCCCAGAGCTGAATCACCGAGTTCGGAGAGCATCGACACGATAGGCACGTTGGCTTGCCCCAGGATCTGGGGATAGATTTTGTCCAGTCCGAACTGTTTCCACTGTTTGAAAAAAGCAACCACCTGGGCACCGCCGGAATTGTTCAAGACCGCATCGTACTCCTTGGACATGGCCATTAGCTTCGCCATGATCGAGCTGAAATCAACGGCTTCCACCGGATGCCAGATTCGTTCGACTTTTTCCCCGCCGTTTTCCAAAAAACCTCTGATGAAACCAGCGGCCTGGTCCCAGGGGTAAGAGTAGTCCTGCCCGACGATGATAACCTTTTTATATCCCAGGTCTTTGGCGCAATACTGACCAAAATTGAAAATCACCTGGGCGCCGGTCCAGCCGGGACGGATGACACTGCTGGTTGCCTTGCGCATCGTAATGTCTTCCGGGGCGGAATAGCCGATCAGCATGGGAACTTCGGGATTTCTCGCACCCCAATCCACCGCCGCCATACCTTCGTGACCCAGCGAAGGCCCGATGATCAAATGGACTTTGTCGCGGTTTTTGAGAGAGTCCAGTTTGGTCCGCATCACTTCCACATCGGCCTTGGTATCCTCGCTGAAAATCTTGATCGGGACACCGTTGAATTCATTATTGTATTCGCCAAGGGCCAATTTGATGCCGTTGAGGACGCCCTGGCCGAAAATGGTCGCCCAACCGGTGGTCGGGCCTATGGTGCCGATGCGGATTTCATCCACTGCCATCGCATTGCCCGTTATAGCACCGATAAAAAAGAAAACTACAGTGATCGTTACGACCCAATTTTTTCTTTTCATATTCCTCCTCCTTTCCTATTTGGTGTCCTTATAAAACGGATTGTCGGCTGCCCCCCTTGCGGGTGCCCCGCTTCCCGAAGTTCGCGATGTAACACTATCCCATAGGCGCTTTAAAGCCCAAGCAGCCCCTTTGGGCGCGAACATAATCGTAATCAAAAACAAGATACCCATAATCAGCAAATAGCGATGGGTGATACCGCTTAGTACCAGATCCAGAATTTTAAGAATTGCGGTTCCCAAGATCGCCCCGAACAAGGTCTGAATACCGCCCAATATTGCCGAAAGCAGGGTTTCGACGTTGGTGGTTAAAGAGACAGAGTGGGGATTGATCAGACCGGTAAAGTAGGCAAAGAAAACGCCTCCAATGGAGGCCACGAACGCGGCAAAGATAAACGCCGCGTAGCGTAGAAGAGAAACCGGGTAACCCAGCATCGTCATCCGGCTCTCGCTATCGCGAATGCCGCGCAGCATCAGCCCGAATGGGGAACGCTTCAATGCCGCCAGAAAGTAAATCACACCGCAAAAGAAAAACAGCTGAAATAGATAGAACGCACCTTTTGACTTTTCGGTTGAGATCCCGAATATCGCCGGAGCGAATATGTCGGTAATGCCCGAGTCACCTCTGGTGACCGATGCCCATTGACTCGCCAGCGCCCAGACGAGCTGGCCAAGGACAAGGGTGAGCATCAAAAAGTATATGCCCCGAACGCGAATCACCAGAAGCCCCGTCAAAGCGGCAAACAAGACAGCCACCCCAATACCCACCAGGGGCGGAATTGGAAATGGGACCTGATAGCGGGTCTGCAAAATGGCGATAAAGTACCCCGATATGCCGAAAAACGACGCCTGCATCAACGAAACGACACCCAGTTCGCCTGCCAGAAAGCACAGGCTCAGGGTCAGCATTCCGAAATACATGACGCGGATACACATCATGACAAAATAGTCCGATGCGATCCACGGCACAGCGACCAATAACGCCAGGGACGATAGTAGTATGACTGTTTTAGGTATGCGGGAGAATTGCATCGGATTATGCCTTTGTACCAAACAACCCATGGGGCCTGATGGAGAGGATAATGGCCACGGGCAAAAATAGTATGAACAACGAAAATTCAGGAATATAGGCAGTAGCAAAACTGTAGATCAGACCGGTTATCAGTGCGCCTACGATGGTGCCCCCTAAACTGCCCATACCGCCGATAATGATCACGATCAGGGTTAAGGTCAGGATGCGCCAGTCTTCGCCCACGACCAGCATCATGGAAGTTCCGCCTACTACGCCGGCAACACCGGCCAAAAATCCGGATAGGCAAAAAACGATCGTAAATAGCCGACGGACATTAATCCCTAAAGCGGACACCATCTCGAAATTATCGACACCGGCCCGGATGGTGATCCCAAGGTTGGTTTTCTTAAGGAAAATCCACAGGGCAACGATAATCAAAATGGCCAAACCCAGCATAAAAATCCGAAATATGGGATAGACCAGATCGATCACAGGTATGGTCCAGATGCCGCTCAGCATCGCAGGAATTTCAATGGTTTTGGGGTACCCCCCCCAGATGACCAGAACCAGGTCACCGATAATTATGGCCACGGACAGCGAGATCAGCGTCTCTATCAGGTCATTACCGCGGGCCCATCGCAGTAAGAACTTCTCTTCCAGCAGGGCTAGAACAGCCATGACACCGCCGCCCGCGAGTAGGGCCAGAGGCCAACTCCCGGTGACTTTGATCACGGACACGCCTATAAAGCCACCAGCCATATAAAGAGCACCATGGGTCAGGTTGACAACGCGCATGAGGCTAAAAGACAGTGTCAGCCCGCTGGCCGTGATGAACAGCAGTGCTGCCAATGTCAGACCGTTGAGTAATGACATGATGACGAGGAGCGACATTGAACTCCTTTACAGCAATCCTTGGAGCGGCCCAAGAGCGTCGAAATTCCTGATTGGATAGGCATTCAGCGGCTGCTTCTCCGGAGGTGGGCTTAGATCCTTAAAAATTATTTCTTTGCTTTTTGTGCAAATAAATTGATTTAGGATATTCACACTTTCTTGTAACTATTGAATATTTTCGATTGATTATTGAATATTTAAAGTATTCTTTCGATTTTTAAAAGGACAGAGCGAAGCGACATCCACAAATATTCAATTTGCAATCTTCAATCTTCAATTCCGGCTCGTCCGGGTTAGGGCCTTGGCACCTAAAACCAAATGGCCTTGAACTTCTCCATCTGCTCTCTAATTCGGCCATGGCCTGTGGGTTCGCGAAAAAATAAATTTATATTTTAGGGAGTCGGGGCGCCCGCGTGGCAAGGCGCGAGGAGGGCGAATAGCAAACTATTTAACCGACGAGCAACGCAGCCAGGCGGGATGGATCGGCTCACTAAACTGTGAAGTTATTTTTGAGCGAGCCCTTAGCTTCATAGAGGGCAAAGGCATAACACGGTGGCCGGTTGTGAGTCAAGGGCAAAAGAAACCGAGCCATACCAGTCTGTCGCAGCGTTGGTCTCTTTGAGAATCGCCTGGGGGCGCTTCAAGCCTAAAAGGGACGACTTTCTCAATAAACCCAAGAAACTTCAAACGAAGCTTTGACTGAATGATGCTGAGGCGAGGACTATGACTACGTTCCACGGGTTCTGGTGTCGAGCCAACAGGTGAGGGCTACGACCATGGCCTTCGATTGGCAATGCTGTGATCTACCTACGGCAATCTAAAGATTATTGAGGGCAAAATTTGTACTCTTTTCAAAGGATGACCGGCTTTTTATTAATTTTAGAAGGGAAGATAACCTTAATGGGATATCGGGTCATTTGGGCCTTAATCCAAGGAATGTTGGACTTTGGTCCAACATGATCTTACGGGTAAGGTGCTAAGCCGATACAACTTTATTTATTATTGATATCCAACGCCGCTTTCTGCTGCTATTGATCAGGTAGAAGCACGGATTGAATCGCCCAGCCTCATTTTGCTTTTAGAATCATAAGGTTACTGGCCACAGTTCTGCAGGCTGGTAAAAGCAGGGCGCGTTGCCGGTGGGCAGATCCACGATGCCCGGATTGCCGCTTTGTGTGAACTGCAGGGGGGTAAAAGAGCTGTGGACAGCCGACCGCGACTTTACACGCTTTCCGGGCCTTTATGTTCGCAACCCGCTTATCGCGTAACCTTTTTGCCGTTGCCTACCTAAACCGCCAATTCCCAATTATTTCTGCCTTTTTCTCGCCAGTTTAGTACCGGCAATTCGAGCATTTATAAAATTCTTAACGGCCTGGCCATAACCTGAACATTGTTTTTGGAAATTCCAGATCTTTTCCCATTTCATATTATTTACGGGAATCTGAAATCAGCCGATTTGCAGAAAATCGAGAGGAAGAGGCTTTTGGAATCAGCGTCATCACAGTCGCTGAACTTCTTTACGGTGTGCATCGAGCGGATACAACCAAAAGACGTTTGAAGAGAAGTGCTTACGTAGAGAAAGTCATCGAGCTATTCCCAATTTCAGGACACCTTACCTCTGGGAAGAATAACTGACACCTTTGGCTTAATTGGGGGATGTATATCCCCCGAGTTCGTAGACCAGTCGCAAATCTGTTCCGGG
>Ga0126332_10000470_pt1 | contig 14436 bp, 14 predicted proteins | sample InaspJWI42metaG_FD_94482 | JGI IMG/M metagenome (GOLD analysis project Ga0126332, IMG submission 94482) | Marine gutless worms symbiont microbial communities from Oahu, Hawaii - Inanidrilus sp. 2 OAHU.JWI-42 metaG | ecosystem: Host-associated > Annelida > Digestive system > Unclassified...
TCATTTTATCAATAATTGCTTAAGCTTATAAAACTGTTGATGCTTTCAGCTATACCAGGGAATCTTGACTACATCGGGGTTTCGTGATAGCGCAACTATTGATAAAACGCTATTCTTTGAAATTACAGGTTTTAAGACGGGTGGTTTATTACCGATTATCTAAATATCTGCAATTGGACAATATCTGGTTTTCTGATAAAATTGTCTGGTTTCAAGACTCTATGGATTTCAGATGCTATAGAAAGGAAAGGACATTGTGTTCGATGTTATAACAAAAAAAGAATATTTTGAGTGGTATGAAAAAGGTATAGCTGACAAAAAACGCCACAGTTTAAAGGGTCTTCAAGATGCTTATATACTATCTTTACTTGGCAAAAAAAAGGATTTAAAAATTGCCGAAGTAGGTGGCGGTAATTCTCGTGTTTTGACTGTGTTAAAAAAACATAGTGATTGTTGGAATATTGATAAATTCGAAGGGGTTGGTTTAGGCCCTATAAAAGTAAAAAAACAGAGGGGCATTCGTATAATACACTCTGTTATAGGCGAATTTGATGCATCCATTCCCGACAATAATTTCGATGTTGCCTTTTCAATATCGGTCGTGGAGCATGTGCCGGTGGACTCATTAGGTGATTTTTTTAAAGACTGTTATAGAATTTTAAAACCCAGCGGAGAAATGGTGCATGCCATTGATTTGTATGTTTCTGATGTGCCCGAAGTAAGAAATAAGAAAGTTGATAAGTATATTGTTGAGGTTGAAAATGCAGGTTTTAACTGGTTTAAAAAGCCAACAATAAATAGCAATATAACCTTTCGCAGTTATTTTGCATCAAATTCTGATGCAACTATGAGCATTTGGAATAAAACCGCTCCAAAGTTGCGAAAAGTGCGCGAAATGGCACAAAGCATTTCCTTAAAACTCCATGCTTTTAAATAAAAAATGCAAATTCTCCACGGCCACAACTATTATATATTTTCCACAAGCCGCTAACATTTACAAAATTATCTATCTATAACTAATCTTAGATTAGCAACAATTGCAGATATAACAATCAAAAACAAAGTATCTTGCGTCCTCATTTTTTCAGATACTGTAAACTAATCACAAGAGAGCCGCTTTTTGCACTTTCTATCTATCACAGAAATGAATACCACTGAAAGTATTGAGATACTTTAAACACATCCGTGTTCCAAGTCTGAATCAGAAAACTACCCTTTTTGGTCGGCATTCCCACGAAGGAACTCTGCGGCAAGCTGTTTCATCCCACCTTTTTAAAACACAGGGATCTTCATACTTGACACGACTGAAAAATGAAGGCTTGATGTTTTTGCAGACTGATGAAATCATGCCGAATTATTGAAATACTTTAATTCAGGGACTTCAATATTTCATGGACTGCAATTTTCAAGCTATCCTGCCGACGTATCTTCCGTGCGGCGCTTTCGGCGTTTTGTCGAATCCGTTCATTTGCCATACATTCCCGGATAGCGGCCGCAAGTTTTTTGGATGTCAGTTTGCGCCGCGATATGGGTTTGGGACCTAGATTGGATCGATATATCTGATGCCCCCAGTAAAATTGATCAAGGGCGTGGGGAACAATGATTTGGGGTACACCACTTATAGTGCTGGATGCTGTGGTTCCCGCTCCGCCATGATGAATCACGGCGGCCATTTTTGGGAAAAGTTTTAAATGCGGATATTTAGTGATAAAAAAAATATCGTTTGAATTCGAAAATTCGGAAGGCTCGTCCCAAAACTTGCCAATGACCACCCTCTGCCCGGCTAAACGTGCAGCTTCGACAATCGTTGCAGCATTACGAATTTGATCCAGTTTTGGCATGCTGCCGAAACCCGCGTAAACAGGCGGTGGTCCGGCGTCTAAAAATTCATCCAATTCCGGATAATATTGCTCCGGCTGCTTTAAATGCATATAGCCGGTTTGAGTGAAAGCCGGTTCGATGTCCGGTGGAACTTCGGAGATTGCTTTGTCGGAAGCCACGAAGACTTGCCGCCCTAGGATATGAAGCCAGGAATCCTGAATCGACTGTAGTCCGAGTTGCTTGCGCTTTTTGTTAACAATCAAAGTTAAATTGAATCGATCGAGTATCTTTACCATTCTCCAGCCCATTCGATTGAACCATTTCGGAAATCCATGATGTTTGAAAGCCGGGAAGGGATGATAGCCGGAGGGCAAAAGCTGGGGGGTAAATGCAATATAACGATATTCAACTCCCATGGACTCTGCAACAGTCGGCAATGCGAACGCTAGAGATGAACCGATTACCAGATCGGCTCCGGTAATTATTTCTGGTAAAATTTCGAATTGGATATTTATTTCATTGCGGATGAAACAAAAGAAACTGACTGCGGAGCGGTACGAATGGGCATCGTTCGCACTATCCAAGAAGGCTGTCAGATCAGCTCCCAATGGATGAAACGGGCATCCGAGTTGTTCGGCCCAATCCGCTTTTTCAGGCGGTGCGGCTAAAAGAACTTCATGCCCCTCTGATTTTAGGGCCAATGACAATGCCAGCATCGGTTGGACATCGCCACGTGATCCATAAGTTGCTAAAACAATTTTCATAGGTTATTGGATAAACTTAGACCCTAAAAGAGCGTAAACAAAATGGCGTACAAATATAAAAAACCCTTATCATTGCCTTTGCTAAATGACATCCATGCTGTTTGAAACACTTGTATCAGTGAAATATAATATGTCAAAAAACCACTCCATTTTGTTTGCCCTCCGGGAAAGCCGATGATACCCCATCTTCTGCGTTGCCAAGGGCTCGCGGTAGTTTACTACAGCTTCGCCCTTGGACGCCTTGAATCTGGGGCATCCTCGACTTTCGCTCTCAATTAGGCTTAAAATTATGAATTTCGGCCGGCAACTCAGTACCGTCATCGAGACCGGCGTCATTACTATATTCGGCCATTAAGTCAAAAACTACAATGGTTATGAAAAAGCTCTCGTCTGCCCATATCCGGATCTGGGATGAACCGGGAAGTTTGTTGTTTCTACTGTCGTGAATTCTTGCCTGTGCCTCGGTGATTCACTGGCTGGTGGTGGCTTTTGCCCCCGACACCGCGCATCGTCATGTCTATCATATGATCTCCAGTGTGCAGGCGTTTCTCACATGCCTGCTGGCGGCTTTTTCTCTTATCTGGCTGCAAAAGACTGAAGACAACAGCGGTCATATCAAACATAGAGTGAAATTTATACTGGCAGTTCTCGCCGCTGGGGGCACTGCGGTCACCGCCTGGCTGCGGTATGTGGCCCCCAGGGAAATCATGCTGGCCGTATCCGAGATTTGCTGGTTGATTCTGGCCCTTATCATCGCCTTTTCAGTACTTCCTCGCTTGCATCATCTCAAAAAAACAAATCGTTGGCCCGACAGTTTTATCTGGTTGCCGGCGGCCCTTATCTTTGGAATCGCCGGCGCTGTTTTAGTATCAACCTATTCATCCATTCTGGTTGTAAGCGGCAACAAGATCTGGTGGCTGGTATTTCTCGGAAGAGGATATCTTCTCCAATGTATGTTTCTGTCTGTCATAATAGCTGTTGCACCTGTGGTTCTGCCTCAAATCTTTAAACCAAGGGGGGCCAAGACCAATCGGTTGTCAATCGGAAAACCCTTTCATATCATCTGCGCCCTGATACTCGTTCTCAGCATTCCCCTGGAACTATGGGTATCATATGCAGCAGGCATGGTTGTGCGCGCTCTGCTTACCTATCTGACGATTGTCCATACCAGCCGCCTGTGGACTTTGCCCAGGCACGATTCTCCCCTTTCATGGTGTATCTGGGGTTCGGCATGGCTGTTGCCTTGCGGTTATGCTGCCGCAGCTTTGTCACCGGCATACCGGCTTGTTGGCCTGCATATCGTGTTTATCGGTGGTTTTAGCATGGGATCGCTGTCTTATGCCCTGCACCGGTTAATTAATAGGCAAGAATCCTTGAGACGACACATTGACCGCGGCCTGACTGCGGGCCTGTTTTCCGGTTTTCTTGTTCTCGCGCTTGTTTTGCGCTCTATCAGCGCAGCGACTGTGGAGGCCAGGATATTCAGCTGGGGGCTTTCGACACTGGCTTACATCCTTGGAATTCTTGTCTGGATGTACCTTGTTGCTAAAGTGCTGTGCATACGTAATACCCAACCCGGATAAGCCGGAATTGAAGATTGAAGATTGATCCGCCGGAGGCGGAAAGATTTATGGTATCGCTTCGCTCTGTCTTTTCTATCTAAATCGATAGCATTCCTAAAATATTCAATCTGGCTATGGTATAAATCCTTCGCAAACATGATGTGATTTTAATAAATAGGTGCTAAGAAAGCCCACAACCGGTTGAGATTATTCATCAGCAGTAATTTCCACAATAGCCGGAACCGAACCATCATTGCCGGGAACTTCAAGCAAAGCCCGATAAGTTCGCGTTACCCAGTTGCCGGTAAACAATTCAATAATGCGGCCGATGAATCCAACCTGCTCCAGGGGCGCGTGTCGGTAAAGCTGTTTGTGCAAGATGAGACGATAAGTGACGTTATTCGATGAAATTGACAGCCTCTGATTCCCTTCAGCCATGTTTTCCATCTGCAATGAATCGAACGCAACCGGACCAGGCACACCCGGCACCCATATAGAGCCTTTAGCAGGTTCTTTTTTCCCGGGAGGATAATGCGAAATTACAATAAAAGCACCGTCAGCAGTCATTCCGAAAACACGCACCCATTGCCGTGCAAGGTCAGCAGGCCAGGCTGTTACCCAATAATGATACATACAGCCATATCCTTTAACCGAACGGGCTGGTGATTCTTTGAGAACATAGCGAACATTTGCTCGTGCCCAGGGCATCAGAATCTGTAAATAAAAGAAATGCTTTCCTGCCTGTATGAGATGACCCGGCGGTTTGACAGGGCTGATTGGTTCGGAGAGTTTCACCGTCACACGGCCATTTTCAACCTCAGCAAAAATGGTTGTGACATCCTTTTCGGCACTAATATAGCAGTTCCCTATTTCAAGATATCCCGGCGGTTTGAATGTCCAGCCAGTCCGGTCGAAAATGCGTTCGGCATTCCAGGTATCCTTTTCATCCACGAAGAGAACACGGCACATGCTGTTCCGGTCGCCGATTCCAATATTTGTAATTGAAAACTGAATCTGAATGTGAATCCCTTCTTCAAGTTCCAGAAACATTATGATATGTTTCTGAGTAGGCTTCGGGCTCAAGGAGGTGCGGTGCAAGCGGAAAACTTTCAGAATAAGCATTTCCCGAAATGAAAGATATAATGCTTAAACAGCATAAATACATAATGATGGGTCGAAGGTTCATACTTATAGCTCTTTTTAAATTTATCATAGCAGATTCACAAGACCGCATGGCAATCCGTTGCTTGCAGACAACATTCAATATCATAAACTAATCTTGACAGGTATGATACCTGATAATTTAAGGCTGGCAGTGATTGGTGCCGTACATTAATTGTCAACGCCGGGGCATCGATGGTCCGATCTATGTGGGAGCTATTTGAACAGCCTCGTTTTAATATCATACAACTATTTGAAATTTAAAGATTATTTAACACTTGACAGCCAACTTCTTTATGATCATTTTTAGTTTTGTCATTTAATATAAAGTATTCTAGAGATCTGTGTAAGTTTAATTCTCACGATCCCTACCAGTTTGCTTGGACCCTCGTTGCTTTTCCCACCCTGACAGTCAATCATGCGTCCGACATGCAGATAGCGGATCGTCAAATTTCATATTCCCAGGAGCTGCGATCGACCGTGCGAAGCGGATCCTTTATGGAAAGCGGTCAAAAGCCTGGTTCGATCAGACACTTGAGATCCGGATTCGGAGGATTCAATCTTCAATTCCGGCTTATCCGGGTTGGGATGTTATCATATTGTTATGAGAGCAACCGCAATCGCCCATACCAACTTGGCCCTGGTAAAATACTGGGGAAAGCGTAATAAAGAATTAAACTTACCGGCCGTGGGATCGATTTCAGTAACTTTGAAAGATTTGTTCACACAATCCACGATTAGCTTCAAAACAGAACTCCGGCAAGATGTTCTATACTTAAATGGCTCAAATACAACCGCATCCCCCAAACAGCGGATCAGCCGCTTTTTGGATGTGGTTCGTCGGAAGGCCGGAATGAAGGCCTATGCCGAGGTGAATAGCAGAAACAATTTTCCTACCGCAGCAGGCCTGGCATCTTCTGCGTCAGGCTTTGCAGCCCTGGCCGTGGCGGCCTGTCGTGCGGCGAAAATAGATCTGAATCCGACCGAGTTATCTGTTCTGGCCAGACAGGCTTCCGGCTCCGCAGCTCGTTCCATCTTTGGCGGCTTTGTTGAGATGCAAGCAGGCAGCCGGAAAGACGGATCCGATGCCCTTGCCGCACCCTTGATTGATGAGAACTTTTGGCCCATTCACATTTTGGTTGCCATTACCTCCGGACCTGAAAAGGAGATTGGATCCACAGATGCGATGACGTTGACCGCTTCCTCTTCACCATTTTATCAGAATTGGCTGGAGACTTCTCATCAGGATTTGTCCGGCATGCGGTCTGCCATCTTGCAGCGGAACCTGGAAAAAGTCGGCGAAATAGCCGAACACAATTGTTTCAAGATGCATGCGTTGACAATGACAAGCCGACCCGCGCTCCTTTACTGGAATGGAACCACTGTAAATATCATGCTTGCTATCCGGCAACTGCGACGTCAAGGCATTCCGGTGTACTTTTCCATCGACGCCGGCTCCCATGTAATGGCGATTTGCGCGCCCGAAGCCAGCCAAAAGATAAAACACGTCCTCGAGCAAATTGCCGGAGTAACCCGGGTTGTGATCACCTCCCCGGGCCCGGCTGCTCATATCGTTGAGAATTAAGCCTTGAAACTCATTGCCCAAGCTCCCGGAAAATTAATCTTATTGGGTGAATATGCTGTGCTGGCGGGCGCACCGGCTCTTGCTGCGGCTATTGACCGCTTTGCGCGGGTAAGCATTCAACCCGCAAGCCGTTCGCATTTCCTGCTAAGTGTACCCACCCTGAATGTCTCTGAATTGCCCTTTTCTATCAATCTAAAAGGTCAGGTCGATTTTGGGCAGAAATTAGATGATGATCTCCTAAGAAAACTGAGATTTATTACTCACACGCTTGAATTTGCCGGTTCATTACTATGCTCACGTTCCCGAAAATTTCCTCCGCGAAATATAACGATAGAAATGATGGACTTCTTCACGCAGCCCAATGATAAGAAGCTGGGGATCGGTTCCAGTGCTGCTTTGACGGTGGCTCTGCTGGCCGCTTTGCTCTATTTTGATGGTGCCGGTCCTTTGGACCATGACGACCTTATGCAAAAGGCCCTAAACGCTCATCGCCGGGCGCAAGGAAATGTGGGAAGCGGGGTCGACATTGCCGCCAGCGTGCATGGCGGTATGTTTCGGTATAAAAAGTCTCCCAAAGACGCAACCTCACATACCCGCATACAAAGACTATCCACGCCGCCGGATCTACACATCAGATGCATTTGGACTGGCAAATCAGCGTCGACCCGCAAACTGGTACAAACGGTTTATCAATTTAGGGAGGCATCTCCGTCAGATTACCAGGAACTGATAAGCCGCCTCACTCAGCTGTCAGCCGACGGCTGTCGTGCTTTCAACCGGAACGATATCCAAGCCTTCTTGACGATTGTACATCAATATTATCAACACTTACTGATTTTAGGACAAAAAAGTCAGGCATCCATCATTTCTCGCGAACATCATCAACTGGCGGAAATAATCCATCGGGCCGGCGGATCTTACAAACCCTCCGGCGCTGGCGGTGGCGACTTAGGTCTTGCCTTTGGCCATCGTGCGTCGGTCATGCAAAAAATAACTGAGGAAGTTAACAGCGCTGGATTTCAGATCGTCAATTTAAAAACTGACGCACCGGGGGTTCAGATCAAGCACCTGGGTGAAATCAATGAAGTTTTCTCGAATCCCTAAATTTTATCAGTATCCGGTAGAAAAAAGATTAAAACTGTTAAACAAGCAACAGTTTATAGATGACCGGGATTGTGACGCGCTGCTGGCGGGCAGACACATGCTTACACCCGATGCGGCCGACAAGATGGTGGAAAATGTGGTCGGAGTTTTTGGCTTACCGCTGGGTGTGGGGTTGAATTTTTTAATCAACGGTAAAGACTATATCGTGCCCATGGTCGTGGAGGAACCGTCCATCATCGCAGCGGTCAGTGCGGCCGCCAAATTGGTCCGCAATGCAGGCGGCTTCAAAAGCGAAAGTACGGAACCCATCTTAATCGGCCAGATTCAGGTGGTCGATGTTGACCACAGCCTCCAAGCCAAACAGGCCATATTGCAGCATAAGGATGAAATTATTGCTCTTGCGAACAGCCTTCATCCAAAGATGGCGGCAAGGGGCGGCGGAGCCGAAGATCTTGAAGTGATGATCCATTCGTCCGCTTACTCAGGGGATATACTTGATGTTCACCTGTTGGTGAACACCCAAGATGCTATGGGTGCCAATTTGGTCAACAGTATGTGCGAAGGAGTGGCTTCGCTGATTGAGAAAATCACGAATGCAAAGGTATTCCTGCGTATTCTTTCCAACCTGACAGACCGTTCCATCGTGCGGGCGCAGGCTGTCGTTCCGACCGACTTGTTGAAGGGCAAGGGGTATTCCGGGGAGGAAGTACAGGAGCGCATCATCAAAGCCAATGAAATTGCAATCCTTGATCCATATCGCGCCGTTACCCACAACAAAGGCATCATGAACGGAATCGATGCCGTGGTTATGGCCACCGGCAATGACTGGCGCGCGATTGAAGCGGCCGCCCATGCCTATGCCGCCCGCGGGTCTTCCTACACCGCTTTGACCAAATGGTATCGAAACGACGAGGGATATTTGTCAGGCGCCCTTGAAATTCCTATCAAAGTCGGCATTGTCGGCGGCTCTTTGCAATCCAATCCGGCTGTCGGTATCGTGCAGCGAATATTGAAAGTCCAGTCGGCGCGTGAGTTGGCCGAGATAATCGGCGCGGTGGGTCTGGCCCAGAACTTCGCTGCATTGCGGGCACTGGTCACAGAAGGGATCCAACGCGGTCACATGACGCTGCACGCTCGCAGTGTGGCAATAACGGCCGGTGCGACACCGGAGATATACGATGAAGTGGTTGAACAATTAATTCAGAGCGGAGAGGTCAAGATCTGGAAAGCCCAGGAGATCATCAAATATGTTCGACAAAAAAAAGTGACCCGCAAACCGGAGGTACCGAAACCGGATACCGGTGCAAGCCTCTCAGCCGGCATGGGGAAAATCATTCTTTTTGGAGAACATGCAGTCGTGTACGGCAGCCATGCCATCGCTGCACCAATTCCCCTGGCGGTACAGGCCAAAGTCGTAGACAGCGGTAACGGCATCCATTTGATTGTTCCCCGCTGGGGGGTGGAAGAAAAACTTCACCTGCACCGGCATCACAAATTTTCGATCTACCGATCTTTGGATTTAATATTAAAAGAACTTGGCCTTACCGCAGCCAATTTGCGGATTGAAGTTTACCCGCAGGTGCCTCGGGCCATGGGACTAGGGGCTTCGGCGGCAATTGCGGTTGCGATTATCAGGGCCCTCTCAACGCACTTTAAATTAAATTTAAGTGACGCAAAAGTCTCCAATCTGGCGTATGAATCTGAAAAAATCATACATTGCACACCTTCCGGGATTGACAATGCGGTTGCCACTTATGCCAAATTAATTCTCTTTAAAAAAGGCGAGCCACCCATGATGAAAAAAATTCACTTAGCCAAACCGATTCAAGTGGTTGTTGGCATCAGCGGGGTGGAAAGCCTGACTGCCAAAATGGTGACCAAAGTTCATCGCGCCTGGAACAAAAATAAATCCTTGTACGAAGGTATATTTTCAGATATCGATCAGCTAACCCTGCAGGCTGTGGATTCCATCCAATCCTATAATTTAGAACAGCTGGGCGAACTGATGAATATAAATCAGGGCCTTCTGAATGCCCTGCAGGTTTCAAGCTGGGAGTTGGAGGAGTTGATTGAAATTGCACGCCGCAATGGCGCCCTGGGGGCAAAGCTGACAGGGGGCGGTGGCGGCGGTGCCGTAATTGCCCTTTGCCCGGAGAATGCCGAGCAGGTTGCCGAAGCCATGAAGGCAGCCGACTATCAGGCAATGGTAACCGAATTTGGATTCACCCCTAAAAACAGCGGAGTAGAAATCGATGAAAAATCTTAACCACCCTGTCTCATCTGAACGTGCAGCGCTTATTGTCGTTGATGAAGACGATAACATTTTGGGATACAAAAACCATGCAGAATGCCATGACAGAGACGGCATTTTACACCGCGCCTTTTCTATTTTTATTTTCAATGCCAGCAATCAGTTGTTATTACAAAAAAGAAGCAAACACAAACGCTTATGGCCACTATATTGGTCCAACAGTTGCTGTAGTCATCCCAGAAAAGGTGAAACCACCCAGACAGCCGCAGGCCGACGTCTACAGGAAGAGTTAGGAATATCAGCACCACTGAAGTTCGCGTTTAAAATTCGGTATCAGGCCGCCTATGAAGACAAAGGTTCGGAATTTGAGCTGTGTTCTGTCTATGTCGGCCAGAGCAACAAACATGTCATTGCAGATGTCAAGGAAATCGCTGATTGGAAATTTGTGGATGTGGCCGGATTCGAAATAGATATGGCAGAATATCCCGCACAGTTTACCCCCTGGATTAAAATAGAATGGGAATATCTGCGAAGTAAATACCTTATGCTTTTGGAATAAATGAACTTCCCCCCAATGAAATGCGAAGCCTATTTCATCGGGGCGTAGCCTATTTCTCTGGGGCGAAATCTGCGGATTAAAATGAACCGGATGTCGCGCCTATCCCGCTGTTCGGCGTTGTAAACGTATTGTTATCACCGGATTGCCATTCTACATTGCCGGCACCGTCTTTTTTAATGCACTTCCACTCGATATACGTATCCGCGGGTATATTTGATAGGGTGCCAGCCCAATCCGGATAGTTTTTTGAACCGAGTATTCTTGCTTTGTCAGTATCCCACTCACCCAACCCTTCAATGCTTCCTATTGCGTATACATTTTGTCCCCAGAAGGTATTTCCATTATGACAAGTAAATTCAACGTCTACTTCACCGGTTACATCACCGGCGCCTGGCTGTTCGATCCAGACGGAAACAGAACCGCCGTTTACCGGAAACTCCCCCCATCCGTCTTTATTCGTTGTTACCGTATCGACTCGATGGCCGGTCATGTCTACATAAGCCGTATTCGGTTTACCTGTATCCATCCACTTAGCACCTCCCTGGCTATCGCTCATAACCACGGCCATCGCGCCGGGATGCGCAGTGATGCCTGTGCGGGTCCATCCGATGATATCCCAGTGGTTTAAATAACTTTTTTGTGGCCCGTGCGCGAACTTTTTCCGCGCCTCGAGGAATTTATCGATGAGGGACTTATGTGAGGCCATCCTGATCGTTGCCTTACCGCCGGGTGCTTTTCTGCATTTATTGTCTGATGAGGTGTATTGCGCCCCATAGTAGTCTGCATAGAAAATGTTTGGGTAGCCTTCCTGCCTCAAGAGGATAAAGGCATAGGCCAATGGTTTGAACCAATCCTCTACGGGTGATTCCAAGGCCTGGCAAGGCTGGGTGTCGTGGTTTTCCACTAAAGTGACGGCTAATGCCGGCTGCTCTTTCATCAAGGTATTGTCCATCAACTTGCTCATGTCGTAGTTCCCGCCGGCTTTCGAGGCGGCATGGAAGTTATAGTGCAAAGACGCATCAAACAACGACATGCTGCCGCCGGTTTTGGTAATATAATTGTGCAGCTTTTGGACATTGCCACTCCAAAATTCACCTACCGCAAAGAGTTCTCTTCCCGTAGTGGAACGCACCTGCGCCAGCCATTCCTTGAAGAAATCGTACTTAATGTGCTTTACCGCATCTAAACGGAATCCATCGATATTTGTATGGGTCACAATCCATTGGCCCCAGCGTTTCAGTTCATCGCGCACCTCCGGATGACCGAAATCGACATCCGCTCCCATTAGATAGTCGTAATTGTGATTTTCCGTATCCACTTCCCAATCCCAGGCTTTTCCAATCCCGCGGAATTTATAAATTTCCCCTTCTTGTTTTAAATTATCGGCCCAGTCAGCGCCGTCAAAATGGTACCATCGCCATTTAAAGGATGAATATTTATTGTGCCTTTCAAAAAAATCGTATCCTGTCCAAGCATCGATCCAGATATCACCGCCATATTCATGATTACGGTTATCGCGCGCGACACGAACGGCCTTAACTCTTTCTTTAAAATCTGCGCCCATTTTATGATTGAAAACGACATCAGCATAAATTTGTATCCCTGCCCTGTGGGCGGCAGCAATCGCATTCAAATACTGGTCTTTGGTCCCGTACTTGGTACGGACAGTCCCTTTCTGATGAAACTCGCCAAGATCATAAAGATCATAAACGCCGTATCCCACATCAATTTGCGAGGCCCCCTTATACGCGGGTGGCAGCCAAAGTGCGGTAATTCCGGCGGCTGCCAATTCATCTGCTCGACCGGCGACTTTATCCCAGAGGACGCCTTCGCCTTGATAATACCAGTGGAAATATTGCATCATGACCCCATCTTGAGCGGATGCATGCGGCGTCCCCTGCCCTAAGATAATGAAAAATGCAGCCGCCAAATTCAGGTTTTTTATCAAATGAAGAACGAATTTCATAATTAAACACCTCCGTTAGATTATTCTCTAACCAGTTGCCTCTGACCTGGCCCTGAGGACCAGGTTTTCTAGGTTTGAATAAAGCCCGGTGCTCAGGGTTTGGATTAACAGCTTAACATTTTCAGAATGACGGCTGTGTGGTGAGGCGGAGTGCGATTAGCAAGCTGTACAACCGACGAGCCAAACGGGATGGATTGGGTCATTAAATTGTGAGGTTAATTTTGAGCGAGTCATTGGTAACCAACATGCATTGTCATCAGCAACCAGGAGAACATGGGATTTAAGTCCCATTCTTTTGTCAGCATCTCCTGTTCCCTCCTGGCTTGATACATTAATTTATGCCTTATGATGAACAAATCAAGCATGACAAAAAAGTTTTATAATCCAGACTCAATTTTTTTCATATTTTTATCGTGCCGAGTTTTTCGTCGACTACAATCCTGATCCTAGTTGATTTATCGGCAAAGTATGAATAGGTTGGTTTAAGCTAATTATTGATTTGAGCAACGGTTAAACTTATTTGCTACACCGAGGAGGACAGACTGTGAAACACAAATCCAGGTGGGAAATGTGCCGGGTGACATGCCCGGAGGAAAATGTAGATACCGAACTTTTACTGGAGTGGCACGAAGAAGACGGCAAAAAGGTCTTGAACAGCATTAGTTGCAAGAATCAGAAACTGATGGATCTCAAACCCGAAGATTGTGATTGGTCATGCTGGGAAGAAATAGAAAAGGAAAAAGCATAAATTAAAAAACCGGCTTTTTTATTTTAAGTTTTTAAACAAATTCAAATCGATACATGCCTACAGTCATAACACATGCCGCTGTCGCGGTAGCCGGCGGAATTGCTTTTGGACCCCGAGATGTTCCGCATCATTTTTGGCCCCTGGCCATCCTTTGTGCGACCCTGGCTGATGCGGACGTGATGGGATTTTCTTTCGATATTCCCTACCACCATTTTCTGGGCCACCGCGGATTTTTCCATTCACCGTTTTTCGGTTTGCTGCTGAGTCTTTTCTTGATGGGTGTCTTTTTTCGGGAAGTAGAACTCTTGTCAGCCAAATGGTTTTTCTATTTTATCTTCTTTTTCTTTATAGCAGCCAGCCATGGCATCCTCGATGCCCTAACGGATGGCGGATTGGGAATCGCTTTATTATCGCCTTTCACCAACGAGAGATATTTCTTTCCCTGGACACCCATCAAGGTTTCTCCGATCAGTGTTCAGGCCTTCTTAAGCAAGTGGGGTTGGTCCGTATTTAAAAGTGAGCTGTTGTGGATTTGGCTGCCTTCCTTCACAATTCTGGTGCTTGCCAGGATCATTCGTTTCGTTGCTGTGAGAAATTAGTATCTGACTCTTGTAACAGCATTTCAAATCCTTCGTGGTCACGTGATTGCAGAATCCAGGGCATTCGCTGCGGCAAAAGATAGTGGAGATGAGGTGTTGCTTCAGAACTGTAAACGTTATCAGGGAAAGTTTTTTCAGGAATAAACAAATTGGTGTATATGGACAACTGCGGGTACGCTATTTATATTTGTTCCTCAAGTTTCGCACCCCTGAAATGGTGCAAGCTCCGTTAAATTCTCGGTTAAAGCATCCAAATAATGCTGAAAATCTTCGTTAATTTTAAAAATATCAAAAATGGTTGAAAATGAAACGAGAA
>Ga0126332_10000471_pt1 | contig 14425 bp, 15 predicted proteins | sample InaspJWI42metaG_FD_94482 | JGI IMG/M metagenome (GOLD analysis project Ga0126332, IMG submission 94482) | Marine gutless worms symbiont microbial communities from Oahu, Hawaii - Inanidrilus sp. 2 OAHU.JWI-42 metaG | ecosystem: Host-associated > Annelida > Digestive system > Unclassified...
CCGCTTGCAATAACTTTTATTATCTCACAAAAAATACCTCAACTATTTGAATTATTATGATTTATTGACGGTTCTAATACCTAATTGCAATTTAAGGAGATCAAGTTTCCTGAAATTATACACGCCGCCAAATTAGGTCTGGTCGATCAAATTTTTAATGCCAACATGCTTTGGTACTGTCTGGGCTGCTACCAGTGCCAGGATTACTGTCCGCAAGGCGTGCAGGTTACAGACGTGATCCATGAAATAAAAAATCTGGCTTATTTACGCTTCAGGAGACTGCCCCCCACTCGGGGCTAAGATGCGGTTATGAAATTCGCTGTTCAACGCTGTTGCACAACACCTGTCTTGCTCAAGCAGTATGAAACCTCGACCAATGGTGTTTTAGGTAGCCTTGGGGTCGACTTGATCGACATTAAGGATACAGGCTGCTGCGGCTATCCACTCAAAACCTCCAATTTCATGGCCTATGTTCTATGTTCCGCCAAGAATCTGGCTTTGGCGGAAAAAAACGACCTGAATATGATGACCTTCTGCAATTGTTGCTACGGCACGCTTAAGCACGTGAATCACCTCATGGCGGCACACACGTCGTTGAGAAAAGAAACCAACGCTCTTTTGAAAAAAGAAGGACTGAAATGGTACGGCAACGTGGAAATAAAACATCTTCTCCAGGTATTCAGCCAAAGTATCGGCATTGAAAAGATAAAAAAATCGCTTGTAAAAAAATATCAGGATCTTAAAATTGCCACTCATTATGGCTGCCACCTTTTGCGCCCGCGTAAAATCATTCAATTCGACAATCCTGAAGCGCCGTCCACGTTCGATCAACTCGTTGAAATCACGGGGGCCCAAAGTATCGACTGGCGCAATAAATTGGAATGCTGCGGATCTCCGATATGGGGAATCAATGATGCGCTATCACTGGATTTGACCACAAAGAAGCTAAACGGGGCTCAAGAGGCCGGTGCGGATTTTTTTTGCGTTGCCTGCCCGTACTGCCAACTTCAATTCGACAGAGTTCAAAAGATCTCACTGGCCGGCGATAACAACGCGTCCTATCTGCCGTCTGTGCTTTTTACGCAACTCCTTGGCCTGAGTCTCGGGATTGATGAACGAATTTTGGGGATCAGCCAAAATGAGCTGAACAGCGGAGGATTGCTGGAACACCTGCACTGAAAGCATTTCTTGTTTCCGTCTGTCCGCCGGAAGGTGCTTGCGAATAAGTTCTAAACTATCCATAGTCGTTGTCAGATAAACGTTGCGTATTGAGTTCCTTATTTACAGCCTAGGGGGCGGGTTTCAAACGACTCGACTGAGCTCGTCGAAGTCCGCCCCTTACAACAGTGGTAGAAACCGCTCATAAATTATACGGAACATATTTTTTAGAACTGCTATAATTTATCTTTTCAAGCAACTGCCGATTGTGACGAATTGCCATAGGCGCCCTTCTTTGTAAGCACTTGCAATCCATCAATTACTTTCAAAAACGCCGTGCACCAATGTATCATTTTCCATGTGGATGCTTTGCTGTTGACAACTGGGTACGGCGATGTTAGCCGAAGTTAGTTCGTTTAATGAACTTCCCCGCTGCAAGCGACGGAGTATCAATCGGAATACTTATAATCGCGCCAAGGGTCGGGGAATTAAACCCTTGTCCGCCTCCGGCGGATTAAATCCGATTCAGCACACGCGAATCAAACGGATGAGAGGATTGAAAGACCATCCCCTCATCACGCGACATTATCAAGCATGTTCCTTTTTTAACCCTAAAAGTAGAGGAGGTCGTAATGCTAAGATCTGTTTCGCGGCTTGTGATTGCAATGGTTGTTCTGGTGATGGTTGTCGGACCGGGCTTGGCGGCCGATCAGGATGGTTGTAAACAGGTTCTTTTTTCAGATGTGGGTTGGACCGATATTACCTCCACCACGGCGCTGTCCACAGTTGTTTTGGAAGGGCTGGGGTATAAGGTCAAAACCCACGTTCTGTCCGTGCCGGTGACGTTTGCCAGCCTCAAGAACAAGGACATCGACATTTTCCTGGGGTTGTGGATGCCGAGTATGGCCGCCGATGAAAAACCCTACCGCGATGACGGTTCGGTGGAAAGGGTGCGGGTCAACTTAAAGGGCGCAAAATATACCTTTGCCGTACCCAGGTATGTTGCCGATGGCGGTGTCAAGGATTTCGCCGATATCGCTAAATATAAAGACAAATTCGACGGCAAGATCTACGGCATCGAACCGGGTAACGACGGCAATCGCCTCATCCAGGATATGATCGACAAGAACGCTTTTAACCTCAAAGGATTCAAGCTGGTGGAGTCGAGTGAACAGGGTATGCTGAGCCAGGTTAAACGAGCGGTTCGCAAAAAAGACTGGATCGTTTTTCTGGGTTGGGAACCCCATCCCATGAACGCTAACTTCGAGATGGCGTATCTATCCGGGGGGGATGATTATTTCGGGCCCGATTACGGGGGTGCAACCGTTTACACCAATATCCGCAAAGGCTACCTGACGGAGTGCCCCAATGTCGGCAAACTGTTGAAAAACCTCGAATTCACCTTGGCCATGGAAAACGAAATCATGGGCATGATTCTCGATCAGGGTATAGAGCCCAACAAAGCCGCCCGGATGTGGCTTCAGAAAAATCCCGCGGTTCTCGATAAATGGTTGAACGGCGTCACCACCAGAGATGGCGGCGACGGTCTGGCAGCCGTTAAAAAGCACTTGCAATAGTTATTAAACGTAGAAAACCTGGTCCTCTGGAGTAAAATCAAAGCCGGAGCCTGCCGCGGCGTCTTGTCGGGTCGTAGCTCGCAGAGCGAAGCCTGAAGTCTAGCGAAGCCGGGTCTTCCGGGCCCGGATTCTTTACCTGTCCGGGGCCGCAACCGGCTGCCAGCCAGCCGGTTGGGGTCCCGGTCCTGAATGATGGAGGTTGAACAATGCCTGAACTCCTGATGCAGAAAATACCGATTGGGAGATGGGCCAAAAATTTTGTCGAATATCTTACCGACAACTTCTATGAAGAGTTTCGCATTTTTTCCGATGGACTCGACTGGCTTATCAACGGCCTGATCATTCTGCTCGGAGTCATACCTCCGGTGGTGCTGATACTCATTATATGCGCCTTGAGCTATTGGCTGCATCGCAATTGGAAACTCGTTGTCGGGGTCGGCATTGCCCTGCTGCTTATCGTCAATATGGGCTATTGGGACAGAACCCTTGAAACCGTGGCGCTTGTGGTTTATTCCACCCTGATATCGTGCCTTTTCGGCATACCGCTGGGGATCGCGGCTGCTCACCGCACCTGGCTCTATACGCTGCTGCGACCGATTCTGGATTTGATGCAGACAATCCCCACCTTTGTTTATTTGATTCCGACCCTGATGCTGTTCGGCCTCGGCATGGTACCCGGCCTGATTTCCACCGTCATTTTTGCGATTCCGGCACCCATCCGGCTAACACATCTTGGGATTTCAAGAGTCCCCCATGACCTGCTCGATGCCGGCAAGGCTTTTGGCGCATCGCGGTTGCAGCTCCTGTGGAAGGTCGAGTTGCCGCATGCATTGCCCTCTATCATGGCGGGCTTGACGCAATGCATCATGCTGTCCTTGTCGATGGTTGTGATCGCGGCCCTCGTTGGTGCGGATGGCCTCGGAAAGCCGGTGGTGCGTGCCTTGAATTCGGTGAACATCGCCCAGGGGATCGAAGCCGGACTGGCCATCGTTATCGTGGCCATCGTGCTGGACCGTCTTCTCAAGCAGCCGGGCCGACAGGGCGCCGCAGCGGATCAGGAGGACAGATAATGCCCGTTGTCACCTTCGAGCATGTGGATGTCATATTCGGCCCTGATCCGGCAGCCGCCATCGCCATGCTCGACAAAGGCGTCGAATGCAACGAAATATTTAAGACCACCCAGAATATGGTTGCGGTGCGTGGCGCTTCCCTGGAGGTTGAAGAGGGAGATATTTGTGTGCTCATGGGACTGTCCGGTTCGGGCAAATCATCTCTTCTGCGCTGTGTCAATGGTCTGAACAAGGTCAGCCGCGGCCATGTGCTGGTTCGCCATCAAAACCAGGATATCGATGTAACCACCTGCGACTGGAAGATTCTGCACCGTCTGCGCACCGAAGCCATTTCGATGGTGTTTCAGCATTTTGCGCTGATGCCCTGGCGCAATATTCATGAAAATGTTGCTTTCGGACTCGAACTCAGCGGTATGCCCAAAGCCGAACGGGACCGGATTGTTGACGGAAAATTGGAGATGGTCCGCCTGGCGAACTGGTCCAACAAGTATCCCAGCCAGCTTTCCGGCGGTATGCAGCAGCGGGTAGGCCTGGCCCGTGCCCTGGCAACCGATGCCGATATTTTGCTGATGGACGAGCCTTTCTCGGCCCTCGACCCCCTTATCCGTGAGCACTTGCAGGACGAATTGATTCAACTCCAGGAAGACCTTAAAAAGACCATTGTTTTCGTCAGCCATGATCTCGACGAAGCCCTTAAGCTCGGTTCGTTGATCGCCATCATGGAAGCCGGGCGAATCGTGCAAATCGGCTCGCCCGAAGAAATCGTGTCCAACCCGGTCAATGAATATGTTGCCCGATTCGTGGCCTCCATGAATCCGCTAAAAGTATTGCGCTGTGCCTCATTGCTGCGGCCGGTCGACGAATTGAAACGCCTGAAAAATGACAACGGTGAATTTGCGTTAGACCCCGAAGGCAAGTGTGTGTGCCGCCTGGATTCGCAGGGGCGGCCGGACCGCATCACATCCTCCGGGCAGAATCTTAATCTCATTGCTTTTCAAAACGACATCGACCTGAAAGCCTTGCCCCCGAGGACGATGGTTACGGCCGCAATTGAGACACCCATGAAAACAGTCCTCGAAATCAATCATTTAACCGGTTTGCCGGTACCGATCATGGACGGTGACAATCGGGTCCTCGGTGTTGTGGGAACGGCGGAAATTTTCCAGGGAATCTTACGCGAAAACAAACCCGCCATGGGTAAAAAATGATTTCGAGGTTAATCCTTCAGCAATGTCTTCCTTCTCACTGATTCAAACCCAACGTCTATGAAGATAAGGGTTCGAATCCCGACCGCTCAACCGCGACGCCAACGCTTCAAAGCCGGCGAACTGCTGTGGGTGCAGCTCAACACAGTTTTGGTTAATATCGATCGTCCAACTTCGAACATCCAATTAGGAATGCCATCGATTTAGATAGAAAAGACAGAGCAACACGCGGCGCAAGCGCCTGCGCTGCGCGAGCGATACCATGAATCTTTCCGCCTCGGGTTCAGTGCGGCAACTCCGATACGCGGGTGCTTGACGGCAGCCTGGCGCAAGCTGCGATGGACGAGTTCGATGGAATCGGCCACCCGTTTTGGGGTAATCATTGCACTGACATCCTTCAGGGCGATGTGTGATGTGACGCGCGCCGTCCACAACTCCTTGAGCACATTCAATTCACAAAAATAGCCTTCATAGCCGATTTGGTGGGCAAACCAGTGCATTTCGTCGTCGTGGGTCATACCGGCCAGATGCAGGGCCTCTTTGTTGAGCGGCGCAAAGCATATGGCATCCATCTTTCCATCTACAGTCAGTTCCAGAGCAAACTTCAATGTTTCCAGGCTGTAACGCCCGCCGGCCGACGTTGCCTTGGCATCTGTGAATCGACCTTTTGCCGGGCTGCGATAATCTAAAAGAACGGGAAGATAATCTGAAAATTGAGCATCTTCGAAGGTGCCGGCCTCGGTAAACGGTACCTGAACCCCGGCAATCTGCTGTCCTTTTAAAAACTCATCTTTATCGGCGATCAGTAATATGTCGGCCTGCCTGCATAACTTTTCCTCGGCCAACAGTTTTGCAACGAGTTCCGGACCGATTCCTGCCGGGTCCCCCAGCAGGAGTGCAATAACAGCCTTTTCGATCATCACTTACGCACCCTCTTATGTATCGGTTCAATGGTAAAAAAACTCGGCCAGCGTTATCGATATGGCGGGGACGTACGTGACGAGTAAAAGTACGCCCAACAGCACCACGATGAAAGGAAGATTGACTTTGGTCGTTTCCCATATGTCGGTCTTGGCAATCGAGCATGACGTTACGAGAACGCTGGCCACCGGCGATGTTGAGCGTTATGATCAGTCCAAACTGAATCGGATCGACGCCGATTTGAGAATTTAACGCAAATGTTGCAATTTAGTATCGAAACTGATTATATTCTCCAGCAACCGTTAATCGGTGTAAAGAAATGACTCATTATCATCGACGGTGATAGATGAATAATAATACCATTGAATCAGACAAGCAAGGCTGGAAGGTCACCCTTGTCGGCGCAGTGGTAAACGGCTTCCTGATTATCCTAAAACTGCTGTCGGGCATATTCGGCCATAGTCAGGCCTTGATCGTGGATGCCGTGCACTCGGTTTCCGACCTATTTACCGATGCAGTTGTTTTGTTCGGATTAAAATCCGGCCGCAAGCCTCCTGATGAGGAGCATCATTTTGGCCATGGTCGCCTCGAAACCCTTGCTGCTGCCACAGTAGGACTGATACTGATTGTAACGGCGCTATATCTGGGCATCAAAGCACTGCTGAATATTTACCGTCAAACCGAGTATCATCCATCGGCATTGGCTCTGGTCGGCGCGTTTGTTTCGATTGCCTTAAAAGAAGTTCTGTATCGTTATACATTGAGAGTCGGGAGGCGTACGAAAAGCCAACTGCTCATTGCCAATGCCTGGCATCATCGGTCAGATGCCCTTTCATCCGTAGCCGTATTGCTGGGAGTGCTGGGCACGCTTATAAATCCGAAATGGTACATCCTTGATTCCTTTGCCGCGCTGCTGGTGTCTTTCTTCATTATCAAGGTGGGGCTGAGTGTTCTTGGAAGTACCGTTCGGGAACTCAGTGATGCTGCACCGCATCCGGAAATCCTGAACAGAATTAAACGGTGCGCTCTAAGTGTAACCGGCGTGATAGACACCCACGATCTGAGAGTCAGAACCTCCCGGGGACTTTTGCTGGTGGAGGTTCATATTGTCGTCGATGGGGGTTTGTCCGTTGTTGAAGGGCATAAAATAGCCAAAATAGTAGAACGATGCCTTTCAGAGGAAGTCGAAGCCCTCGATCGGGTCATTATTCATGTGGATCCCCTGGAATATTGGCAAAATAAAGAAACGAAAATTTACTAATGGATTGTATTTTAGCCATAGATGTCGGGACGCAGTCGCTGCGGGCCTGTATCATTGATAGGCAGCTGTCTGTCGTCGACAGACAACAGATTCACTACTCACCCCAGGTAAAGTCCAAGGACCGGGTGGAAATTGACGCTGAAGTTCTATGGGATGCGCTGGTTCAAGCCTGCCGGGGCTTAAAACAAAAAAAGCGGGTAAAAGCCGTCACCTTTTCTACACTTTGCCCTTCGTTGCTGCCCATGGATGCCGCTGGAAATCCCCTGCATCCGATTATTCTCCATTTGGACCGTCGCAGCTACCGGCAGGCGCAATGGGCGCTGGATAGAGTCGGGGAAGAAAAATTTTTAAAAATTGCGGGAAACCTGCCGATACCCGGCGGTATTTCGGTAACCAGCCTGCTCTGGCTGCGAGACCACGTGCCGGAAATTTATTTCAAACCGGATGTTTGCTTCGGGCACGCGGTTACTTTTTTTTTGAAACGCTTCACCGGACGGTTTGTCATCGATCCATCAAATGCTTCCTTTACCGGAATATACGACACGGTCGGCTATGGCGACTGGGATGATCGACTCCTGCAACCTTTGGAAATAGAAAAGAACAAATTACCTGAAGTGACACTGTCTCCCATGATAGTCGGGGAATTAATCGATAAAACCGCCCGGGATCTGGGGCTGAGTAAAAAAATTTCCGTCGTCATAGGAGCCAATGACACGACCTGTGCCGCCGTGGGTGCCGGAGCTGTTAATTCAGGCGACATAATGAATACATCCGGAACGGTTGAAATTCTGGTTTTGTGCCTGGACAAACCAATCGTTTCTAAAAATCACCTCTTGCGGACGCACGCCTATCCGGGAAGATGGCTGGCGATGCGAACGGTCGGCGCCGGCGGTGCCTCCTTTGAATGGTTCCGGATCAATTTTTGCAAAGAAATGACGAAAAAAACTTTTTACGCAGACTATCTAAAAAAAGTATTATCACAGGGCCGTCTGCCCGGGGCTAGATTCCACCCTTTTTTGGCGGGAGACCGACACCGGATCAGGCGTAAAAGCGGCGCCTTTACACGGCTCACATTAAATGCCACGCGCGAGGATGTCCTGCTGGCGCTGAGCCACGGGATCGTCTCCTTTCAGATCGAAAGTCTTTCCGAATGGCAAAAACAAGTTAATTTATCAAAGGACATATATCATGTCGGCGGAGGGGCCAGCAGCGCTTACACGGGCTATAAGCAGCGTATGCTGGAAAACTACAGATTCGTGCAGCTGGGTGAAACGACGCTGATCGGTACGGCGAAATTGGCCATGGAAGCTTTGAAATAATAATGCGTGTAGGTAAAACCATACGCTTTGTCGAAGGGAAATATGTTTCGATTAAGATCGGCGACCGGAAATTAGAGAGAGGTGAAGCACAAAGTGCTGCATCATCTCTCTCTTAGTAGGCTGTTTATAATCAGATTACAGATCGTCGGCAGTGATGGTTTTAACCGGAACGGGGAAGGCTTGCGCATTCTTCAACTGACTGTAAAGCAGGGGACTAATGGTGTTGAGTCTTCCGGAGCCCACACCCAACTGTCCCATGAGCGCGGGCTGTTGGGCGATGGTCGCATCCATATTGCCTTTGCGGATCTTTTCCAGGGCCTGGTCAATCGCGTCAAATCCCACGACAATAATACGGCTTCCATCCGGTCGCTTGGCATTGGCTTGTTGAATAGCTTGGATAGCACCCAGAGCCATGGAATCATTGGCTGCAACAACGGCATCAATCCTGCCCGGATTGGCCTGAATGATGTTTTGCATGACTTCAAGCCCTTTGGCTTGGTCAAAACCTGCTTCCTGGCTGGTGATAATTTTGATGCCCGGTGCAACGTTGGCTAGCTCATCTTCAAAACCTGCCTTACGATCGATGGCAGCGGATGCACCGGGAATTCCTTCAAGTTCCACGACATTGCCCTTTCCCCCTAAAACCTTGGCCAGAAATCGGGCTTGAAGTTTTCCGCCAAATACGTTATCCGAGGCGATCTGAGCGATCACCTGTGCTCCCGTACTGACATCGATGCCACGGTCAATCGCAAACACCGGAATGCCGGCCTTGTTCGCTCTTTTAACTACCGTCGCTATGCCAGCGCTGTCGGTGGGATTAATTAAAAGGGCATCCACCTTTTTCTGGATCAAATCCTCAATATCCGAGATCTGCTTGTCCAAACGATTTTGAGCATCCGTGACGATCAAATTGACGTTCAAAATATCGGCCTCATTCTGAGCACCATCTTTGACCGTAACAAAAAAGGGATTGTTCAATGTGGAAAGCGACAGACCAAATTTCATGGCCTTTTCTTCCGCCATCGCATCGGTCAATCCAAAGGGAGCTACCAATACGGCCAAAGCCGCCGTGAAAATAATAAAGCATCTTAGTGATAATGATTTCATTTTTCCCTCCCTTCTTAGATAATAACTGGTTATTGCTAAAACGTGTGCAATCCGATAAATGTTCTCCAATCGCTCACCTCCTTCCTCTTAAAATTCGCTCGATTAAAAGCGCAATCAGAATGATCGAGCCTTTGGCAATTTGTTGCCAATAGGCCTGAACTTCCAGCAAGTTGAGACCGTTTGAGATCAGCTGCAGAATAAAAGCCCCTACAAGGGTTTTGGCCACACTGCCCCGACCGCCGTAAAGACTTGCACCACCCAGTACCACCGCAGCGATCACATCGAGTTCCCAACCCATAGCAGCTGTTGGCTGAGCCGAATCCAGACGGGACGTGAGCATGATGCCCGCTAAACCTGAGAACGTGCCGGCCAGGGCGAATATGCCGACTTTGATCACGCGGTAGTTGATCCCGGCCAGATCAACAGCTTCTTTGTTGGCTCCGATGGCATATATATAGCGGCCCAGCTGCGTATCCCGCAAAAAGAGCCATGCCAGCAGGTACAGGCACAGCATGATTACGATCGGCAGTGGTACCGGACCGACATGCCCCCAGCTAATCTTGGCGAAGGCGTCGCCGAAGCCGAAAATGGGACGTCCACCGGTATAGAGCAACACCAATCCTCGCCCGATCGATAGTGCTCCCAGCGTGACAATAAATGAGGGAATTCCGCCCCAAACGATAAATAACCCGTTAACCAGACCGGCCAAAAATCCAACCGCCATCCCGGCGGATATCGAAATTGTCAACCACAGCCATACAGGCCACCCATTAGGATCCGAGTGAATCAATCCCGCCGTTATTGCACCGGCTAAGGCAGCAACGGAGCCAACCGACAGATCGATCTCCGCCATAAGAATGACCATGGTCATACCGATGGCCACCACGGCGATCATAGATACCTGGGAGCCGATGTTCAGAAGGTTTGAAGCCGTTAAAAAATAGGGGCTTAACTGCCAAAGCACCGATAGCAGCAAAATAAAAACCGCATATATACCGTAGTCCAGTGCCCATATTCGCCAGCGTTCAGGCATAGCTGCTGTCATCCCCTATCTGTCCGACCATGAAGTTCACAACTGCATCCAGCGACGTTTCTTGTGTAACTAGGTCAGCTACTTTCTTTCCCTTTCGCAATACGACAATACGATCGGCAACGCTAAAAACCTCCTGAAGAACATGACTGATAAAGACCAATCCAATTTGTTGCTCGCGAAGGTTGTGCACGAGATCCAGCACATGTTCAACTTCCCGCACGGCTAATGCGGCAGTGGGTTCATCCAATATCACCAATTTGGGTTCGGTAAATATCGCACGGCTGATGGCCACACTTTGACACTGTCCACCGGAGAGCAAACCAACTTCGGTCCGCAAAGCTTGCAGAGATATACCCAGGCTTTTTAGAATACTTTTAGCTTTCAGGGCCATCCGCGATTTGTCCAACACACGCAGGGGACCAAAACCAAATTTGATGATTTCTCTTCCCAAGAATATGTTACCGGGCACATCCAACGTATTGACCAACGCCAGATCCTGATAAACCGTTTCGATGCCAAGTTCTTTGGCTGACCGGGGGTTGCGTATATCAACGAGATTTCCCTCAAATAAGATCTCACCGCGATCGGGTGAATATGCCCCGGAGAGCACTTTGATGAGCGTAGACTTTCCGGCACCATTGTCGCCGACCAAACCGATAACTTCCCCGGATCGGATAACAAGGTTTACCTTGTCCAGGGCGACAACACCGCCGAACCGTTTGCTGATACTACGTAAATCAGCCAATGGGGCTTGTTCCATTTGACTGCTCGCTTTCAAAAGGCGACGCCACACTCCAAAATGACATTCGCATAAGGGGTTGCTTCTCCGGTGCGAATTACAGCCTTGGCGTGGACCATCCGCGCTTTGAAGGTTTCATGGGGGATCTTTTCGACAGGAATGTTCTCAAATAAACCTTCCAGAAAGCTGAAAGTCTCAGCATTCCGGTTTAGAATCTCTTCGGCAACGTAAAACTTTTGGACCACGAGTTCCTCGGCAATGGCTTCAACAACCGGTGCGAAAGCAGGCAGTCCCTGAACGACCGCCAAGTCTACGCGCTCCATTGCATACGGAATCGGTAAGCCGCTATCTCCCACAACCAACAGGTCCATATGCCCTAATGAGGCAATGATTCTGTTTATCTGCGCATTCAAAACACCTTTCTTTTTCATGGTGTTTCCTTTTCGGTTGGTTTTTGGATTTGAAAAAATTTTTCCAGGTCTTTACGAAAAGGCATGGAGTTCTGTGCTCCCGGCTGGGTGACGCTCAGTGCGCCGGCGGCGTCGGCCCGGCGAATGGCCTCTGCGAGCGATTTGCCTTCGGAAAATGCAACCGCCAGCGTGCCATTGAACGCGTCTCCGGCGGCGGCGCTGTCTACATTGCGTGGCTAACCTTTTTACAATACGCAGATAATATCCACTACACATTTTATTTACACCAATTTTTTTAGAGATGATCCAAAAATCAAAACGTCGCTCTGATAATGAGATACGGGGTGTAGGGCGTTAAACCATTTTTGATCCTCCCGTCGGTTAACTCAGAAGATCTGCTGGTTTCAATATTAAACACTTACCTCAAACAGGATCTCATTACCAAGACAGAGTTAAAAAAGTCAAGGGATATGCCCTTGTTGGTTGGTAGGGCGTGTTAGGTATGGTGTATGTTTTGGATTGGCAGGCTCAGGATTCTATTATAAACCACTTTCATTTTTAAATTTGATCGGCGGCTGTAAACACTGCAGCCGCAATTCCGACAGCCGATTGTGTGGCCGGTTCGTGTTGCAATCGGTATTCGAGAATTTGACCTCGACACGAAGGAAGAATATCCAGTAGTGTGGCCAGGGTGGAAAACCCGCAAACATTATAGCGGTCCTCGATCCGGGCGGATTCCTGCCAAAAGCCCTCGCCATCCAGGTCACACAAATACTTCAAAAGAGCCTGATCATGGGCTTTGGCCTGACCTTCCAGATAATCAGCGGCATAAGAATGCCCGAATTTAGGTCCCACATGTGAAAAATCAACGCCGGCCACAAACAGGGTATGGGACTCTGGATCCTGCATCAAGGCTTTGAAGATTTTCAGAAAAGAATCTGCTCGTTTCAAAAACGCCTGCCGGCTGTAATCCGATAACCCGGTCAAAAAAGAACCACACAAAATCGGAACCACCGCAAAAGGATTTCCGGCAAACAGGTGCCGGAGAAAAATCAGCTGAAATTCGATAGCATGCTCGGTTTTATGGGCAAAATCGTCAGCGGCGATCATACTGCCGCCGGCTTGCTGCAATTGGCCTGTGAGTTGTGAATCGTTGAGTATGATTCCCAGCGGAGTTTCGAAATCCTTCTTCGTCAGGCAGAAGAGCCCATCCCTTACCTGGTGACCGGTTCCCATAATAACCACCCGGGAAGGCTTGGTATGCCGCAGCATCCGGTAGGCAGTGCCATAAACCCCGGCACCGGCGGCTGGATCGATATGCGGGGCGACAAGGGCGATGACGTTTGATGGCACAGCTACATCGAATGAAGACGTTTCCAGGATTTGATCCAGCCAATTATGCAATTCAGCGGGATCTTTCGGATAGCTGCGACCGCAATGGGAACAGGCGCGCACCTGCTCGGCACAGAATGTCTCAACAATTTGTCTGCGGGCGGCCTGAAATCTTTCGGAATCCAGCATATAGTCCGCATCCAGATTCGAAAGAATGCGCTCGACTTCATCTTGTCCGACCAGAATACCGCCCTGCCGGCGCATTAACTCCATTTGCAGATCTCTAAGGGAGTGGGTTCCATCAAGAAGCGTCATAAATTCATAAAGATGGGGTTTAACAGCTTGACCTTCCTTGACCAGGCCGAGGGGATCGCGGATGAGGATGATTGCTTGACCATCCTTTTGGACCGGGAGAAATTCCAGATCCGTTCTTATAACCGGTCGTGTTTTACTCATGGGCTAAAAGGATTTGCTTTTTGCCGTAAGCCACCCGGCCAAGCAGTTCTGAGAAATGCTTTTTGGCCTCAGCAACACCGATCGTTTCTTCTCTCATAGTCGCACTCCTGATTGGGAATCTATGGTTAAGATGATCCATATCCATCAAAAGGTCAAGTTTGAAAAATTTGAGCTTATTTTACTGGATTTTGAGTCAATTCAATGGCATTACTCTTGCGTTACTAAATCTGTTTTTCATACTTCAGTAAAACTTTGGACTATATAAATCCGATCGCCTTGACAACGATGATACAATTCGTACTCTTAAAAATTGTAAAGTTGATCAAAGCATATTGTCGAAAAATCTAATCCTTGCAGGTGGTAAAAAGTGACTCCGGATATCGCTCTGGTTTTATTCATATTGGCAGTTGCAGTGGTATTGCTGATTACCGAATGGATACCGATGGAAGTCACCGCCTTGCTCGCACTCGGCAGCGTCGCTTTGACGGGATTGGTAAAGCCGGTTGAAGCATTGTCCGGCTTCAGTAACCCAGCCGTCGTGACGGTCTGGGCTGTGTTTATCCTCAGCGGAGGGCTGACCCGAACCGGTGTTGCCAACATTATCAGCCGTTTCGTCTTGAGGCTGGCGGGCGGCGGCGAAACGATGATGATCATCGTCATCATGCTCACCGCCGGTGTCATGTCCGCCATTATGAACAACGTTGCCGTTGCCGCACTCCTGCTGCCGGTGGTTATGGATATTGCCCGTCACACCGGCCGCCCTCCGTCAAAATTGTTGTTGCCTTTGGCTTACGGCTCACTGATCGGCGGTCTTACCACCCAGATCGGCACGCCGCC
>Ga0126332_10000472_pt1 | contig 14405 bp, 12 predicted proteins | sample InaspJWI42metaG_FD_94482 | JGI IMG/M metagenome (GOLD analysis project Ga0126332, IMG submission 94482) | Marine gutless worms symbiont microbial communities from Oahu, Hawaii - Inanidrilus sp. 2 OAHU.JWI-42 metaG | ecosystem: Host-associated > Annelida > Digestive system > Unclassified...
GTAAATAATCAGAAGTATTATGAATAATACTGTTGAAAATGAATTTTTACCGCATGATGCTATGCATCCGCGGTATATGCTATGGCCCTGTGTCTGTGTCTGTCTGTCTGTCCGTCACAAGTCGGAGTTCTACTAAAACGGCTAAACGTAGGATCACACAAACAACACCACACGATAGCCCAGGGATTCTAGTCTTCTGAAGCCAAAGATCACCGCGAAATTCGACCGGGGTCACCCCCTATGTTGGCACCAAATGCCAAAATCGTCGACTTTCGACAAATAACCGGCTATATCTCGAAAACGGTACAAGACAGATGCATGGTTTCTATTAAAGTCGAATGGGAAGTCGTATGTGCTCTATCGAACGGTGACATTGCCGATGACCTTGAGTGCCCCTAACTGCCCCAAACTACCCCATTTTCTGCATTTTGCGCCGCCATTCATAGCTTCGTAACGGGTGAACCTAGAGACTTCAAATTTGGTTCATTGACTTACCATAGCACGTCCCACCCTGCCGATGAAAAATATTCCCTGAAAGGGGCGTGGTCACGGCAGACGAACCGTTTTAGAATTTTACACCCCGTGTAATTTCTCCACAACGGCCAACGCTAGAGACTTCAAATTTTGTACACGGGTCGGCCATGCAAAGTCTTAATCTTGTGATGAGTGAGGGTGGTCAGGGTCACGTGAGCAATTTCTACATTGTGGACTTTAATAAATTCCGCCACAGCAAGTCGTCGGTATACAGGTGATATACACAACTCGACCGTCGTCGGTTTGTTTATGACACATTGCCTCCAATTAAACCTCCAACTTCATACCATCGGTTTGGTCAGGACTTGTCGTATTAGTAGTTTCTGCACTGTTGCGTGGTAATTGGCAAGATTACTACTGACAAGATGCATCGCGCGGTCACTCGGTGATAGCTGAGCTTCTTGTTTGGATTTCCTAAGGTACAGTGGCTACATCTGACAGATGAGATGGACAATCTGTAAGATTTTCTTGTCAAATTTTCTCAGGATTTCACGTGCCAAAAATCAATAAAATCGGTTAATTTTTGACAGAGTTATTTTAAAAATCTGTTGTACCTACACCATTTCAACTAACAACAACCAGCCACTGTTTTAAGGCCATTAAACAGGTCAACTTGCATTAGCCGGCACCTCCAGTTGAGAACAACAACAACAAACCCTTTTAATAGCCCTTTTCCGGGACTACCCAGGTGAGCTGGTACCAGAGAGGTAAAACCAATCTGGATTTTACTGAAGCAAGAGACAGTAAGTGGCAGTGGCATCAGCTGGACCGTATGCAAGTCTGCACCTCGCTCCAGACAGATAACCATGCCAGCACCCCACCACTCAGTTTTTACAGGCTGGATGCCCTTCCTGCCGCCCAACAAACAGCATCAGATCACTGAAGGCAACACCTCCAGTTATGAACTGGAGGATTTTGTTGGTGGAAGGTTTTACTGCCCTCGTGCCATTGCTGGTGGCAACCAGCGCATTCAGATTAGGGAAAAGACACTGGAGTTCTCCTCAACAGTGTAATCTACACTGTCTCCGTACCTACACCATCTCCTTGAATGTAAACAGGGCCAGTTAAAGAGAAACTGAAATTGGAGTAGAGCATTGGCATGCCACTGAAGCGAAGATTTGCCAGTTATCAAGACAAGCAGTAAAGAGTGTTATGTAAGACGTATGCACCATATTGTGCATATTGTTTGACAGATCTATCAGTACATTCAGAGCCGGTTCTATCGGTCACCAGAGGTACTGCTGGGCCTGCCGTACGATCTTGCCATCGACACGTGGAGTCTTGGCTGTATACTGGTCGAAATGCACACCGGCGAACCACTGTTTGCCGGCTCCAATGAGGTACAGAAGCTCCGTCACTGATACACAGTCTAGCATTCATTTCAGTTCTGTGTAGGCATTCTCATAAACACTGGCTTAATTGCTTCATTTTTTAGGCAAACCAGAGTACCAGATGGGTGATTGGTAAAATGTATTTGCATTGCTGTATGCCAGCATCCTTATGCCAACTGTGATAGTTATTTCTGCACCTCATGCTTTTTCATTCATTAACTTGATTTCTGGAGAAGGGACATCAGTGTCTTTGTTGAATGCAAGTACCCATTGTCTCAGCAGTATTGTTAGTTTTTAACATATTCTCTGGTCTGCATGGCTGGGTAGTTCTGAGTCTGAATCAGTTTGAATAATTGCAGTGTTTTTTAAACAAGAAGAACTATTTAAGGCTTGTACTACACACTGTTCTATCTTACCTTAAATAATACTAATAATAATGTTAATATTAATGATATTAATATAATAACATTAATTTACATTCTGTGCTGTAATGAGTGTTATGTAAGACAAAACTGGAGCATTTTCATTACAAGCTGCTAAGATTGCATGCTACTTTTGCTACAGCATTAGATACTTTCCCAGGTCGTTAATGCAGTAGTGATAGAATGACCTTGTCTTATGTTAGTGATATGCCACAGGGTTTCTGAAAACACATTACACAAGTGAAAATGTTGTTGAAAAGTCCTTGAATTCTAGCAGAGGGATATCTCTGTGTGCTGTGAGTATGTGGATAGATGACTTTCACCATCTCTACCCTTGTAGGCAGATCGGCCACCAGCTTGAGTAAGGTTTTAAATTGCATTGCTGACTTTGTGAGTCTATCTGTCTGGCTGTCTGTGAGTTTGTCTGTCTGCCCGTGCTTTGGGAGGAAAATGACTTGTGCTGTCAATGCATCAACCAGTAGAGATATAATCCATTGGCTGGCCCTAGTCATGTATTGACCCTAAGGTCAGAGGATGGGTTAGGGTTAGAGTTAGGGTGGGTGAAGGTGTGGGTTCTCTAGTTTGATGCAACTGCACTATGTTATTGTGTTGTCGTGTTGCAGTTTGATCAGATAATGAAGATCGTGGAGGTGCTTGGAATGCCGCCGAATCACATGCTCGACGAGGCGCCAAAGACGAAGAAGTTTTTCGATCGTCTGCCTGACGGTAGCTACATCGTGAAGAAATCTCGTGATGGGAAGAAGGTCGGTAGTTGTTTGCTGTAGAAGGAGCTGCTGCTGCGTATTGATGATGCATATTTGAATACTAAATTCTGAAATACAAATGCATATACACATGCACTTTTCTCTTTTCCCAGACAACTTGAGTTGCTGGCATCAGAAAAGTAAACCATACTGGATTTTGATGAAGCAAGACATGTTGAGATGGCAGTGGTATCACCTGAACAATGTGCAGATCGTTTGCTCCCTGCTTCTGCCATATGAGTATCCCAGAACCTGTATATTCAAAAAAATTTCATAGCCAGATTCCCAGCCAACAGTGAAATGTGAAATACAGTCATTGCCCCCGCAACTAACCCTCGCAGTGGTGCACACCGGGGACAGATGTACTCGACGGTTATTTTCGGGGGAGGGTGCAGGTGTCCTGGGAGCAAATGTCGGGTCACGTGATGTCAACTGGCGGGCGTGTCTTATGGGCGTCAGCCGGCTTCAAAGTCCACAACTCTGCTGGAGCTACGTCGCATCATTCCAGCTAACTCAATGCCAAGACTCGGTCCAGCGGCTGCAGCCAGTATGCGGACGCTGCAGCTAACAGCATGAGCATTGTCAACATTTACTCCAGCCACGTTCTCTCCGGCCGGCATCCATAAGCCACACGCTGCCCAGCCTGACCTCCTCCTTCTCCTCCTGTTATGTGATTTGTCGTCGCCGCTCTGTGGACGCCCAGAGATCGTCGTGTGACGATGCTCATGGTGACGAGTCTAGCGGCGCAGCCGCTAGTAGTCATTAAATTGTTTTGACAAGCAGTCTTGCATGACTTAAAGTATATTTACAGTTATTCGCAACGTTTTTAAAACTTAGTACACCAGCAGCTGTCAAAACTTTAGATCAAATTATCATGGCATCTGTAACTAAAGTGATAGTTAAAGGATTTACTGCAGTTTAAATGAGATGTCAGATGAGCATATCTTATTAATTGGTGGTCATAGTGTGTGGTAATGGCATATTGTTGCATGTTTGTATGGCAAGATAAAGTACACTGACAATACTATAGTTATTGACGCTGCTTGCGTGGTATGTGAAACAGGGTCTATGCAATGCTTGGGCGTCCTTCTGTCCGTCCCATCAGTTGACTGCTGCAACACTGGCCAGCGGGTCTATTGCTGAGTGCCCTGTGGACAGGAGATATCAGTCGATAGCTGTGGCACTTGCACTCAGCAGCAAATATGGATAGCGTCATGTTGAGAGCCATCACAGACTTGCTATTGTTACTACTACTGCTGCTGCTGCCACTGCTACAACTGCTGTTGTCATATTTGTTTAACAGACTTAGTTTTTTCTGAAGTTACTCCAGGTGAGGTCAGTACAAAAGTGAACCTTTGGGCTGCCTGGCAGATGTTTTGTAGGCCAGGTGCCATTCTTGCTACCCAGTCAGCAGGTTGAAACAATGCAGGAAAAAGGAAGCACAATAACAGCGAAACGAAGTTGTGACAACTTTCAGCACATTACAATCACTATCGTTGCTGTCAGTGACTCAGTGCATCTGTCAGCAAACATTTTTCTTGCCGGCCAGTAACCAGCCTTTAATTACTGCACAAGTTCTGCTGCTAGCCCAACTGCTGTACTCTTCTGTGGTGACTAATTGCCAAAAACTTTATACAGTGGTCTGTCAATGAACGTGTTGATTAATTATGGCCATCAATGCTATTTTTATTTTTTGACTGTTATTTTAAAGTCATATTATTGGTGCTTGTCTATCTGAGTTTGATAAAATACATAGATGGCAGCCTGCTTCAGACTTGCTACGTATCACATTACAGCTTCGGTTGCTGACAGACTGAATGATGCTGTTTGCAGTACAAGACGCCCGGGTGCCGAAGACTTCACAATGTCCTGGGCGTGGAGACTGGAGGTCCAGGCGGTCGTCGGCTGGGCGAGGCGGGTCACACGACGGCCGACTATCTCAAGTTTAAGGACCTCATCCTGCGGATGCTTGAGTATGACCAGAGATTGCGAATCACGCCGCTGTACGCTCTGCAGCATCCGTTTTTCCGACGGACGGTGGATGAGGCGACCAATACTGCATCGTCCGTTGATAGGCCAATGACATCTGCTGTTACCGCTCGACCACCGCCGTCTCCCAGACAAGGTCTTTTAACTGTTGATTGTCGAACTAGAGTTAGAACCGATCTCAGCTCTGGTTCTGGACCACAGCTGATCTTGATGTCGATACTGAACTGCTGATCTCGAGATGACTGCTTTTGTTGGATCAACCCGGTTCAGTTTTGACTGGATCATTCTAACTCTATATAAAGAAGTAAAGCAAACCAAACAGAACATTTTGTATGGTGCCTTATTTTGGGTCACACTTGCCACTAAGGTGCTCGGGTATGCACGTGTTAATGATGAATCACATACTTTTAGCTGCCACCCATGTGTTTATTAACAGATGCTTTTACTTCTGGCCACAGAGTATTATTGCACTTTGGCTTGTAGTTGTATCTGATCCTGCTGAGGGTAGCAGGCTCAGTTGACCTGGGTAGCTCACATGTACCGAGATAGTTTGCCCACCTGAAGATGGTCACCCATCCCGGTACTAACAGGGTCAGTCCTACACTGTGTCTCATAAAAAGATCCCAGACATTTTAGGTGTAGGCCTAACTCCAGTGTGCATCATTGGATTTCCATAATTTTTACCGCATATGTTTTATAAAAAGCAGGCAATTGAAAGATGGTAAAATTTCCCACCTCACCTGATTGGTTTTTCTGCACTACTGTGCAAAAGTTGAAACATGGAAATTACGTCTTTTTACTTAAATGTTGCTTTGCTAGCGAACACACAAAACACATCCTGCTGAAAGAAGTGGATTTTGTCAAAAATCGGTTATTAGTAGGCTGTGGACCCCAGGCGAGTTGATTAAATTGTGGAAGTGATCTGGAATATGTGCAAGTCAGCATTATTTAGTGCCTGTCCCACACCAGGATAAATTTGAAGGGTTGCAGCAGGAAGGGCATTCGGTGTAAAAATGGGGGATGAAGGAGTTAGGGCACCAGTACTGCGGATGGAGTGGCATCCAGGTGGATTGTCGGTGTGTCTGCTTCTGTTATCTTTCTCTGCACCATAAAATCCAGAAGATGGCGAGCAGTAATAGAGGAAGTTGGTAAAGGATGCAGCGAGTTCTGCGTAATAGTAGGTACTGTGAGTCTGTGACCAGGACTGCCAGCAACTGGCACACTGATCCATAGTTGGTTTTAGGCGCTGGCTGTTAATTTGAGCCAGCAATCTGCCCGACTGGTTGTATGCTGGCTTAATTGGGTCTGATAACTCTTGCTGACTCAAAGCACTGTAAAGGGGATGAGCTGCCATGCAGTGGACCTTGTTGTCTGTTCGAATCCTTCTTCTTCTTTCTTGTGTGTGTGTGTGTGTGCATGTGTTGTATTTATAGGTAGTCCAGTCATCAATTGATGTGAAAAGTAAAAGTAAATTTGGGAAAACGGTTATAGTACAGTGTACTTTCTTAAGTCCTCACTCGCTGGTATTGGCATAGGAGCTCCAAGATAAATGGAGCAATGCCCCTTCCAGAAGGAGTCTCTGGTAACTGGGTAAAGGATGAGGCCTGGCCTGTGGTTAGAGACGATGCTTTGTATTTACTAAAGTGTTTTGATTGTTGGTGGCAGGAAAAAATCTGGCCCATAATAAAACTGATTTCATTAATCGCCATTGGTTCTTTTCTGGAACAGATGCTGGTGGAGGACCCAATGGTCAATCAGCTGACTGAAGATCATCTGGGAAAATGGCCATTGATGAGATGGAGTACAGTAATATTACTACATCGTGTAAACAAGTAATTTGGCCTAGTCGTGCTTCCAGTTCTATCCATCCCAGACATTAGACCGGAGGCATTATGTTTTTGGGTAGTTAATCCAACTGTGCGTGTGTAAGTGCATGCATCCATGACCTGCCTGACCGGTTTGCCGTTGACTTATACTTAAACATTAAAGCAGTTGCTATGAGTAATATTTTTCCTGCATTTATTCTGACAGTTAACTGCTGTTTACGTTGTGAATGTAGTGAGTCAGAACGGTGCAGCAAGCCACGGTCCGTCGGACTCAGTTGCAAACAACTTTTGTCACGCGGCATCGTCTGCAGTCGCGTCACGACACGGTGACGTCGTGATGTCGACCACATCTGCCACGCTGTCGATGGACTACGATGTCGAGACCAGCCCGAGCGTGTGGCACACTGCCGACCAGCTGGCCGTCGACTCGGCCGCCAGCGAGCAGTTGTCATCGCGGCCTCCCAACCCCTGTCCACGCATATCATCGTCCGTCTCATCCCCATCGCCCGGCGTGCCGGCTAGGTTCTCTGCACATCAAACGTTTTCGTCTGCAGTCGTCGCGCGGACAGCCTTCCCATTCGACACTGGTGTCGTGTCGACGACAGATTCGTTAAGTACGACATCAGCGATTGACAGTAGCGAATCATCAGTAGCGGTCGCCGTGAACAGCGTCTGCGCTCAGAACAGTCCTCTGACGGGACACTAATGTTTCTCACGTACGATTAGGGTGACCACTTATCCAGTAAACAAAACTGATGAAGCAGCAAGAATCTGGAAAAGAGTTTTTAAGAACCCACTGTAGTGCTATTAAGCACCGGTTTCGTGGTAGTTTAGCATTATAGGTCCCAGAGTCTTTGGTTCGGTCATTTTTTGCATGGAATATTTTTACTTATTGTAGGTAATGTGGGGAGGTTGTCAAACTTACTGGTAGTTGTGGTCACCCTGATATCTGTCTAGGCAGTTTCTGGCGGTTGACATGCATTGCTGGAATTTGTGTCATACGGGAATGCCCAGTGATGACCGTGAAACCCTTTTCTGCAGTCTGTCGTTTTGTACCGGCATCCAACTTCTTCTGCTAGGCCACTGTTGATGACAGGTTTCATCGGACAGCAGTATGCCAGAAGCATGCAGCATTTTGCAGAGAAGATGGTGCTAATTCGTTGCCACTTAGTCCTGATTGGAGCTGTTGTCATCGCATCAGTTTAGTCTCAGTTTTGCAGAAGTTATGGCCTCACTAATGCAGGGTTCCCACTCATGTCAGGATAAAAAATCAGGACTTCTCAGGACCGGTGATGCCAAAAATCAGGAGCATCTTAGTATCATTTCGGGCCTCGGACATTTACGTTGATAGCAGAACGATGCATGCATGTGACAGCTTTTCATGTGTCATCCATGATGAGACTATTGTACGATTGTTACTGCAGCGCTCAGTTAATCTGCATGTGTAAGTGCATCACAACTAACATGCTGGCCAAATTAATTTTTCAGGACCACACTGGCCAAAAGTCAGGACTTTCAGGACCACTAGCCAATTCAAGGCTTTACAGGCGTGATTTTTCAGGACTGCACTACCCATGGGAACCCTGCTAACGACTGTTGCTTGAATGGGTTCTGGTGTATCCGGATGCTTTTCAGATATTTCACTAATAATAATAATGCATATTTGTGGAATGTCATACACAGATGCGTGGGTGCCACAGTAGTGTGACATAGTTTGCGAACATTTGACGGTAATGATGTTGACACTAATTGTTAGTACCCAGACTAATGGAAAATTATTATCTTAATGGTAATTCACACAGTTTAATCACTTCTGCTAAGTAGTAGTTCATGTGGTGTCTGGCCTTGTTGTTCAGTTGCCATTGCATTTTCTGTGTATGGGAGATGTAGCAAGCACAGTGTTAGGACAGCCTCAGCAGATTAGTTAAGTGTGTTTGGAGTACTAATATTGTGCTTTTGTTGGATTTCGTTCTGTGTGTGTGTGTGTGTGTGTGTGTCCCATTTCCGGCCGCTTGCCTTTGATGATGCTGTTTACTTATCTACATGAATACCAATACCACCCACAAATAACCAGCCGAGTTTTTCTGTAGTACTGCTGATTTCTCAGACTTCACAGGAAGATTCTTCCTTGAACTAACGTGTCATAATATTTATCCTTTATTGCTGTTAAATGCTTAAATTTATTATCTCATCCACTACAAAGTGTTGTGCTTCTTTTCTGCATTTGGGGTTTTGACTCAGTTTAGACATGCACATAGCCTGGACTGCTATGTGCATTAGGAATGAGCGAAATTAGGAATATTGACTGTACATAGAATTAAATGCTGTACAGAATGAGCACTAGTAGAGGAAATAAGGCTGGTAGAGAGAAGGCTTCAAAAACTAATCACATACAGAATGGCAAGACAGAACCAACACAGATTGGTAGTAAAAACCAGCCAACAGCTGAACAACTTCGGATAGCTCAGTTAACATCATCAGATGTTGAACCAGAAGTGACTGGTTCAACATGTAATTTGGACAGCTATAACATCTGTCCAAATGCAGATGTTATAGCTAACTGCTATAACATCTGCATTTGGCACTCTAAGCATACACTGCCGCAATGTACCGACAACTGAAACATATGATCATAAGTTCTGTCTCCCTTATAAGTTGAGCCACATGTTGCAGCACTTTGCAGCGTCGGACACAGTTTCAAAGAGCAGAGACACAGACATGTTTGTCCAAATATATTTTTATGTTTGCGGTGTTAATTAAATTACACTGTTTGAGTCCATGGCAACTGATGGCACATCATACAAATACAGCACCACTGGGAATTATTAACTGTACTAGCTTCATAATCGTTATTGTGTTGCATTCATGCCAACATGTTAACTGGTGAGATTCTGTATAACCCATTGTCTAAAAGTGATTGCTGTTTAATAAGTTAGTGCTACAAGCAGATATGTCACGTGTTGGAAACAACACTTTATTAATCACTTTTTTAACCATTGCTGATGGCAGCGTTATGATCCTTTGCAGCACATGCATTTGGTCAGAGTTACTCTACACTCTGACTTGTTTGTCAAACAGGTTTTGGTTTGGAAGTGAAACACACTCTGTAAACGTTTTTTTAAATGACACTATTTGGACAAACATTGTTTACATTTTGTAATTGTTCTTTGACAGTATAGTTGTCACTGCTTGAACCTTAATATTAAGTTTTGTGTGAGTTTTTATGTGTAACAGATGCTGCAGGTCTGTTCCGGCAAACTCTGCCATACATTTCTGAACATACTGGTTAACTGTAGTTGCTAGCAGCAGCAAAGTTATTTTACAGCCATTAATTCCATGACAGCCTGGATGAACTAATACCAGATTGATTAATGTCAGATTTGTAGTGCTGCTGCAAAATCTGCAGTGGATGAAAGTTTAGCACTGGTCTGTGATAGTATACTGGCCAATGTCCATAGAATTGGAATGTGTGTTAATGCTGCACAGTGCTTCTACACTGTTGGTTGGGCATCAGGAAGAGCATCTGGCCTATAAAAATTGAGTGATAAAGTGTTGGTGTGGTTATCTGTCTGGAGCGAGGTGCAGATTGTTTGCATGTGATCCAGCTGATGCCACTGCATCCCAGAACCCCATCATCTCTTGCCTCATTTAAATCCAGACTGGTTTTTCCTTTCTGGCACTGGCTTACCCAGGTTGTTCTGGAAAAGAAGCCATTGAACGGGTGTCATAGTAGTAGTAGTAGTGGTGGTTACCTGTTTATAAAATTTCTCATGATATGTTGTAAATCTGTATTTTTCCATGATATACGAGTATAAACATTGGTACAGAATTTTCCGGCTGGGGATGCTAAGTGTTTGATATTGAACCATAAAAATCAGTTGTCTCAAACTGCATAAAGTGGGCATAACACAGTGTAATTCTGAAGTGACACTGCTTGAGTGTCATTTCTCCAGTAACCTTCATGACACCTCTTCATTAAGCACTTTATTATATGGCAATACTTTAAATACCAAAGTGTTGACTGTAACATATTCTGTTGTGCGTTGGGCAAGTATGATATTTCGTTCTTCTTAATTAATGATTTAGTAACAGGGCTGTACAAATTATATTGAATTTTTTATCCCATGGTGAAGGTTTACACTGGAATAAAAACTGTTTTATTGGGTGATGGAAGTTACTGTTATTCCCATATCTTTGCTTGTTGTTAACTAAACCTTGTAGTGCTGCATGATTCATTGAATATTTCAGTTTGGTTTATTTTTCAACTTATTTGAAAACAAGCTATGCCTGCACCTTCAAAACTGGATCGAACTGTCGATCAGCCCACATATCTCAGTGTCAGAGTCGTTTCTCACAATTACAGTGGAAGTTTATTCAATCCTGGTGGCATTTACGTACAAATAACATTTAACAACATTGCATAGAACAGTTTAAATCTTCCGACGAAGAGAAGAGTTTCAACACGACCAATTCTTGCAGTAGGGCCTAAATAACCTGATATTGCTGAGTCGGCAATGATGCTGCTGCCAATCCCAAGTCCAAATTTTTTACAAAAGAAATAACTTGAATGAATCGGCGAACGGTGCAGCGCTAGAACCTTGTATGTGTACAAAAGAGTACTCTGGCAGGTGATGATTGTTGTGTACTGATAACCCGTAATTGTACAGTTTAACTGTAGTGTGTGTGGTAGTTAGATAAGTTTGAGTATCGAGTTAAGGTTGCTGTGATTATGTCGTTTTTGGTTTGTCTACTAGGAATTCTATGTTATTTTTTCTACCTTAAGTAACACAGCTTTAAAATGTTTGCCGAAAATTATGCCCCGGATTTGTTAGTAACATTTATACGAGTATGTGCTTCTTGCAAGAGAACTGTTTCGACATTAATACTAGTTTGGCAACTAATGTTTCCGTTGTCTGCAACGTGGTAATGTTCATTGTTGAAATCAGTCAGTGGTATTTGCATTGCTAAGCTGGTTGTCTGGGTACACAGTTAGGCATCTGCTTGTACAGTTGTGTAAATATGAAATATTTAACATTGTACTGTTTCTTTTCTGGCCTTTTGGTGCACTTTGTTACCATAGGTAAATGGTGTAGTAATTCATGTGCCGATTTATGTCACGTCAGTTTCTGGCAGAGGCAGTTTTCGTCAACGGCTGATGAAAGTAAGTAAGTAATGGTATTTGTATAGTGCACAATAATCAAGAGTCACAGTGCGCTGAAGTGACAGAAAGCCGCTGCCCACATATCATTCAGTTGTATTCACCAGTTGGCGTCAGTGTGCACGCCCATCTAAGACATGGTTTGTTGAAGCATACGAATCTGCCTGTGATCGACTGATTCTAGCTGTTTGTGCCCAACACAGAGACAGACGACGGCACGTGCGGCGTAAGTAGCATAGGCCGCATCTGTGCAGTGTACTCAATGCAGCCTAATTATTATTATTATTATTATTGAAATCGTACGCAAAGTACACAAATAGGCCTACACAGTGAAAAATAAATTAAACATGAGCTAATACAAAAACAGACTAGCAAACAATCAAAATACTGATGTCTCCAGCAGAAAACACATCTGGCGAGCTCATAACCTCTAACCATAATGTTGCGTGGATTTGTAAGAACGCCAGTAGCTTTGTTAGCCGCTTAAAGGCATCCTACCAGAAGCCTGTAGTACAGCGCATCACAGACTAAGAGGTCTGAGGTCTAAGAATACTAGCTTGATGTTAACAGTATGGAATAGTGAATATCGTCCTTGATGTTTTCTAGTACTCGAGCAATCGAAAAACACCAGCCAGGAAGTCGTATATTTTCGTCGCGAGTTAAATATTTAACAGCACGTTGAAGATGATCACACTTCAGCCGGCTGACGTGTAAACGTGTAAAAACTTAAAGCTCAGCAGTCAGCACATGAAGTGAAATTTTACGAACTGACCAGCAACATGTCGACTCATTTGCACGACACGTCACACGCGCGTCAGCGTCACGACTTGATTGGCTGCGGCGAAACTAGGACGGTTGGTGCTCAGCGAGTTCTAGCACGCCTATGGCTGTTGACACTGCTGGAGATCGTGACTTGAAAGTTCAGTTCATCATGTGCCGTGAACAGCCCTTTAGAATTGCGGAGTTAGAATATTAAGTTAGTAACAAATGAAATTCATACTCACGTATCAGCTGTCGCAGATGGACCCGCGCGACGAGCTGCTTCTCGCGCATCCTGCTAGCTGCAGCAAACTTATTTTACAGCCATTAATTCCATGACAGCCTGGGTGAACTAATACCAGATTGATTAATGTCAGATTTGTAGTGCTGCTCGAAAATCTGCAGTGGATGTAAGTTTCACACTAATCTGTGATAGTATACTGGCCTATGTCCATAGCATTGGAACGTGTGTTAATGCTGCAGTGTGCTTCCACACTGTTGGTTGGGCATCAGGAAGAGCATCTGGCCTGTAATGTTGGCCAGAGATGGACGCTCAGTGTGATAAACTGTATGACCCAATCTCGTCGGTCGAACGTCGACCGCCACAGGTATCGTGATTTTTCTAAGTGTTGTGGGTTTTTTTGTACAAGTTGTGTACAACAAATTCGCAACAAATCGAAGTAACGGAGTTTGAGCATTAGTTCGTCGACGACGGTTGAGTTTATTATGCTAAGCGTCCGTCCACCTTAATTTTGAACAACGTTGACTACATGTTGCAACGACGTGCCGTAGCGAAATTTTGTACGTCCAGACTTTGGGGGGGGGGGCAAATATCTAGGGGGAGTATACCCTTGTTTTTAAAGATACACAAATTTCCTTATAACAGAAGTCGAAGGAAGTCTCTGTGCCATAAACCAGTTCTGTCCGTCCATCCGTTTCGATGGTACACTGGACTTGTGACACTGACACAGGGACACAGCTAATACCGCGCTAGCCGAGCGCCCGGTGGGTAAAAAAATGCACGCTGAGAAAACTACGAAACTCAAATTTTAGAGGTAGATTGTTGCCGCCTTTCGGACAGCGTGGGTCGATTGGTAGCGCCAATGTGCACCCCCCCCCATATCTAACGTGTGGTTCCCTCGATCCTCACGTCTGCCCTCATACAGCATCTCGATCGGTTCATCCGTTTTAGCAGGACTCACCGGTGTGCCGAACACAGACCATGGAACTTGAGACGTCGGTAGCAATAGGCCGCGTCTATGCGACGCGGCATAATGATTGGCGAACCGAACAAAACTGAAACCATAGGGCCTGCAGGTAGGGCCAGGTAGGTGAACGGTGGAGATTGCTGTAACGTCACCTACCCCAGTACGCGACATTGAGGCCGTTGAAATCGTATTTACTCAACTCCAGTTGGTGGCGTGGCACAGTGGTAGAACGTCGGTCTCTGGCCGGCGAACTTTCCCTGTCCTGCGCTCGACCTGCAGCTGATGGGTGATCACTAATATGGGTAAGCCATCCGCTACAGGTCAGCCAACTAGGCCAACTCAGCCTTTCATCCTTTCGGGGTCGATAAAATGAGTAGTAAGCTGGAATCAGATGTGTGCTGCCGTTTACAGGTA
>Ga0126332_10000473_pt1 | contig 14404 bp, 15 predicted proteins | sample InaspJWI42metaG_FD_94482 | JGI IMG/M metagenome (GOLD analysis project Ga0126332, IMG submission 94482) | Marine gutless worms symbiont microbial communities from Oahu, Hawaii - Inanidrilus sp. 2 OAHU.JWI-42 metaG | ecosystem: Host-associated > Annelida > Digestive system > Unclassified...
ATTTTCCGCTTGCAATAACTTTTATTATCTCACAAAAAATACCTCAACTATTTGAATTATTATGATTTATTGACGGTTCTAATACCTAATTGCAATTTAAGGAGATCAAGTTTCCTGAGGCTGCGCATTTCACCGGGCAGGCCCCGGTGAAATGGTCTTCGAATTTCACTGGGCAAGCAGATAACACAGATTACAATGACGATAACTTCATAGAAAGGCGATCACTATGCGATTGCGGCAGTTTCCCGACAAAGATCTTTTCTGCAAGCTGGCCGAAAACAGCAACGTCATCCCGGTGTGTCTCGAGATATTGGCCGACATGGAAACACCGGTTACAATCATGCGCAGGATATACGACAGCTCCGGACCGGTATTCCTGCTTGAAAGTATGGAGGGCGGGGAGCGCTGGGGGCGTTACAGCTTTCTGGGCGCATCTTCCAGCCGTCAGCTGCGGGTATACCGGCAGTACGTTGAGGTGCAACAAAACGGCTCGACCCAGCGGTTTGACCATGCCGGTGACCCGCTGGGATTCTTGCGCAATTTCATCAAGGCCTATCAACCGGCCAGTGTGCCTGAACTGCCCAGGTTCTGGGGCGGATTGGTGGGATATTTGACCTATGAAATGGTCTCTTTTTTCGAGGCCATCCCCAATGTTCTACCCCAGCAAAAACCGATAGCGCATTTTATGATGCCGGACGAAATTCTCATATTCGACAATATTGCCAACACGTTGATGCTCGTGGCTCTTTCTTATCTGGATACAAAGCAGAGCGCTCAAGAAGCCTATGAAGCGGCCCTGGATCGAATCGAATCACTATATGGCCGCATAATGCAGCCGCTGGCCGATAACGGTATCCCTGCGCTTCGGCCCGATTGCCGTCTGTTGCCCGGGTTGGAAGCGGATTCATTCCGCAGCCAGGTCAAAAAAGTCAAAGAGTATATTCGTGCCGGTGATATCATTCAGGCGGTGATCTCCCAACCGTTTACCTGTAAATCCCCACCGGATTTGCTCGCGCTATACCGCGCCCAGCGATACATTAATCCGTCCCCGTATCTTTTTTTCCTGCATCTCGACGATACGGCCTTGATCGGGTCATCACCCGAAACCATGGTGCGGCTGGAGAACAGGATTGCCACCCTGCGCCCCATTGCCGGTACGCGGCCCCGGGGCAGCACCCAGCAGCAAGACCGCGCCCTGGCGGATGAACTCCTGAAAGATGAAAAAGAGCGGGCCGAACACCTGATGCTTGTCGATCTCGGGCGCAACGATCTGGGACGGGTGGCCGAAACCGGTACGGTGCAGGTCACGGACTTGATGGTCGTCGAGCGATATTCGCATGTCATGCATCTGGTATCGAATATTTGCTGCGACCTGCGCAGCGATTGTGATGCCTGGGATCTGATACCGGCAGCTTTTCCAACCGGCACCTTATCCGGGGCGCCCAAGGTAAGGGCCATGGAAATTATAGCTGAAATGGAAAACGGTCCTCGGGGACCTTATGGCGGGGCCGTCGGCTACATCTCATTTAATGGAAATCTGGACATGGCCATCACCATTCGTACCGCCTGCATCGAGAACGGGCAACTGACCGTCCGGGCCGGTGCCGGGATCGTTGCCGATTCCGATCCTGAACGGGAGCGAATTGAAACGGTCAACAAAGCCATGGCCATTCAGAAGGCGTTGGAGATGCTGGCCGGGTAGGCCCTGTCGGGCCGGTTGAGCCGGTTGGGCCGGTTTGGCCCGTTGAGCCCGTTAAGCCGGTTGGGCCGCGCCTGTCCCACTGCGGCGGGATTGGACCGAATGGATCCGATTGGCCGATTACCATTCTTTCCGGGCTAAACGGGCTAAACGGGCTCAACCGGCTCAACCAAAATATTTACTAGGAACTCATCCTTAACCAGAATGAATTATGTTTTATATTCAAAAAACCGCAACCCACCCAATGATTGGAGACAGTTCAATGATCATCGTCATCGACAACTATGACTCGTTCACCTACAACCTGGTGCAGTATCTCAAAATTCTTGGGGCGCAGGTCGAAGTATTTCGCAATGATGAGGTGACTGTTACCGAACTCGAAAACCTGGACGCGGATGGAATTGTCATTTCGCCAGGACCCGGGCGGCCGGAATCCGCCGGTATTTCTCTGCCGCTGGTGAAACATTTTTCAGGTAAAAGTCCGATTCTCGGCGTTTGTCTGGGGCATCAGACCATCGCCACTGCTTTTGGCGGAAAAGTTGTTGCCGCCAAGCGGCTGATGCACGGTAAGACGTCAACCATACAGGCAGACGGTGAGGCGATATACAAAGGGTTAACCGGCTCTTTTACCGCCATGCGCTATCACTCTCTGGCAGTCGAGAAAGAGAAATTGCCCGACTGTCTTAAAATTACAGCCGAATCGGAAGATGGCGAGATAATGGGTATCCGGCATGCGAAGCATCCGACCGAAGGCATTCAATTTCATCCGGAATCGATCATGACCCCGGTGGGAAAACGAATATTGCGGAATTTTATTCGAAGCATTTGAGAATAGGGAAGTCAAGGAAGAGGCCATTGGAATAAAAAGTAAATTCCAAATTAAAAAATACAAATTCCAAATAAAAATCCAAGTTCAAATGACAGAAATTCAAAACCGGTTGCAGACAATTGAATTTAAGTAATGAGTTTCAAGATGAATACGAATTCATGTCAACCAACGATAAATTCGAAAGGAGAACGATAAAATGTTTCGGGACCATCTGAGTAAAATCATTAGCGGTCAAAATCTGGAGCAAACAGAAATGGCGGCCATGATCAGCGCCATTTTTTCAGGTGAAATAACCGATTCACAGATCGGTGCGTTCATGGGCGCTTTGGCCACCAAAGGCGAAACCTTTGAAGAACTGGCCGGTGCGGCCCAGGCCATGCGCCGCAAGGCGGTGCGAATTGAATTGCCGGCGCCCACTGTGGTGGATACCTGCGGTACCGGCGGTGACGGTGCCAATACCTTTAACATATCTACCACGACGGCCTTTGTCGTGGCGGGTTGCGGCGTAACGGTCGCCAAACACGGCAACCGCAGCGTATCCAGCAAGTGCGGCAGTGCGGATCTGCTGGAGGCACTGGGGATGAATTTGAATATTGAGCCTGAAATCGTCGAGGAAGCCATATCCGCGATCGGGATCGGTTTTCTTTTTGCACCCCTGTTTCACGGCGCTATGAAATATGCCATTACGGCCAGAAAAGAAGTCGGACTGCGAAGCATTTTCAATATGCTGGGCCCGTTGACCAACCCGGCCGGCGCCAATTGCCAGCTTCTCGGTGTTTATGCGCCCCAGCTCACCGAGATGTTCGCCCAGGCCCTGAAGATGCTAGGAAGCAAACGGGCTTTCGTGGTTCACGGCCACGAAGGATTGGATGAGATCTCGGTGTGTGCACCGACACGTGTTTCCGAATTAAAAGACGGCCAGATACGCACCTACGATATAACCCCGGAACAATTTTTCGGTGCAGCGGCCGACCCCGGGGAGCTTGTCGGAGGCGCACCCGAAGAAAATGCTGCTATCACTCGCAAGATCCTGGAAGGCGATAAAGGTCCCCGGCGAAACGTTGTCATGCTCAACGCTTCGGCTGCGCTGGTGGCAGCCGGAAAAGCCGAGGATTTAAAGAGTGGTATTCAACAGGCCGAAGGGGCGGTTGATTCCGGCGCCGCTGCAGCAAAACTGGATGCACTGATCAAATATACAAAGGAAAACAGTTGATGGGAGACGACATACTGTCCAGAATCGTTGAACACAAGATCAATGAGGTGAAGGCCGCCAAGAGCCGGCTGCCGGAGAAGCGACTGATCGAAAAGACAATGGTCGACCCAAATCACCGGTCGCTTTTAAATAAACTTTCAGACCCGCAACCGCATGGGGTAAACATCATTGCCGAAATTAAAAGAGCCTCACCTTCCAAGGGTCTTATTCGGGACGAATTGAATGCCGCAGAATTTGGAAAGAAATATGAAGCCGGCGGTGCGGCGGCCATTTCGGTTCTAACCGACCGGGACTATTTTCACGGAAGCTGCGATGATCTTGTCAAGGCACGCCAGGCGACATCTTTGCCGGTGCTGCGCAAGGATTTTTTGATTTCTTCCTATCAAATTTATGAATCCGTAATGATCGGGGCCGACGCTGTCCTTCTGATCGTTCGCGCACTTGCAGTGCAGCAGCTGCGCGACTACCTGTCGTTGTGTGCAGAGCTCGGGATCGATGCGCTGGTGGAAGTGCATTCGGAAAACGAATTTGAGACCGCCGCACTGGCAGGCACCCGCCTGATCGGCGTAAACAATCGCGATCTAGATACATTTGTAACCGATATCAACATGTCCATCCGGCTGGCAGCGCTTTTCGAAGAACATCACGTCGGCGTGGCCGAAAGCGGCATTCACAACCGGGAGGATATCGAAAAGATCACCGCAGCCGGGATTCACAACTTCCTGATCGGTGAAAGTCTGGTCCGGGCCGAGGATACAGTAGGTTTTCTCCGATCCCTTATCACGGATTAGCGCGTTATGAATAAAGACATTCAGATTAAAATCTGCGGGCTGACCGAAGTCGACAAAGCCCTTGCGTGTGTCGAACTGGGGGCGCAGGCCATCGGTCTGGTCTTTTTCCCGAAAAGCCCGCGTTTTGTGGACGATCGCCTGGCCAGGGAAATATCCACTGCGGTTTCACCGCAAGCCAAGACGGTCGGAGTATTTGTCGACGAAACCCACACAACCGTTATGCGCAAAATCGAAAATTGCCGCTTGGGTGCCGTTCAGCTGCATGGTCGTGAACCCAGCGCAATGGTAGAACGGCTGAGCGAGGATAACATCCTGGTCATCAAGGCCTTGTTCGAGAAAAGAGAACCCTCGTTTAAAGATGAAGTGAAATACAGCGCCGGGGCATTTCTACTGGAGTGCGGCCGGGGAAAGATGCCGGGCGGTAATGCACAGGTGTGGAACTGGGAAACAGCCCGCAAAACCGGCGGCGGCCGTCCGATTATTCTGGCCGGAGGACTTGGACCGCAAAACGTTGCCGAGGCCGTGAAATTGGCCCGTCCGGATGCGGTGGATGTCAGCTCCGGCGTCGAGGCCGCACCGGGTGTTAAAGACCTGCGGATGGTTCGACGGTTTATCAAGGCAGTAAAAAAAAGCAGTCTGGATATAAACTATCAGCCGAAAAAGATATTTTGAGGAGAAATTACCATGTTAATTGTGATGGATAAAAAGGCCACTCAGCAGCAGATCGATACCGTGGTGGCCGCGGTTGAAGCCAAGGGATATACGGCCCGTCCGATTCCCGGTGGGGAAAGGGTTTCAATCGGCGTTCTGTATAACAAGGGCGCGGTGGATGCTTCCTTTTTTCTCGGGTATCAGGGGGTTAAGGACATCATACCGGTCACCCGGCCGTACAAGCTGGTAAGCCGGGAGTTCCAGCCGGAAGATACGCTGGTTCAGGTCGGTGATGTGACCATCGGCAACGGGCATTTTACGATCATCGCCGGACCCTGTGCGATTGAGAGTGAAATGCAGGCTTTAACGATTGCCGAGCATGTTAAAAACAGCGGGGCCGAATTTTTTAGAGGCGGCGCCTTTAAGCCGCGGACCTCGCCTTATTCGTTTCAGGGCCTCGGCGAAGAAGGCCTGAAGATACTGGCCAAAGTACGGACGGAAACCGGGCTGCCGGTCATCACCGAAGTCATGGACGACAGTACGTTCGATCTGGTGGAGGAATACACCGATGTTATTCAGATCGGCACGCGCAACATGCAGAATTTTACCCTGCTCAAGCGCGCCGGCCGTTCAGGAAAGCCAATCTTTTTAAAACGAGGTTTGGCGGCGACCATCGATGAATGGCTGATGGCCGCCGAATACATCCTGGAAGGCGGCAACCGGCAGGTCATTCTGTGCGAGCGCGGTGTGCGGACATTTGTGCATCACAGCCGCAATACACTCGATCTTTCCGCCGTTCCGGTCGTGTGCAAGGAAAGCCATCTGCCGATAATTATCGACCCGAGTCATGCCGCAGGTCGCCGGGACCAGGTGATCCCGCTCAGCCGGGCGGCCGCTGCCGTGGGTGCCCAGGGATTGATGGTCGAAGTCCATCATGCCCCCGAGGAGGCATTAAGTGACGGCGCCCAGTCGCTTTACCCCGAACAGTTCGAGCAGCTCTGCCGGCAGGTAAAGGCGATTTACGGTATTTTCAACAACTAAACAGTGATTGGTGGCCCATAGGATTTTTTCCGCTACGGTGCCGATGTGCGATCCACTCTATTTGATACTTGATTTTCGAGATGTGATGCGTGATAACCTATCACAGTCTGCAATCTTTCGTGCCAGCCGGCATAAAAATTCGTCCAATGTAAGTTGGGTTTTTATTACTTCAATGAATATGCAATGTTGTTTTTTGCACACGATGGCCGACGACAATGATCCATGAGCTATGCGTCATGAGCTACGAGCTATGATCAATCAGCCATATACATTAACTTGAACTTCAAAATTGACGCTACAAAATGAAAACTTACCGCATTGAAGGCAGTATGAGGCAGTCCACTATCGTGGTGGGCGACAGCCTGTCGAACTTGGGAAATTATCTTCCCGACGGGAAAGTCATTGTCATCACCGAAGATACGGTGTGGCGTCACCACCGGCGTTCTTTTCCCGTCGCGGAGGTGATTAAAATCCCCCCCGGTGAGACGGCGAAGTCGCTGGAGACCATACAAGAGATTTACGTGCAGCTGGTGGATCGGGAGGTGGATCGTTCGACATTCATCGTCGGTATTGGCGGCGGTGTGATCTGTGACATTGCCGGCTTTGCTGCCTCAACTTTTATGCGCGGTCTCAGGTTCGGTTTTGTTGCCTCAACATTACTGGCCCAGGTGGATGCCAGCGTCGGCGGTAAAAACGGTGTCAACTTCGGCAGTTACAAAAATTTAATCGGAACATTCAATCAACCCGAGTTCGTCATCTGTGACCCGGCCCTGCTGGAGACCCTGTCGCAAAAAGAAATTCTTTGCGGTGTGGCGGAAATTGTAAAACATGCGCTTGTTAAAGACGCTGATCTTTTCGCTTTTATCGAAGAGAATGTTGAAAAAATATTCAGGCTGGATTCAGACGTGATCGAAAGACTGGTGTCGGATTCGATCCGCATCAAAGCATCGGTGGTCAATCAGGATGAGCGTGAAGGGGGGCTGCGCCGAATACTAAATTTCGGTCACACCTTCGGCCATGCGCTCGAAAAAATTTTTCAAATCTCGCATGGCGAAGCCGTCGGGGCCGGAATGGTGATCGCCACCGAGGTGTCAACTCTCAGAGGGCTGCTGGATCAATCCGAGGCGGATCGCATAAGGGATCTATTGCAAAAATTAAAATTTTCGATTCAAGTTGATGCCGATCGAGCGCTCATGCTTGATGCAATTCGACGGGATAAAAAACGGGAGGCGGACGCGGTTCATTTTGTGCTGTTGCGCGGCATCGGGCAGGCCGTTGTAGAAAAAATCTCACTCGAGAATCTTGAAGCGTATATCAAATAAAATCGTTTCGCGACTAGAAAATCGCATCAAACCGGCACTTGTCAAAGCAGGTCATACACTTGGTGCATTTGTCGCGGTTGATGACAGCCGGCTGCTTCTTTTCCCAGGCGATCGCCTCTTCCGGACAGTGCTTGAAGCACAATCCGCACGCGGTACATGCTTCGGGATCGACTTCGAACTTTAAAAGAGCAATGCAACGCTTGGCCGGGCACTTTTTCTCATAGATGTGCGCATCGTATTCTTTCAGAAAATATCTGAGGGTCGACAGCACCGGATTGGGTCCGGTCTGGCCCAGACCGCAAAGGGATGCGGATTTAATCACATCGGAAAGAGCCTGCAAGGTTTGAATGTCATCCGGCCGGCCCTGCCCGTTGCAGATTCTGTCCAGTATCTGGAGCAGACGGCGGGTTCCTTCCCGGCAAGGCGTGCACTTACCGCAGGATTCGTCTTGAACGAAATCCATGAAAAAACGCGCCATATCCACCATGCAGGTGCGCTCGTCCATGACGATGGCACCGCCTGAACCCATGATGGCCCCAACTTTGGCAATGGCTTCATAATCGACCGGCGTATCCAGTTGCTCCTCCGGAACGCAGCCGCCGGACGGCCCGCCGAGTTGAACGGCCTTGAATTTTTTCTTTTTGGGGATGCCCCCGCCGATATCGTAGATTATTGTTCTCAGGGACGTTCCCATGGGGACTTCCACCAGGCCAATGTTGTTCACGGCACCGGAAAGAGCGAAGACCTTGGTACCTTTGCTGGTCTCAGTGCCGACACCGGCGTACCACCGGCCGCCATTAAGCATGATCTGGGGCACATTGGCCAGCGTTTCCACATTGTTCAGTATTGTGGGTTTTTCCCACAAGCCCTTGTGGGCCGGAAAGGGTGGACGCGGCCGCGGCATGCCGCGCTTGCCCTCAATGGATCTCATCAGAGCAGTTTCTTCACCGCAAACAAAGGCGCCGGCGCCCTGATAAATATCGATATCAAAGTCGAAGCCGCTTTCGAGAATATTTTCACCCAAAAGCCCGTATTCTCTGGCCTGTCGGATGGCAATTTCCAGCCGTTTGATTGCCAGCGGGTATTCGGTTCTGGCATAAATGTATCCCTGATGGGCATTGATTGCGCGTCCTGCGATTATCATGCCTTCGACGACTGCATGCGGGTCGGATTCCAAAATGGTTCGATCCATGAAAGCACCCGGATCCCCCTCGTCCGCATTACAAAGGACATACTTGACGTTGCCGGGACTCTTGCTGGCGAATTCCCATTTCAAACCGGTTGGGAAACCAGCTCCTCCCCGGCCTCGCAGGCCGGAGGTTTTCATCTCCGCAATGACCTCTTCAGGGCTCATATCCGTCAGGGCTTTGGCCACGCCGAAATAGCCGTCCCGGGCGATGTAATTTTCAATGACTTCCGAATCGATAATCCCTTTGTTGCGCATAACCCAGTAAAGCTGGTGCGAGAAAAAAGGAATGTCTTCCAGCCTGGGGATGATCTCTTCAGAAGCGGGTTCTTTGTAGAGCAGTTTTTTGACGGGCCGGCCCTTGAGAAAATGCTCTTCCACCAGCCGCGGCACGTCCTTGGGCGTGAGTTTCTGGTAAAATACTCCTTCCGGCTGAACCAGCATTACGGGTGCCACGCCGCAGAATCCGGTGCAACCAGCCTCGACAATCTTTACTTCCTCTGCCAGTCCCTGGCGTTCTATTTCCTGGGCCAGGGCTTCCTGAAGGGCCGCCACACCGAGGGTCTGGCACACTGAGCCGGTACATAACATTAATTCCAGTCTTGGCTTGACCATTTTCATCCCTGCTGCAGGTTATTTGTATTCCTCCAGAACATTGATCACCTTATCCGAACTCATGCCGCCGTGTATATCGTTGTCCACCACCGTAACCGGTGCCAGCCCGCAGGCACCGAGGCATCTGACGGCTTCAAGAGAAAAACGTCTGTCTTCGGTGGTGTGGCCCTCTTCGAGTTGATATTTATTGGTTATGCGGCTGATGACCTCCTTTATACCCTTCACGTAGCATGCGGTTCCCAGGCATACCTTAACGGTATGGCGGCCTTTCGGCTGCAGGGAAAACAGGGAGTAGAAGGTGGCCACGCCAAAGACCTCGCTGCGGGCCAGGTTCATTCCACGGCTTACATATTCGAGAAGTTCAATGGGTAGATAACCGACGGTGTCCTGGCATAGCCTTAAAACCGTAATAATGGAACCTGGCTGGGTACAATGCGCAGCGATGACATCATCGATTCTGTTCCACATTTCATCCGTGATATCAGGATGCTGGTGCTGTGCAACGACCGTCATGGCATATTTTCCTCGGCAAAAAATTCTAAATGATTAATATTAAACGATTTTCGTGATGAGCCTTTCATAATACCGGTAAAATGTCAACGCCAAATATCACGCAGTGGTATGGCCGATACAGGCCGGCACCCGGGATCAATTCAGTGCGATGTGTCTTTCCATTGACAGCCGGATGGTTTTATTCTAAATTATTCTTCGGATACTTATGTTGATACACCTAACCGCAACGCAACCGCTGCTCCGGCAAACGAATTTTGCCAATTCGTGATTAACACCTTTATATCGATAGTATCGAGGTTCCATGAAACTGGCCGACATTGTGGTCACTCTTGAGGCGACCTATTTATCCGACGCGGATCATCTTGACAAAGAGGTTTTCAAGTGCGGATCCAGCGACTTGATGAGTGACATATTGGCCGGTTTATCCGAGGGATCTGTTCTCGTTACCGGACTGACAACCATTCATGTGATCAGAACGGCCAAAGTTGCAGGTGTAGAAGCCGTGGTCTTTGTGCGCGGCAAAACACCACCTCAGGAGGTCATTGACTTGGCCCGTGAAGAAGGGATTCCGCTCCTTGCAACCCCGTATTCAATGTTCGTCTCTTCCGGCCGACTGTATGCCAGCGGGCTTACAGGGCTCACCGGTGTTCGTTGACTCGGATGCGATCGAATTTCAGCAGAGGAAAGACAATTTGGTGCGATGATGAATCGCTTGGGGAAATCTGTTGGAGACTAAAATGACAGAGTTAAAGAAGTGTTTTCAAATAAAGAAGGGGGATTTCCTGCGAGCCGGGGAGGTTTCGCTTCAAATCCAAAATCTGCTGAAATCCATCGACTATGAGCCGGCTTTAATTCGCCGGGTGGCTATTTGCGGCTATGAAGGTGAGATGAATGTGGCCATGCACGGGGGAGATGGCCTTTTATGCATCGAAATCAATTCGGACCGCGTGACACTGGAAATATTAGATAACGGAGATGGCATAGAGGATGTAGAACTGGCCATGCAGGAAGGATTCTCAACTGCCAATGATCAGCACCGCGAGATGGGCTTTGGCGCCGGTATGGGACTTCCGAACATGAAAAAGAATTCCGACCAAATAACCGTTGCCTCGAAAAGAGGCAATGGGACCCAGGTGCGTATGGATTTTTGGCGGGAAAAAAAGGAGAATAAAATTGGATAACGAATCACAGACACCAAATTACGTCTGTTTTCATAGAGAGCTGTGCACCGGCAGTCGTGCCTGTCTTAAAGGATGTCCGACCCTGGCCATTCGCATCAGACAAAATAAATCTTGCCGATTGGAAGGCCTATGCATCGGCTGCGGGCAATGCATACGGGCTTGTCCCTCCGGAGCGGTGAGGGCAGCCTCATCAGGCCTGGGCGCCCTCGAGGAAGATCAGATATCCGTGGCTATGGTCTCACCCATCCTCTATGCTCAGTTTCCCGGTTTCATGCCCAAGGACGTGCTGCTGGGGCTTCGACGGATGGGGTTCCATCACACCGTGGACATGTCGTATTTTCTGGAGATGTTTCAGTTTGCTGCTGAGGAATACATCCGAAGAAATCGGCTCAGCCAAGAGTCACCCTGGCCCCTTATCTCTCCCGTCTGTCCGGTGGTGGTTCGGCTGATTGCCCACCGCTTTCCAAGCCTCATGTCGCATGTCATTCCTATCATGCGACCGATTTCCCTCATGGCCCGCGAAGTTAGAGATCGGATAGTTGCAGAATATAAGGCTATTGGAAAATCGGTGAGTCTGTACTATATCAATCCCTGCCCGACGAAAAAAGATTCTTGCTCTGATACCGCACTCGGGGAAAGCCAGGCGCCTGAAAGAGCCATTGGTATCAATGATATTTACGTCGAGTTGAGCCGGCAGTTGGAACACGCCATGGGCGAGGACCGGCCCTGTTTTTATCAGCCCCGTTTCGAATTTGAAGCATGTGCCACCGGAAACGGTCCCATGTGGGGTATGTCCGGCGGCGAGGTTGCCGATATGAACATCGAGCACACCCTGGCGGTCTCGGGATTGAGCGAAACCATCAACTATCTTGAAAAAATTGAACTCGGCTTGTTTCGCGACGTGGAGTATATGGAGTTTAGAGTATGTCCTGAAGGCTGCCTGGGCGGAGCACTTACCGCCATTGACAAATACCTGGCCAAGAATGCAGTTCAAAAAATGGTTAAAAGGCTCGGTCTCGGAAAACGCCTGTCGCCTTCCCACCTCCGGCGCCTGTATGAGAAGGGATGGTTTCAACCGCCGACAAGCCCTTCAAAAATACTTCAGCTTTACACGGAGAAGAAGAAACCGCTGACCCTCGATCAGCTCAAGGAGATCGAAAGGCTGGTGCAGGTCATTGACGGAAGAGACTGCGCAATGTGCGGTGCGCCGGATTGCAGAACCTTTGCCGAAGATGTGGTCAGAGGCAAAGCTTCTCTGAAAGAATGCATCCTGGTGCGGGACCGAGGCAAGATCACAGACAGGGATAAAAAGTTAGTTCGGCAACGGCAGGGGTAATCGGCCAACCGACCGTTTCGCCCCGCAGAAGCGTCAGTTACCAGATTAGGATGTTTCAATGTAAATCCAGCGGAATCGCTACAGGAACGGGAGGGTATTGTTCAATATGCATGTCAAAGAGTTGATCGACACCTTGGGATTGCAGGTTGCAGCCGGTGAAAGCGGGCTGGAACGCACCGTCAAGGCCGGGTACTGTGGTGATTTGTTGAGCGATGTCATGGGCAATGCGCCCATTGGCTGCGTCTGGCTAACGGTACAAGGCCATCAAAACATTGTTGCGGTTGCGGTTTTGCGTGAAATGGCGGCCGTTGTCATTACCGGCGGGAGGAGTTTGGATGATGATACCCGCAGTAAGGCCGACCAGGAAGGCATTCCCATACTCATGTGGCCGGATTCGTCTTTCGATCTAGCCGGACGCCTGCATGCTTTAGGTATAAACTAAGATAGCGCCTCTCACAAAAACGTATTTCCTCCATATACCATGAGTTAAATACTTTTTTCGATAAACATTAATGCAAATATGGGGTGCGAAACTTGAGGGTATAATATTTTCCAAGGCGGACAAATTGCTAAAGACGTTCAAGGCCGATCTTCACCTGCACACCTGCCTTTCTCCCTGTGGTGAACTGGAGATGAGCCCGCGAAATGTTGTCGAAATGAGCTGCGAGAAAGGACTGGATATCATCGCTGTCTGTGACCACAACACGGCTGAAAATACCGAAGCGGCCATACGGGCGGGCAAAGAATTCGGCCTGTGCGTTATACCGGGAATGGAGGTCTGCTCCAAGGAGGAGGTCCACATCGTAACCCTCTTTGAAACAACGGAGCAGTCCGGGATTATGCAAGATTTTGTTTATGATCATTTGCCCGGGGTTAACCAACCCGATGTGTTCGGGAATCAGGTGGTGGTCAATGAAAACAATGAAGTCCTCAGGGAAACCCCCCATCTGTTGATCGGCGCTACGCAGCTCGGTCTTTATCAAATCGTGGACAAAGTTCGCTCGCTGGGAGGTATCAGCATCGCATCACATGTGGACCGACCCGCATTTGGGATTGTAAGCCAGCTTGGATTTGTTCCGCCCGATCTGATGATCGATGCGGTCGAAGTGACCCATCGCATTCCGCTGAGAGAAGCACGAAAATTGGTCCCTGAAATCGCCGACCTGCCGTGTGTGACGGCATCCGATGCACACCATCCGGGCGATATCGGTAAGATATGGACCCAATTTTTTCTGGCCGCACCGGCACTGAATGAAATCCGCCTGGCTTTAAACGGGCAAAACGGCAGAAAGGTGGAGACCTGATTGCGGGAGATCGCACTGCACATACTGGACATCGCCGAAAACGGGGTCACTGCCGGCGCAGACTGCATCCATGTTCATGTGGAGGAGAACCGTAGCGCAAACATATTGAAAATTGTCATCGGTGATAACGGCAAGGGCATTGCCCCTGACAAAGTTCACCGGATAACCGATCCGTTTTTTACCACACGCACTACCCGCAGGGTTGGTTTGGGCTTGTCACTGTTTGAAACCGCCGCGCGACAGTGTCAGGGGGACTTTTCGATAGAATCTGAGCCGGGAAACGGTACCCGGATTACAGCGACGTTTCAGTACAACCACATCGATCGAGCGCCTGTGGGAGATATGGCAGCCACGATTGGCACGCTGATTATCGGAAACCCGAATGTTGACTTTGTTTATCAGCACTCAATCGACGGAAGAATTTTTTCCCTGGATACCCGTGAGATCAAACAAGCAACGGACGCTGTATCCCTCTCCGATCCCGTGGCGGTGCATCGATTGACCCGGCAGGTGCGGGAAGCGTTGCAGAAGTTGGAAACCAAAGCGCCTTAAACCCTGGCCAAGGAAAGATAAAAATGGTAAAGCTGACCATTGAAGATCTAATAACTCAAGTTTCGCACCCCTGAAATGGTGCAAGCTCCGTTAAATTCTCGGTTAAAGCATCCAAATAATGCTGAAAATCTTCGTTAATTTTAAAAATATCAAAAATGGTTGAAAATGAAA
>Ga0126332_10000474_pt1 | contig 14402 bp, 11 predicted proteins | sample InaspJWI42metaG_FD_94482 | JGI IMG/M metagenome (GOLD analysis project Ga0126332, IMG submission 94482) | Marine gutless worms symbiont microbial communities from Oahu, Hawaii - Inanidrilus sp. 2 OAHU.JWI-42 metaG | ecosystem: Host-associated > Annelida > Digestive system > Unclassified...
ATAGAGCGCATACGACTTCCTGTTCGACTTTAATAGGAAGTATGTGTCTATCTTGTACCGTTTTCGATATATAGCCGGCTATTGGTCAAAAGTCGCCGATTTGGACCCACCCCACCTGCATTCGGCGCCCTCGTAGGGGGTGACCCCGGTCGAATTTCGCGGAGATCTTTGGCGTCAGAAAACTAGATTCCCTGGACTATCGTGTGGTGTTGTTTGTGTGATCCTACCTTTAGCCGTTTTAGTAGAACACCGACTTGTGACGGACGGACAGACGGACGGACAGACGGACAGGCACAGGGTCATGGCTATAACCGCGGATGCATAGCATCGCGCGGTAAAAATGTGACAAACACATTGACAATGTAGCCAGACACTGCAATAAGCAGAAATAATTACAAAAATAGATGACAAGGCTGGATAAAAAACACAACAGAAGGCAATAATAAATCAGTATAAAATTGTCAAAACACAAAAAATTAAGAGTGTACCTTTTCGACTGCATTGGTCAGCCTACATGTAGCTTGCCGTAGATATCTTATCTGTAGGTTAAATGTGCAGAAAAATCAGTCGAAAACTATTTCAGAAAATTGCAGTACGCAGAAGCAGGAATTGGCCATTTAAGTATAAAATATGTATGTCTCGTGTTCTGTTTCTTGCGTAAGAACAACGATCTGGCACATGAGAATTACTTCCAGCTGGCAATATATTACGGCGCAGTCGCCTGTCGACGCCTGGCTATTCTTAGACTGCACGTTATCGCTGGCTGTTTGCTTTGTGTGGGCAGATCAATTCTCCTGGCCTGATAGCTCTTATTAATGCAAGTGTCATATCGATGATCTTACTGATTTGCAGCAGAAGATGAAATGATCGTGTTGCGGGAAGAAAAAAGTGACATTCATGTCGTATGACACTAATAAACAGTGTCAAAGACGTAACACAAATTCCTACAGAATCCCAGATAGACTGAGTCTTATACTGACAGAGATCATTGGACATCTGGCGAAAGTTGAGATAACTTGCTGACTCTGATCATAAGTGTTCCAGGCGGTCATGATTCTGCACATTTCCGAATATGTCCGCGATAGTGATATAATAGGGAAGTAATGGTTTCTGTGCATTACCAATCGTGCCTTTAGACCGTAGATAGAAAGCCCGATTACACTATAGACTGGCCGGTATTCTTCGACACGTTCAGCGGCAGAAGGCTGCTTGCTACAGCCGAGCGAAAGAACGGGAGATTGAGCTTCGCGCCACACAGATCGCATGAAGAGCAGTCGACCGTAGTGACGTTAAAGATACATTCACATCCACATCACCGCGATGGAACAGAACTGAACGGAATTAGCTGGCAGTCCTCACTTCCGACTAGGATCGAGGTCAGACAGACTGCATTACCGTGAACGCTACCGATTGCTCTACTTTCCAAACCCTAACTTAACCCTAACCCTGATCTCGACCAATGATCTTCACTTTCATTGCCTACCCGGCGAACTATGGTCATGACCCGTACACTCGCAATAAAATCAACGCCAGTTGATTGAAAAGATAGTGGAAACGAGAACGGACGGCAAGAAGGACACGACCGATTTCAGTACATTGCTCGCTAACGTGGTCGGTAAATGTCACTCTAGAACTAGTTATTCAGTTCTGTTCTGTTCGGTCGCAGCAGTGTGAACGGACCTTAACACGTGCGTGCAGCCGAGTGGCAGAAGGCACCGTCATTCGCGTTGTTTGATGTCGCGCGATCTGAAGGCCTCGGAGACTTCACATCGTCCACGCACGCGACGTCACCGTGTCTCGTGTGCTGTACCGACATGCATAGCGACACGAGCGGCGTCTTGACGCCGACGAGTTAGCTTTCAACCGTGCATCTCGCGGTCGTCGTACGACAGACTACGACGATGAGAGAGTCAAGCGCGTTCGTGCTCCCGATGCCGACGTGTAGTTCCGAGGCGCATGAGCAGTCGCGAAGATGCTGTCTCATCATCAGACTGATCGCGCTACCACACCCACACGCGCTGGAATTCGCCGCTGCCGTTGATCTCGGTCGCGCCACGCCGCGCGCCTAACCACGCAAACTCGCAGCTGATAACGTCACACTGAAAATCTACTACTACGGCCGTCAATCAGTGCTCATAAGACGGCGTAATAGATACTCGTGTAGCACACGTGTTTGCATTCACTTTTGACCTTGACCTATGACCTTGACTTGTAATTCCCTGCGAGTTATGGTCATGACGCATACACACGCAAAAAATCATGATCAGTGGTCAGTTGATTAAAAAATAGAGTGGAAACAGATGATCGGACGGACGGACGGACGGACGGACACGACCGATCGCATTATTTTCTCCGCTAACGCGGTCAGTAGGCTACTAAAACATTTCCATGACAATCGCGCGGTATGTGATGCGACACCTGGGCTTCGTCGCAATATCACGAGAGTCAGCTGCTGGCTTATATAGACGGTGAATGGCCACAGTGGCCACTGTCTCCGCATGCAGAACAATACACCATGTCGTATATACGCCGGCGTCGACTGCGTTGTTCGTAGGCGTGGCGCAGTCACGGAAACAGCTGAAACTAATCACCGAACCAGCGTGGACGATATGGTGCGCAAATATTTAGCATGCACTCAAAAACTGACCGCTCAGCATGCGGCTCAGTCGTCTAACGCGGTCAAAAGCTAAGAAAATGCCGAAAAAGAAACTAGACAAGAGCCACGGTAATCATAGTAATAGCCATGTTGCCGAGTGCAGGCGGAACCGTTGTCGAGTTATGTGCTGCTAACGTCAGCAGAACTAATCCCCCAATAACAGAGACAAGAAAAAAACAACAACGCAGCGAAGTATCTATCGCACAGATGCGATTGAGTGCGTTAACAGCTGCCCGTGGTGGATTGCGAAAGTAGACCGAGCATTTTTATAGGCTGAGCAAAAGCGGCGAGCGCAAGAAGTCGGAGAGCAGTTAAGATTCCGCGAACGCAGTCCGGTGGATTGGACTGCAACTGTCTGCGGACCGGTTCGGACTTTGCTGCGTCACGCGCTGTGTCTTCTACCGCACGTGTCCAGCATATCTGACGAGCATGTCGAGTCTCGCGGCGCCGGCGTGATACCGGCCTGCAGCCCACGTTCCGGCCTTCGTTTTCGTTCGACATCGCTGCTTCGGCTATACATAAGGTGACAGTGACGTAATTTCGATGCCAGCTGGCTTTCGCCGGCATCTTGTGGGTAAAACTCTCAGAAATATTTGGTAATATCGCTGAAATACGTTTTGTTGCCAAGCTAGTGATCATAGATATTTTTTATAAACCAACGGATTCAGTTTTATTTAAATAACGCGATAAATCTTCGCCCCTTTACTCCACACATTATGCCATGTTATGCCCACAAAATGGCGGTGGTGTCGTGGCCATAGATTTTGTGACGTCACTTCACCCCATGCATAGACGCGCCAAAACGTTCGGTGGACGTGCGTTTTCATACGCTGGTCCCGCCTGGTGATTTGAAGAAGTACCGCTGCATTATACATCGAAATGATAAACGCCGCTTTAATAAGAAATGCGATAATAGGCCTATAGTAAATAGCTACGACATTTTTAGACGTCGACGTCTTAATATGGGCCTATCCTGCTAGTACTGCAGTGCCTCCGTGGCGGCACTTTTTAGCCGTTGAGCAAAGGCTACCAAATTATCCACATAAACTGTGAAAATTTTCCTTAAAATCGACCAAACCAACAATATCCCTGATGCTGCCTGGTAGCAAGAACGTAAAGAATGTATAACCTGGATTATTTATACTTCATTAAAGTGTTACAGCTTTAAGCTGATGGCGATCGCATTTTCCTGGTTAAAATGAGTCTGCACTTCCAACCGCGCCTCTATGGCATTACCACGAGTTTTGCCACATATTCCCCGCAATATATCACGCGGTCGGTTTAACACCCACACCATTATCGCCGCCGTGCACTTACATAGGCCTATAATAACTTGGACTGCTGGGCTTTTACGTCCGTTTCGCAGTAATGAGATGAGATTAGGACGTCGTCGACGTCGAGACGAGATCGATATATGCACGTTGATGTGCGCTGCATAGCTCGTCAGGTAATAACAAATGCCATTATTGAGTAACAAGATTGCTCGCGAGAGTCGTAACACATATACATAAGCATTTCGAAAACATGAACGGTAGAGCATAGACACGTCGGCCGACTTATCAGCATCAGTAGCATCACCAGTTGGTCCTTTTACAATTTTTACCGCGCGACGCTATGCTAGCGTTGTATATGCCATGGGCCTGTGTCCATGTCCATCTTTCCGTCTGTGTCTGTCAGAAGTCAGAGTGCTATCGAAACGGCTGAGCGAATCGAGCTGTTTTTGGCACGAGAGCTTCATTTAACCTATTCTACACTGTGCTGTGAGAAAGTTTGGGTGTACCTCCAAAAATAAGAGTACCTGTCTCCGGAAGTTTGCCCCAAACTCTCAACTTAGAAAAATTTCGCTGTGGCAAGTCGATCATGTTGTCAACAAAGCTCGTCGACGGTCGAGCATGTGGATCATACGATGGCGGACGCGTCATTGCTGGACGCACATAGATTGTTACACGTCGGTCAGCAGTTCAGTTCAGTTCGGCGGCTGTGAACCCTCCTTACCCCTCTAACTCCATCACTTCGATTTGTTCTGGATTTGTTGTGCAACTTGTTCCTAACGTTGTGCAGCAGTTGACAAGATTTTGACTCACACATGCAGTGCGTCGCGCGGTGCCGCGGTCCGTGGCATCTGTCCCACATTCGATGCCAGCATTTATCTGTGCATTTATGTACATTTATGTGCATTTATCTGTGTACAGATAAATGTACACACTCACAAGCAGCTCAACTAATGTAAGTAACAGGAGAATAGCAATTCGAGAAGTTGCCACACCGCTACGGGAACACACATGCCATACGGGATCACACAGTGTCCTGCCTGTCATCCGGCAGAAGTGACGTTCCCACCTTTACCCCAGCAAAGCTGGTACTCGATTTAGCGACTCCGGAGTTGACCTGTGGGTGCCCGACACATGCACGCCACCCAGCGACTCGCGCAGACAGAGTCAACTGCATGCAGACGTAGATGCCGAGTCGACCGATGCTGCGTTTAATTCAATACGCGCCTAATGGCTGTCATCGATCGACGTACGGCCGCCGCCGTCGTCCTGTCTTCGTGTCGGACCCCGACTCGAACGAAGGATAACGATGACTGTTAACTCGACGGGACGCGATTATTGAGTTTTGTCGGTCGGCGCCGACAACTAGACCTTTCCGACTGGCGTCGATAAACGAACTGCATGACGAGACGACAGTCTGCTCTCGTAGCCGCGGTCAACTTAAATCGCCGGGAGTCGGTCTCGTTGGCGGGTAAACGAGGGCAGTTGGCTCTCCGGGAGAAACGCCGGGGTTCTGCGTAGGCTATATACAGGAGACTGAGCCACGCCGGAGGCGACCCAGAAATGCCGCTTGATTCCATTCCGCCGGCGGAAAATTGGTTTCGTTAGCTGGCCATTCTGCTCCAGCCGCTAAACGCATTCGACAGAATTTCGATCGGGTAACGCCTTCCGATTTGCCGGTGGCAAAACGGCGCTTCGTATGCAGTTCACGAGCTGTCGCAGCGGCCACCACCATCGCCCGTCGAACTCTCCGCCAAGACGGCATGCTGTCGGACGACGAGATCGTGGACGGAAGAAATGAGAAACGGGAAATTTATTTTACACTGCCGCCGAGCCAACCGCTCGCTACGCGATGAGAATGAATACAACTTGTTTATTGAGTTTCATCATATAGCTTTGAGGCCACGAATACACTGTAGGCATCGTGTTTTCGTGTGACCGTTTCCGCGTATATTATTATCACTGTTACAGCATATGTGGCACTGCCTGTGACGATAAGGAGTCATCCAGTTTATAGGCCACGAGGCACTTTACGTAAGCCTACTGTTTCGATTCGTGCGTAAACGCATCCTATCTAATAGTGCTAGGCTATATTTTCAGAGGTATAGGATTTGGATAGGGTCTTTCTGCTACAGATGAGCTGTTTGTTGATTTTTTGCTCTCTTTGAGCACAGCCGAAACTTCTGAAGGTATCCAATGAACTTTGATATGGGGCTTGTCGAGTTGTGTCGGAAAATTATGCTCTCCAAATTAAACGATAATAGTCGTCTGACTCTTTCGCATCTTGTTGGATTCACGTGTATGCAGTATGCAGAGAGAGGAACATTCGTGTGTCATGTTTTCTTCGTTTAGTGCACAAATGACTCAGTTACTGCTACTGTTGCTACAATGTGCTTGTAGCATTCTGTTTACTCGCTGTATGTAGCCTATTATACTGCGGTGTAAGCCCCCTCGGGTCCTGCTGCTTTTAATAAAAAGTGAAAGAGAATTAAGAGTGTGCGCCAGTGCAATGGAGGAGCTGAGTTATAATGACGAATGCTTAAGCCTCGTTCACACCGCATGAACTGTACTAAACTGAACTAGTCGACCCAGTTACACCAAGCGCTAAATGGTCATGTCACGTCACATCGACCGTCTCCGTACTGATTGGCTGCATACGCTGCTAACTAGGTCGCATAGTTCGTGAACAGTAATTCATGCGATGTAAACACAACTGTCATTGGACTACGCGCGCTCCGAATAGTGTTGCTAGTTCAGTTCAGTTCAGTTCAGTTCACGTGATGTGAACGAGGCTTTAATGCACTAAGCTCGTATACGGCGATATGACCAAGCAGAGGAGCGATCTTAGTGCATTATGACGGGCTATCGTTGCTTGAGAATGCATCGAGTGCTAATGAACCATGCCCTATAGACGGGCACGAGCCTCAACACGCCCACCCCACGCACCGCGCTAATCCGGGATCGATCCATGCCCGCTCGCCTTCGATCGATACCCGATTTAGCGTTCGCCTACGCCCCTTGTCTTTCTCTCAGTGATGGGCAAAAGTTAACTCAGTAGTTACTAACTATTTGTAACTATCTACATTTAAAATAACTAATTAGTAAGTAACCAGAAGTTTAACTAAAATAACTAGTTAAATGAATTTATTACATTGGCAGATTTTTGCATACATCAATAATTTATTACTATATACTATACTATACTATTACTCTGTAACCAGAGTATACCTTTTGTAAAACTAAAGATTGAAAGAATTGCTTAGCACTGTTTGAAGACTCTGATGTCTGTTGCCTGATACTTTATATCAGTATTTGTCATTTTCGAAATAATTATTATTTGTAAATTTTAGTAGCATTCTGAGACATGGATAATAGGCTCAAATCAGTTGGATAAAAGTTTAACTAAATATTTTTAGTTTAGCTAACTATTTTTGTAAAATAGTTACTAACGAAAAGTTTAGTTACAATTTTAGTTAAAATTTAGTTTTAGTTTAACTGAACTACTTTGGTTAGTTGCCCATCACTGCTTTCTCCGTCCGTTTCTCCGTCTGCAGTTCGTCTTTTGGTTTGATCGTCCACTCGACCTTCTTTCGGTCGCTTCTTCCAATTCGCCTATCGCCTTCCCGAGTTTCCGCTGCGTTTGTTTTCTGTCCGATCGATGCCTCGTCTGATGAGTGGCGCAATAACGCGGCAGTGATGGCGATTCCGCCGCTCTTCAATCGTGCACAACGGACGGTCTATTGCCTCTTCCCGGGCGCTGAAAATGCCGGACCGGCAAAGCGTGACCGCGGCTATTATTGCGTACTACGCGATCTATTTCAGCTACTTACGTTGACCTGTCAGTTTGTACACATGCTGAATGTCAGTAAACTGGCGACAATCGGATACATGTATTGTGATTAGTGATAAATCACAAGGTAGTATAGCTAAGCATTTAAGTCGGGATATGTAACTTTATTACATATTTGTCACTCAATTTTTGCTAATGAAAGAATTTTTAAAATCGGTGAACGTTTGGCGAAGTTACAGGCAAAAATGGTTGATACGCCCCATTCGCTTTACACTTTTGTCCTTAAAGATACAGAATTCGCCAGATAAGTAAAATAACGTGTGTATTATGGACAGAAATTGTTACTTATTGCTGTTGTGTTACAGGCTGATTAATGTCAGCTTATTATCAACAAATATTAAACTGCTGTAGACCAGTTTTCACTTGCTGACTGACAGACTGACGCCATCAGCGACTGACCAACTGCTGATCATGTATAGCATTTTGCTGCGACATCTTTTTCTTTGCTACAGCAGTTGTGTACAGTCATTCATGGGATTTTTATATGGTTGATGTGAACACCTTTTTGTTAGTGAATTAAACAATGCTTATTTTATCAGACAAATATTTTAAAACACTTTTTCAGCAGCTATGCCTTACATGACAGTTTGCTTCAATTACTTTTTGAGCACGGCGATTTTTTGAACACGGATATTTCACAAGGTAGTGTAGCGACATGTTTACGGTATGATGGGATATTTAAAGACCACTTTATTACAAATTTACTACTGAGTCTAATAGTAAAAAGTTTTGAAAATCGGTTAACATTTGGCGAAGTTACGGACAAAAGTATAGTGTCATGTTTTTTGACTCACAGTGTATTTGTATATTAATCTTGCTTGATGTTATATAGGCCTATCTGACGTTGTGTGCGTACCGCGTTCATTGCAAGTTTTTCGCTATACGTGTATATAGTTGTTACCAATCTCTTCAATGATACAGGTACAGCAATCTGTGGATAGATCAGTCAATCAGTCACTCAGTAAATCAGTCACGCAGCCAATTAATCTATAAAACATTCATAAACGACACAGTAATCAAGGCACAAGGCTCAAATCAGTCATTTTATTTGCTTCAAGAACAAATGAATTATTCAGTCGAGCAGAAACGCCAGGGCGTGAAAGATGTAATGCACTTACAGGTGTCGGGCGTGTTTGTCAGCATGTGTATGTGGAGGGAAATTGAACGAACTAAATACCTTTGACTTCGATATTTGGTTTCGTGGTTCAGTTTGCACTATCTAGGTCGAGCTCGAAGGTCAAAGTCATAGGTCAAGTTCTCGGTCACAGGAGAAAACACTAGAAAAACTGCCCTCAATGGAGAACCTAGGTCAGACCGACCGCGTTGTCACGCCCACACGCGCTGGACTTCGCCGCTGCCGCTGGCCTCGGCCGCGTCACGCCGCACGTATAGCCGCGCTAGCTGGCAGCTGATGACGTCAGAATGAAAATCAACTACTACGGCCATCAGTCAATACTTATAGGACGCCGCAGTAGATACTCGTGTAGCACACACATTATGACATTGACCTATGACCTATGACCTTGACTTTCAATCCTCGGCGTCCTCTGACTATGACTCATACACGTGCAAAAATCAAGATCGAATATTGGTTGGTTCAAAAGACCGATCACAATACACTGCCCGCTAGCGCGGTTGGTAACAAAGTGTCAGCAACTGATGGATTTGGCCGACCGTGGCTGTAAATCTGACCTGAATTACCGACTAGGTAAGTCGGACGAACATTTCTCAAGTCTGGTACTTCACCTGCGTTACCACGATCGGCCGAATTGTTGCAAAATTGATCGTTGCGACCTGAAGCGAGAGCTTTTTCATCGATAGTGAGCAAATGTGGCGGTGCGCATTGTTGCAGGAAAGCTATAGCGAACAAGGACAGCAGCAATCTGCTACATCCGAGACACGCAGAGTACGGCTTCAGGAAAAGAGAAATCCGCTATACGGTCGACTGGACGGTCAGTGAGCTTCAAACAGCTCGTGGAATACGCATACAGTCTTTTTTTTTACTTTTTTACAGTCTTTCCAGTTCACTTTTCAGTCTTAAACTAGTGTCCAAAATAATTTGGCAAGGGGACGCATCTCCGCCGCGCACCCACCTGTGCACTATCCGAATTCGATTCCAAACGAACCCCACACCCTGTATACCCCTGTATGATTGTCCGTTACTGCTGGGGGTCTGTACCCCCTATATAATACCGGGCTCCTTGGCTCTACATACGCGTATGTCCCCCAAACGGCATCTCCATGGGTTCAGCCTTTTTGCACAGCTTACCGCATGCCCAACCCACTGACACACTGACCACGCTTTGTGCAACGTGTAGGAAAGAACCGCATCTACGATGACGATGCTTGCAAAACGTGAATAGACCCATTTCACTGCGACAGCCGCAATAGCGATATGTCTGTACTGTCATTTGGTGTAATTTTATTGGTGTTAGTAACTGCACTGATATACAAATGCTGATAAAAACGTGAATAAAAACCAACACTTACACGTTTGTGAACGTCGTCCTTAATGTGACGACGTGAACAACCCTGACGTGTTTTTTTTCTGAAGATAAATTACACTTTATATCGTTACGATGTGTGTGTAAGACTCACAAACCACTGGTTGACAGCTTTGTGCTCAATTTGCAGTCTACGTTTGCGTGATTTGGCACCAGTTCAGCTTGAAGTATTGATTTGATCTTTACGATGGACGCTGCAGGAGAACGCGACGAGCGGCGAGCATCTGTGGGTTGACACGAGCATTTCCGGAGACTTCTGCTACGTCGGCGAATCCGAATGCACGGTAGCTGGCTTAGTCCTAATTATTTTCGTATTACTCAAATTGACGCATAATTATAACAAACGCTGTATAGCCAAGCACCAACAGATTTCTTTGTGATAAAAATAGCTATACGTGTCACGGAGCATATTAAGTGTATTTGAAGAATCATAATCAAAAAATAAACTGTGTATTCCATGGAATAATTAGCCAAATTAAGTGACAATTCCAGATAATATGGTCGTAAAAATGCTTATTCTGCATACTGGAAAAATTTGTTGTTGTGAAGAAGAAGCTATGGGGCTGCTGCTGGTAAGAATATTCGACTAACTGTCAAATTATTTTCGAATATTCCCTCTTCTACTATCTCCTAATTTTTCAAATCGGTTAATTTATTGGCTAGAAAAGAAAAACAAAAGATATTATTGTTTTTTTCCTCAACTAGATATGTAAATAAAACAATCGCTATGATACGCCTACATAAACATTATTACTCGCTTTTATGAGACAGTTCCGCTCATGCAAGGTTGTACACGTAACTTATTGCGAGGTGACGGAAGGAGCATTTTTCCAGCAGCGATGTTTTGTTAGCTTCGGAATGAATGATCGCCGCTCGTGCCGTGCTATTGTCCGTCTGCGGTTGGTGTGAAGCAACACACAGTAATCTCCGTTCTTATTCAGCATCCTCAGTCGTCCTGTCAGCCAGCAGTCTCCGCCGCTGCTGGAGTCGCTTTACAGGTGTCAGCCGACCACATGACGGCGGATTACGGCAAACAAGCGGCATGATTGATCGGTCTACCTACGGCGCTCGATGACTGGAGACTAGTGATGGGAAAGTTGACTGGAGTCTATTCGAATAGAATCGCAAAGCCGTATTGTATCGAATCGATTTGCAAGTTGTAATTTTTCGGTTCGGTCTAGTCCGTGGTTGGTTACAGAATCTCGCGAATATCGAATCTAAACTGAGTTTGCGTGCCATCTCTAATCGGTTTCTTGTTCCGTTTCATGTTCGCAGTTTCTCAGCTTCGTCTGCACTTTTCCGGTTAAGTTCAAAACAGTTACAATCACTGCCAGATTACGGCGTTGCATATACAACCGATATGTGCTCAGTCGCAGTTCAGTCAATTGGCTGTTGCGAATCGAATATAATCGAATTGAATCGAATCGTTTTCTTACTTGGTGAATCGCCCATCACTACTGGAAACTTGGGCGTTGTCGCCTGTCAGGGCGTTGTCACTGCTGCTGCTGCTGCTGCTGCGACAATTACCATGGCGACACGACGCATCCTGCCGCATTCCCACGTTCACCCAACGTCTATAGGGATGCACTTGTCGTTTAATTGAGTAAACGTGTACACGAAACTTGTAAACGTTTAGTATATGGCGGTAGTCACTGTAGCTATACACAGATGGTTTCCAGTCGCGATAGCAAAATGATAAATAACGGCCAGCAGCCGCCTATGACGTCATCTCGACCACATTCGTTCATCTGTTTCTCGCATTATTTTGCATTAAGTCGCGGTAATTTCACGCTTTGCTGTTGACTGCTTTGGTTGATGTCTTCGCTTCTTAGCACCGAATTTCGTCATTGCAGCCATATTTGTCTACGCTATCGTTTAATTTTGTAAATCTTTATATTATAGGGGCCCACCGTTTACGTATCTCTGCCCGAAGCACGAAACGACTCAGTCACTGTGCTTTGCTTCATCGCACGCTTTGGCAATCACTTAGCTACGATATGTTGGACTGCGATGATAGCGACGTGTGATGTGGAGAGTGGCGCCCATAGGCTATATTTCGGGAGTTTTCATCTCTTGAAGCGCATGCTTGGCTGTGGCCAGATGCGTTTGTTCGTGACAAGACAGTATTATATGCAGGACGAACTGAAACAGATAGAAGGCACAGACTACACTCAGCATATCCCACATTGCATTAAATTACATTGTATTACATTGCATTTGTAAGGGAATTAGAGCATCTCCAAAATAAACATGCTTCACTATTAATACGCGATTTTTCGCAGAGATCTAAAATCGTGTCTTCCAGTAGGCCTACAGTAGGCCTATAGGCTACCTGTAGGCTGCATCGATGACGAACGCGAATTATACACGATGGAATTTAATGCGATCTAAACCGCTTGGTAGATAGGATTACCGTGTTACAGCATTAGCAGATCGACTCTTCGCGCCGCTGCTGATAAATAAGTCAAACCGTTCCTAGTCGCATTACATGATCGGAAAGATAAATCGCTGGACCGTAATGCTGAGAAGCAACGAGATTTCGACAGCCGCGGATCGGTTCAACGTCATCGCAACCGTCGTATCCACATCGCTCATCTCTGCTGCACACCTATCCTTCGTTCTCAACCTCCATTCAAAAACCAGCCAGATTAATATCTCGTTACTCACGTCGGCCATAGCCGGGTTTCGTAAGGCTTTCAGCTGCGTCCCTGAGTTTGTCTGTGTGCCTGTTTGTCTGTCTCTGAAATGAAAACGGCTTGAGCTATCAGCACCAGAGTCGGTAAGATAATCCACGGCAGGCCCCGGCCCTTATATGCGAAAGTCAGGTGAGAGGCATGTCGATACGACTGCACAATATTCTAGTTAATCGAGCAAACAGTTTGCGACAAAGAGAAGACAGCTTTCGAGCCGCCTGATCTTTGACCTTGATTTTTGTCGCATCTATCCATAAATCATGTCTATAGCTCGTCAGGAATTGAAAATCAAGGTGATCAAGGTCAAGGGTTAACAAACATGGTAAGTCGGTCGCGATCTGTCCGCGATCCTTTATCGAGGGCAGTTTTTTCAAACACATTTGGAAAATCGATAAATTCGTGTGCATGAGTTGCTTGTGTGTGTCTTTGCAGAGAGCTGGTCAGCGAAAGAAGTGCGCCAGCTGCCACATCGTTATCCACACCGGCTGTATGGCTCGGCTTGACCAGGTGAGCGCCACCAGTGTACGACATTCGCCCCCCCCGGACACCTGCCCCCGGGAATCACCATCGCGGACATCTGTCCCCTTCGTACCTTACTATAGCCCTAGCGTAACCATAAGCCCTAACCGTCACCAAACCATGATTGCCCTTACCCTAATCCTAAACTCTGACCCTAAATTCTAACCATAGCCCTAACACCCACACGAACTCGGTCCTTAATAACCCAACCCGAACCACAAACACTAGCCCTAACCCCTAACGCTAACTGTAACCCTAATAACCCCAACCGTAACCCTAGACAGTAGTAACCCTATAACTGTAAAACCTAACACTGACTCTGAGGCGAATGACCCCGATGGTGATTTCGCGGATGCATTGATTGTCCGCGGGGATATCCGTTCACAGAGCATCAGTGCTGTTCCGCTGATGCGGCCGCCGTTGCTGCTGCTGCAGCTGACGGTGTTATTAGATTATATACGCATGTCCTTGCCGCGCATTCCGCCCACACATCCATCATTCAGCCGATCCCGACCACTTTTCCCCGGGTATACTTGTCCTTTTGTGTTCCATTGGCGTATCCAGAGGGGGGCAGGGGAGCCGCGGTGGCGCCTCCCTCTCAGACCCGCGACAACAATTTTTGAAAGCTTTCAAAATTTTTGAGAACGCATTTTTATATAAATAGAGGCTGTCAGAACCGGAGTGGCCTTATGAAAATAGTCATCTAGTGGTTATTTGAAATTTACATCTATATAGGTAGGCAGGTGCGTATAGGTATGTATTATTATTATTATTATTATTATTATGTATTACACCATAAGGTAGCACAATATAAAACAGCAAAACGCTAAAACACTAAAACACTAAAACAATACAATGCTAAAATGCACAAAAGAGTCTCTGCCATTAAAATATACAAGTACACATGAA
>Ga0126332_10000477_pt1 | contig 14377 bp, 17 predicted proteins | sample InaspJWI42metaG_FD_94482 | JGI IMG/M metagenome (GOLD analysis project Ga0126332, IMG submission 94482) | Marine gutless worms symbiont microbial communities from Oahu, Hawaii - Inanidrilus sp. 2 OAHU.JWI-42 metaG | ecosystem: Host-associated > Annelida > Digestive system > Unclassified...
ATTGGAATCTGACCCTATCGCAGTTGGCCATCTTCTTTGAAGGCCGGCTTGATGCTGCACTCGATCTGTGATCTGATGGATCGAGTGTTTTTACGTTGACACAAAATTCTGAACAGTCTCGAGCAATAGGCTTGTCGGTGAATAGATAGTCTTTTAATTCACTATCAAACGAAGAGTCCTTGCGGCGAATCCATTCGAGTACCATAGCCGCATGCTCTTTCTCCTCATCTCGATTATGAGCAAGTATCGCCTTTAATTCACTATCCTGGCACGCATCGACTCTCTGGTTATACCAGTCAACTGCTTCCAATTCCTCCATTAACGAGGTGATTGCTCTGTGCATGTCTCTGGTCTCATCCGAGAGTTCGTTTATGGGTTCGTGATAACCTTCGTTTGACATTGATTTTTCTCCGTTACGTATGGGTGATATTGTTGCCTAAGGCCTCGCATCATAGATTAATTGCGTGTGCAGGGGATCTATTTGGACCGACTGCACGGGTTTGCCCGGTGGAAAGTGAGCATCGGATCAGGGACTATTCGACAGTAAAGAAATACTCGCCGGCATCGATATTTTCGATGAACAGCCTGGCCGACCAGCGGCCAGTGGCGTCACTAGGTAGATTAAATTTTTCAAATGACCATCTCCTTGCTGCGGCGCCCTTTATACGAATCGGTCTCGGTGGTGTCCGAAAACTTTTTCCCGACGGCGAACTCCAATCGAAGGAAATGCGGACAGGAACAACACTGGGCGCATCCATGACGAAGAAAAAATATACCGACTGGTTGGGCGAAAATCGATCAACCGCTACGGGAAAATGCCCACTGGGCTTGAACAAGTATTCTCGCACAGGTTTGCTATCGGTAAAATATGCGTCCCTGATCAGGCTTTGCGCATTGCGCTTACCGGACATAACCTGGCGGTAGGCAAGTCTGGCAAGGCAGCGTTGAAAATCAATCGGTGGCGAACTGTAGTGCAGATCCCTCACCATTACCTCGCCCTGCGCAGTAATTTCAACCAACTCGACCGATGGAAAGTAGGAACATGCTTGCCATTGCTTCTTGGCCAGGCTTTCCGCGCTCTCGAACTTGACTTGATTACTACCCGGCCCAACGCAGCCGGCTAATAAAGGTAACAGAAAAAATGGTAAAGAGTAGAGCTGTCTCATACTCCGGTTCATGCTGTTCATCCAAGTAGCTGATTTATGTCGGGCTCAGTTTAGCTTGGCATCTAGTGACTTGCCACACATCGAATGAGGCGGGTCCTGGTCTACTGATCGAAATCGATGGTGACTTCGTCGGAGATCGGATGCGCCTGGCAGGTCAGGACATAGCCGGCTTCGATTTCGTGGGGTTCGAGGCCGTGGGTGATATCCATGTCGACTTCGCCGTTTATCAACTTCGCTTTGCAGGTCGAGCAGACGCCGGCCTTGCAGGAATAGGGCACATCGAGGCCATTGTGCATGCTCGCGTCGAGAATATTTTCGCCCACCGTGGTCAAGTCATAGGCGACCGAGCGGCCGTCGGCGATGACGGTTACCCTGCTGGTTTTTTCCTCGCCGTAGGTTTCGACGCGGTGATGCGCTTTTTCGAGCCGCTGTTGTGAATCTTCCGCCGAGTGGGCAAACAGTTCGTAGTGAATCTGCGATTCCGCGAGACCCGAGGCGCGAAACCCGCGCGACACTTCGGACATCATCGCTTCGGGGCCACAGATCAGAGCTTCGTCGGTGTTTCTGATATCGATCAGGCGCGAGCGGTGCAGCGCGCTGCCTTTTTCATTGTCGATTCGCCCGTTCAATAAATCGCTGCCCTGGTCTTCTTCGTCCATGATGTTGATCCACTGGAAGCGATCGATGTAACGATTTTTCAGGAAACAGAGCGCATCCCTAAACATCATCGAATTACTGCGACGGTTGCCGAAAATCAGCGTGACGCGGCTTTGCGGTTCGGTTGCGAGAATGGTCTTGATATTCGACAGGATCGGCGTAATCCCACTGCCGGCGGCGATGCACATGTAATTCTTGCGATTATGTTCATCGAGCGCGGTGAAAAAACTGCCTTGGGGAGGCATCACCTCGACTTCGTCGCCAACCTTGAAATTGTCATTGGCGTAATTGGAAAATTTACCGTCGCGCACGCGTTTGATGCCGACCTGCAGTTCGCCGTCGTCGACCCCGCAGCAAATCGAGTAGGAGCGGCGCAAGTCTTCGCCGTCGATATCGGCCTTCAGCGTCAGGAACTGCCCCTGGGTGAAGTGAAACTTGTCGGCGAACTCGTCGGGCACGTCGAAGCTTATGCAAACCGCGGTGTCGGTTTCGGGGCGAACTGCCTTGATGCGCAGGGGAAAAAACCGGGTTTCTGACATGCTTACCTCAAATCGGCTTGAAATAGTCGAAGGGCTCCAGGCATACCTGGCACTGGAACAGGGCCTTGCAGGCGGTGGAACCGAACTCTGAGGTCATGCGGGTTTCGCTGGAGCCGCAGTGTGGGCACTGGATTTCGGCATCCAGCGGTTGGCCCCGGCAGCCAGTGCATGCTCTGGGTGCCGCAATGCCGTAGGCGGTTAGTTTGCTGCGGCCCTCGGGCGATATCCAGTCGCTGCTCCAGGCCGGGGACAGGCTTTCGCGCACCTCGAAGGCTGCGATGCCGGATTGCCGCAACACGGCTTCGATATCGTCGCGCATGGTTTGCATAGCCGGGCAGCCGGAGTAGGTCGGGGTAATCGTCACCAGCAGTCGCCCGCCGGATTGTTCGATATCGTTGAGCACGCCCAGGTCCCATAGACTCAGCACCGGAATCTCGGGGTCGCAAACCTGCTCCAGCAGTGCCCAGATTTCAGGCAGTGCCGATGCCTGCCGCTGCGCCAGGCGCGCCTGGTAAGCTGCGGTCGGCAATGGCAGTTCGATCACCATGACTTACCATTCGAGCCCTGGATAGGCCCGGTGCACCGACTGCATTTCGTTGAGCAACTGGCCGAGGTTTTCGGTGTGATAACCTTCGCGCCCGCCTTTGACCGCCCATTCCTCGTCGGGCACCCTGAGTTCCGCTTCCGTGAGTATCGCGCTTACCTGCTGTTCCCATTCGGTCTTGAGCGCGCCGCTGTCGACGCCGATACCGGCTTCGGCCAGCTCGGATTCGAGCGCGTCGAGGTCGAACATTTCATGGGTGTAACCCCACAACTGGTCGATTGCGCGCTGCGCGCGCGCGCGGCTTTCCTCGGTGCCGAGGCCGAAACGCAGCGTCCATTCGTGGCTGCGGCGCAGGTGATAGCGGGTTTCCTTAACTGCCTTGGCGGCGATCGCGGCCAGGGTTGCGTCGCCGGATTCGGCCAGGCGCGGTAGAAACAGGCTGTTGAACAGGTCGATAAACAACTGGCGCAGCATGGTAAAGGCGAAATCGCCCTTCGGCAGCTCATGGATCAACAGATTGGAAAACTCGCGCTGGTCGCGCATGAAGGCAAAATCGTCTTCCCCGCGGCCGTCAGCGCTGAGTTCGGCGGCGTAGCCGTAGAACATGCGCGCGCGTCCGATATAGTCGAGCGCGACATTGATCAGCGCCAGGTCTTCTTCGAGGAAAGGGGCATTGCTGCACCATTCCGACAGGCGGTGCCCCAGCACCAGCGAATCGTCGCCGAGACGGGTGGCATATTCGACAATCTTGTCTTTCATCGCGGGCTCCGGCTTACATATTGTCGACTTCGTCGGGCAACTGGTAATAAGTTGCCAGCCGGTAGGGTTTGTCGTTCGACGGATCGAAGAAACTCTCGGAGTCGTCTTCCTGCGAGGCGCAAATGTCGCGGGAGCGCACCACCCAGATGCTGACGCCCTCGCCGCGGCGGGTGTAAACGTCGCGCGCGTATTCGAGCGCCTGCTCGGGGTCTTCGGCGTGCAGGCTACCGACGTGTTTGTGATCCAGGCCGCGGCGGGAACGTAAAAAAACTTCGTAGAGTTCGAGGCTATCGGATTTGCTCATGTCGGTATCCTAGGCTGCTTTGGCTTTTTTCCTGGCTTCGTGGGCCTGCATCGCCGCGCGCACCCATTCGCCCTCGCGGTGGGCGCGCACATGATGTTCGATGCGCTGGCGGTTGCAGTGGCCGTTGCCGTTGATGACGTTGTAAAACTCTTCCCAGTCAATTTCGCCGCTGTCGTAATGGCCGCGCTCCTCGTTCCACCTGCATTCCGGGTCCGGGTGTTCGAGGCCGAGAAACTCGATCTGCGGCGCGGTCTGGTCGATGAATTTCTGGCGCAGCTCGTCGTTGCTCTGGCGCTTGATCTTCCACTGCATCGACTTGGCCGAATGCGCCGATTCCGAATCGTGGGGGCCGAACATCATCAGCGCCGGCCAGTAAAACCGGTTCAGGGCATCCTGCGCCAGCGCTTTCTGTTCGTCGCTGCCGCGCGCGAGCACCAGTATCAACTCGTAACCTTGACGCTGATGAAAACTTTCTTCCTTGCAGATGCGCACCATGCCGCGCGCGTAGGGGCCGTAAGAGGTGCGCTGTAACGACACCTGGTTGACGATAGCCGCGCCGTCGACCAGCCAGCCGATCGCGCCGACGTCGGCCCAGGTTTGCGCCGGGTAGTTGAAAATGGAAGCGTACTTGGCTTCGCCGGTTTGCAGCGCGTGGATCATTTCCTCGCGCGAAATGCCCAGGGTTTCGGTGGCGCTGTAAAGATAAAGTCCGTGACCGCCTTCGTCCTGCACCTTGGCTAGCAACACCGCTTTGCGGCGCAGCGACGGCGCACGAGTGATCCAGTTGCCTTCCGGTTGCATGCCGATGATTTCGGAATGCGCATGCTGGGAAATCTGGCGGATCAGGTTTTTACGGTACCCATCCGGCATCCAGTCCTTGGGCTCGATTTTCTCTTCGCCCTCGATTTTACGCAGAAATTTGGCTTCCAGGTCTTCGCTCATGAAAAGTACCTACAGTCAGGCCGGCAATAACTTTATGATACACTTTATTAATAGTGAGTCAAATAAAATGTATCACTTTATTTGATTGGGATCGACTTGCATCAACTCGTCTCAGACTGATTTTCAGGCGCGGCGCGGGCAAAGGCTTCGATTTGCAGGCAATGTCGATCGATGCTGTCGATTAGCGGGTAGGGTGTCATATCGAGTTCGAAACGGCGCGCGTTGTAAACCTGCGGAATTAACAGGGCATCGGCCATCCCGGGGCCCGTGCCGAAGCAGAAACCACCGTCGGAAGTCCCCGCGAGCCGGGTTTCGATGGTCTCGAATCCGAGTCCGATCCAGTGCCGGTACCAGTGCAGTCTGGCGTCGTCACCGACCGCCAGGTCGTCGCGCAGGTAAGCGAGCACGCGCGTGTTGTCCAATGGGTGGATATCGCAGGCGATGACATTGGCGAGCGCGCGCACCTCGGCACGCGTCTCGGGTTCGGGCGGCAGCAGCGCCGGCTCGGGAAAGCTTTCCTCGAGATATTCGAGAATCGCCATCGATTGATACAGAATCCGCCCGTCGTGGGCGAGCGCCGGCACCAGTTTCTGCGGGTTGAGTTCGGCATAGGGCGCTTGCTGTTCCTCGGCTTTGAGTAGATCGACGGCTTCGATTTGATAGGCGACTCGCTTCAGATTGAGTGCGATACGCACGCGGTAGGCCGCCGAGGAGCGGAAGTAGCTGTAAAGTTTGATCATGGGATCACCTTATTAGTCATTCCCGGTTAGCAGTTATCCCGCGCAAGCGAGGATGACATGGCCGCGGGGATGATGTTTAGGCGAGGATGACGGCAACTAGGCCTCGCCAGGATTGTCGGCGGCGGCAGCTTCGATCGCGGCGCGCAGCACCGCCAGATCGCCGATGTGGTTTGCCAGCAGCAGGATTAGGCGGGCATTCAACCGCTGACTTTGTCGGTCGCTCAAATCCCGGTGCGCGTCAATCAAACACTGATAAAAATCGTCGCCCGGACGGTAGGCGCGGAAGCAGACCTTGCCGCTTTCGTGGAAGTTGTAAGCGGTGTTTAGCGGGTTGTTATCAGCCATGAATCTTCCTCGTTATTGCGCACTGGCGCGCGCCACCGCCGCGCGAATCCGGTCGATTTCGACGGTACGCATGCGTGCGGCGATGTGTTGATCGGGACGAATCAGGTAGGCGCTGCCGGCACGGGCGTCGTAGCGTTCGGCGATCAGGCCTTTGCTGTCGCACAGCGCATCGACGCCGTCCGGTACTTCGCCCCGGCGATAAATCACCAGGGGAGCCACCGGGATAGCGTCGTCCTCCAGCTGTTTCAACGAATCCAGCAGCGGCCTGTCGAGTTGCTCGATATCGTCGACGTAATAGAGCAGCCGGAAGCGATTGCCGCAGGCATTCAGCAGCCATCCGCCGGCGGCCCCGGTCACCGGGGCGTCGGCCATGACCGCGCCGGCCACCAGCAGGCTTTCGAACTCGCCGTCATCCGGGCTGTTCAAGTCCGAATCGACGAGCACCGCGGTATCCGACAGCCGCCCCGAATTGGTCAACTTGCGGGCGAAGTCGAAGCGCTTGGACAATTCCAGCGTGGCGTCGCGAAAAATTTGCGAAGTCGCGGATTTGGGGGTGATAAAGTCGGTCGAGCGGGTCGAATTCATGATGTTTTCGTCGGCCGCGCGCTCGCGCTCGGCGCAGTAGCTGTCGAGCAGGGCCGGCGGCGCCTTGCCGTCGATCACCAGCAACAGCTTCCACACCAGGTTGTCGGTATCCTGCAACCCCGAGTTGGCGCCGCGCGCGCCGAACGGCGATACCTGGTGCGCCGCGTCGCCGGTAAACAGCACGCGGCCCTTGCGGAAGGAAGTCATGCGCCGGCACTGAAAGGTGTAGACGCTGGCCCATTCGAGTTCGAATTCGACATCCTCGCCCATCATTGCCTTGACCCGCGGGATTACGTTTTCCGGTCGTTTTTCCACTTCCGGATCCTTGTCCCAGCCGAGCTGGAAGTCGAGCCGCCAGACATTGTCGGACTGGCGATGCAGCAGCGTCGACTGGCCGCGATGATAGGAAGGATCGAAATTGAACCAGCGCTCCGGCGGAAAATCGGCCTGCATGACGATGTCGGCAATCAAAAAGCGGTCTTCGAATACCTTGCCGCTGCTCTGCAACCCCATGAAGGAGCGTAGGTCGCTATTGGCGCCGTCGGCGACGATGAGCCAGTCGCAGGTCAGGCTGTAATTGCCATCGGGCGTTTTGATGCCGATACGCACCCGCTCGCCGCTGTCGTCGACCGCGATCACCTTGTTCTTCCAGCGCACTTCGATCGAATCGAGTTCGGCGATCCGGTCCACCATATATTCTTCCAGGTAATACTGCTGCAGGTTTATGAAAGCGGGCATCTTGTGCCCGGGCTCCGGCAACAGATCGAACTGGGTCACTAGTTCGTCGCGGAAGAAGACTTTGCCGACGTTCCAGGTCACGCCCTTTTTCACCATGCGCTCGCCGCAGCCGAGGCGGTCCAGGATTTCGAGCGCGCGCTTGGAATAACAGACCGCGCGCGAACCGACGCTGACGGTGTTGTTGTCGTCCAGCACCAGGACGTCGCGACCGTACTGGCCGAGATCGAGCGCGGCGCCCATGCCGATGGGCCCGGCGCCGACGACGATGATCGGGTGATGGACCGGTTCGGCCGCGGCCTGATCGCGCGACTTGACGTATTCGTAGATCGGGTTTTTATAGGTTAAAAACATGCATGCCCCCGCTGTGCCGGTCCGTTGCTAGGTGGTGGGTTGTTTCTGCTGCAGTCCGTGCCACATTTCCTGGTCGCGTTCCTCGGTACAGATACGCGGATCGGCAATACCGTTGGCTTCGTCGAAGGCGCGCGTCACGTCGAAGGGCAGGCAATGCTCGTAAATGAAGACGTGGCCGAACTGCGGGTCCATGTTTTGCCGGGTCAGCGCCATCGCGCCCTTGAGGTCGAGCTTTTGTTCGACCGCCTGCTTGGCGCTGTCGAGCAGCGCGGTGACGAAGGCGCGGGTATAGGCATAACCCTCGGCAATCCGTTGCGGCGTTTCCAGCGCGGGACCGCGTCCCGGTACGACCTTTTCCGCATTCAGCGCTTCGATCGCGTCCAGCGTCGCGGGCCAGTCGCCGAGGTAGGCGTCGCCGGTATAGCAGGCGGCTTCGAATTCGACCAGATCGCCCGAGAACAGCACTTTTTCCGATTCGACCCAGACCACCGTATCGCCCTGGGTATGGCCGCGGCCCGGGTTCCAGATCTGGACTTTCAAATCGCCCATCATCAGGGTCATGCGCTGCTCGAACACCAGCGTCGGCCAGGTCAGCCCGGGGATGCTGTCGACCGACTCGAACAGGCGCGGGAAGCGCGAGATCTCGGAATCCATGTCTTGCTGACCGCGTTCGACGATCATGTCGTGGGTGCGTTGACTGGCGATGATCTGCTGCAGGCCCGCGTCGCGGTAACCGGAAGCGCCGAGCACGCGCACCGCGTGATAATGGGTCAATACCACATACTTGATCGGTTTGTCGGTGATTTCGCGCACCTTGGCGATAACCGACTGCGCCGCCACCGGTGTCGCGGTGGCGTCGATGATCATGACGGAATCGTCGCCGACGATGACCCCGGTGTTGGGATCGCCCTCCGCGGTGAAGGCGTAGCAGTGTTCCGATAGTTGTGAAAAGGTAACCTTCTTCTCTTCGAGATCGGCTACCGAGGCAAATTGATTGGACATGTTTGTTCCCCGATTGACTCGTTAGTTTAAATGGCCCTAGCCGGCACTATGGTCGCGCTGGCGCTGCCGAAGCCGACGCGCGCCGCGCCGGGTTTTTCGCAGTAGCCCGACATGATGATGCAATCGCCGTCGGCGAGAAACTTACGCACCTCGCCGTTGGGCAGCGTCAGTTCCTGCTTCCCGCCCCGGGTGATTTCAAGCATCGAACCGAGTTCGTTCGCGCGGGTGCCCGACTGGGTGCCGCTGCCGAAAAAATCGCCCGGTTGCAGGTTGCAGCCGTTGATCGTGTGGTGGGTTACCATTTGCGCCGTACTCCAGTAGGACTGGGCAAAGTTCGAAGTTCCGAGCAAATACGGCGCCTCGCCGGCGGCGCGCATTTGCGCCGTCTGCAGGTAAGTCTGCAGCTTCAGGTCGAGCGCGCCCCGGCTGCGGTTGTGCTCCGAATCGAGGTAAGCGAGCGGTTGCGGATCGTCCGCCGCGCGCGACCATTCGACCCGGTAGGGCAACAGCGCCTCGCTGGTGACGATCCATGGCGATACCGTCGAGGCAAAACTTTTCGACAGGAAGGGACCCAGCGGCTGGTATTCCCAGGCCTGGATATCGCGCGCCGACCAGTCGTTGAAAATGCAGTAGCCGAAAACGTGACTGTCGGCGTCGTCGATGGCGATGGGTTCGCCGAGCGCGTTGCCGGCGCCGATATAAATGCCGACCTCGGCTTCGTAGTCGAGCCGCTGGCAGGGACCGAAGCTCGGGCTGTCCGCGTCCGGCGCCTTGGTCTGCCCCTGCGGGCGGGTGATTTCATGGCCCGTGACTTCGATCGACGAAGCGCGGCCGTGATATCCGATCGGCAGCCACTTGTAGTTGGGCAGCAGCGGGTTGTCGGGACGAAACAGCTTGCCGACGTTGGTGGCGTGATTGATCGAACTGTAAAAGTCGGTGTAGTCGCCGATATGACAGGGTACCGCGTATTCGACCAGTTCCTGCGCCACCAGGCAGGGTTGCAGTATTTCCTGTCGCTCGGAACCCTTGCGCAGGGCTTGCGACAAGGCCAGCCGCAGCGCGCACGCGGCCGCGGCGCCCCGGCCCATGAAAGCATTCAGGCTCGGACCGGCGCACAGCTGCAGCAGTTCATTGATGTCGCTGTCGAAAGCCCGGGTTTCGGCCAGGCGGGCGAGGTCCAGCACCTGGTCGCCGATGGCGACTCCGCCGCGGAATGCCTCGTCGCTGACGCGCAGGCGGAACACGGCGAACGGCAGATTCTGGATCGGGAAATCGGCGCCGTCGAGGTTGGCCGACTCGACCCAGCTGTCAAGGCCCGGGTCATGGGTTTGATTGAGGTTCATTGGCGTATATTCCGGGATTATTCGGGAATGCGGTCGGCCATGCTGCCGTCGTGCATCCAGCGCGCGTGCTCGGGTGCCTTGCGGGTTTCGGTCCATTCGTTGAGCATGTCCCACTTGACTTCGTCGAGTCGCGTATTCATTTCCGCGGTGTCGGTGTTGGCCGCGAGTTCCAGGCGGTGACCGCTGGGGTCGAAGAAATAAATCGACTTGAAAATGGTGTGATCGGTCGGACCGACGACGTCGATGCCGTCCGCCTCGAGCCTGGCCTTGGTTTCGAGCAGGTCGTCGACGCTGTCCACCTGCAGGGCGAGATGCTGCACCCAGGCCGGGGTATTCGGGTCGCGCCCCATTTCAGCCTTGGTCGGCAATTCGAAGAAAGCGAGGATGTTGCCGCCGCCGGCATCGAGGAACACATGCATGTAGGGATCGGGCTCCTTGGTCGACGGTACCTGGTTTTCGGCGATGGCGAGCACGAACGCCATGTTGAGGTATTTGCCGTACCATTCGACCGTCTGTTTGGCGTCGATGCAGCGGTAGGCGACATGATGAATTTTACGAATCTGAACCATTATTGACTCCCGGTAGTTCGCTCGGATTAGTAACGCATGTTACTATCGTCAAGCGCCATTATAAAGAAATTCCTACGATCACAAGATGAGTAACCCGGACGAAACCCTGGATTTGCGACAATTTTTCCCGTACCGCCTGTCGGTGCTGCAGCAGCGTGTCAGCCGTGCGATTGCCCAGCATTATCACGACCGCTTCGACCTCAGCCGGATCGAATGGCGCGTCATGGCGACGCTGGCGATGTTCGACGGAATCGCCGCCAAAGACATTTGCGATTTCACCCAGATGGCGAAAATGCAGGTGAGCCGGGCGCTCACCCGGATGAAAAAAAACGAGCTGGTGGTGCAGCAGGTCAACGATTCCGATCACCGAACCTCGCGGCTTTCGTTGACCGAACGGGGCCGGAGTATCTATCGCCAGATTGTGCCGATGGTCAAGATCGAGGAACTGGAAATACTCGCGCGGCTGTCGGAACCCGAACGGAAGCAACTGCTGAATATCATGACCAAGCTCGAAAAAGCGCTTGGCTGACGCCCGCCGCCACCGAGTTTTCAGTGCTGAATCCGACTTCCTTCGCCTGCACCCTGTCGATTGCGCTGCTGGTGGCGCTCGGCCCGCTCGCCACCGATATGTATCTGCCGGCGCTGCCCGGCCTGACCGACGCCTTCGCCACCAGCGCCGGACGGGTACAGCTTACCCTGAGCCTGTTTCTCGCCGGCTTCGCGCTGGCGCAAATCATCTATGGGCCGCTGTCGGATCGCTTCGGCCGTAAACCGGTACTGCTCTGCGGGTTATCCCTGTTCGTGCTGGCGAGTATTGCCTGCGCGCTGGCCGAGAGCATCGAAATGCTGATCCTGGCGCGTTTCGTCCAGGCCCTGGGCGGCAGTGCCGGGCCGGTACTGGGGCGCGCCATGGTGCGCGATATTCACGGTCCGCTGGAATCGGCGCGGGTGTTGTCGCATATCGGCTCGGCGATGGCGTTGGCGCCGGCCTTCGCCCCGATACTCGGCGGTTACATGAGCGTTTACCTGGGCTGGCCCTCGATCTTCTGGTTCCTGGGGTTGGTCGGACTCTTGGGCGCGGCCCTGCTGGTGTTCGCGATCAAGGAAACGGCGCCGCCGGAACATCGCCACCCCCGGCCGATCGTGACCATTCTCGGCGACTATGGCCGCCTGCTGCGGGACGGCGGCTATCTCGGGTATACCCTGACCTGTACGCTGGCCTACGCCGGACTGTTTGCCTTTCTGTCGGGTTCGTCATTTGTGATCATCGAATACTTCGGCGTCAGCGAGCAACATTTCGGGCTGCTTTTCATGCTGGTAGTGGCGGGGTATATCAGCGGCACGCTGGCCGGCGCGCGCCTGAGCCGCCGCTACGACTTCCGGCGGCTGGTCGCGCTAGGATCGGCGCTGTTATTGGTCGCCGGCGGCACCATGCTCGCGTTCGCGCTCGATAGGCCCGAACGGGTGATGAGCATCGTATTGCCGATGATGGTTTTCATGCACGGTGTCGGGCTGGTGATGCCGCAATCGATGGCCGGCGCGCTAGCCGATTATCCGCATATCGCCGGCAGCGCGTCGGGTTTGCTCGGATTTATACAAATGACTGTCGCCGGGATAGTCGGGGTGGCGGTTGGGCATGGTTACGACGGCACCCCGGTGGCGATGGCGCTGGCCGTCGCCGCGACGGGCTTGCTGAGTCTGCTGGTCTATCTGCTGCTCCTGCACCGTCGGCCGGTATCGCGTGCGGTCTAATCCGGCCGCCTAGATATGCGGGCTAAATATAGTAGGTGGTAGCGGCTTCCTGGTGGCGCATGTGCATCGACAGGCCGAGCGCGGACAAATCGTTTTTGCTCAATATCCTGGCCGCCAGCGGCATAAAATGCTGTTCCTCGAACTCCGCGTGGGCGAGATATTGCTCTGCCAGCTTGCCCGCGATCGCGGCGTCGAGCTCGGCGGACTTACCTTTTGACAGGCGCTTGATAGCGGGCTCGATCTGCTGCCACATGGCCTCGAGTTCGCGGTGTTCGGCCACCAGTTGCTTGATATAACCGCGTGCCAGCGAGGCTTCTTCCTTATCGGTGGCGGCATCCATTACCGCGATAAAAAGCTCTTGCTCCTCCTCGGCGTGATGCACCAGCACGAGGTCACGGTAGAATTTGCGCAGCGTTTTCGCCAACGTCCCGATCTCGCGGCTATCCGGCGATTCCTCGATCAATGCGAGCAATCGCTGTAGTTGCTTGAAATTTTCGATAATGCCTTCGTGACAGCCGGCAAATTCGTTAAGCGGATTGTCCGCGGCATCGGCCTGGCTAGAGGTTGTGCGGGAGTCGATGGAATCATTCATGCCGGGGAAGTCTAGCCGATCAGGAAAATGTATTCCATCGGCGGCCGGAAAACCAGAGCGACAAAATTGACAACGCTAAGCAAATTGTCTATTAAAATGGGGTTTTTTTGTGAAGATAATAATATGCCCCGGAACGATTTTAACTTTGTCAGTTTCCTACTGCGCTTGCTGTTTGCGGTCTTGCTCGTGTTCCTGACCTACAACCCCAGCGGCTACTCTTGGGCGGGTTATCTGAACGCGGATATTGCGATGGTCTACAAGGTCGCCACCGGTCTCGTGCTGCTGATCGGCTGGGTCATGTTTTTGCGCGCGACTTGGAATTCGCTGGGTGCGCTGGGCACCATATTGGCGACCGCTTTTTTTGCGGTCATCATTTGGCTGTTCATCGAATGGGGCCTGTTTAACGTCGAAGATTCCACCATTTTGCAGTGGCTGGCGTTATTCGTTACCGCGGGCGTGCTCGCGATCGGCATGTCGTGGTCACACGTACGCCGTAAAGTATCGGGGCAGTATGACACCGATGAAATCGAAGGTTAGTTTACTCGCCTGCGGCTGATACCGACCCTGCCGCCGATGTCGACCAAAGCCGACAGCGTCGTTTTGCTGCACGGGCTGGCGCGCACCGATAAATCGATGAAGAAGCTTGAAAAAGCCCTGGCAAAGCAGGGCTACTGCGTGCAAAACGTGCGCTACGAGTCGACTCGCAACAATATCGAAAAACTGGCCGAGCAGGCGATTGGCCCGGCATTGAAGCTATGCCCGGGTGAGAGAGTCGTCAATTTTGTTACCCATTCGATGGGCGGCATACTAGTGCGGCAATATCTGCGCAATAACGATATCGAGAACCTGGGCCGGGTGGTCATGCTCGGCCCGCCCAACAAGGGCAGCGAAGTAATCGACAAGCTGCGCGATTTCCCCGGCTTTTACTTTTTCCACGGCGACGCCGGCCTCGAACTCGGCACCGGCGCCACCAGCGTACCCAACAAGCTCGGGCAGGCCAATTTCGATCTTGGCATCATCGCCGGGACGCGCAGCATCAACTTGTTTCTGTCGCGCATTATTCCGGGTGTGGATGACGGCAAGGTATCGGTTGAAAACACTAAACTTACGGGTATGCGCGACCACCTTGAGATGGAAGTCACGCATACCTTCATGATGCGTAATAAAAAGGTTATCAAACAGGTCATCCATTACCTGAAAACCGGAAAATTCAAGCGTGAATAAGAATTCAGGATTCTAATGAGGCCGGTTAGCAGAACTGTGTACCAATTTAAGCTGTGACTCTAATGACACTTACTCAAGAAATCACTCTCGCACTTCATAAGTCATCCGTGACATGGTCCAATAGATTGATACCACCCAGTTAAGAGATAATGAAACTTAACTGAGGTAACGATTAATGACAACGAGAAAGAAATATTCGAAAGAATTCAAACTGGACGCAGTCAG
>Ga0126332_10000478_pt1 | contig 14364 bp, 12 predicted proteins | sample InaspJWI42metaG_FD_94482 | JGI IMG/M metagenome (GOLD analysis project Ga0126332, IMG submission 94482) | Marine gutless worms symbiont microbial communities from Oahu, Hawaii - Inanidrilus sp. 2 OAHU.JWI-42 metaG | ecosystem: Host-associated > Annelida > Digestive system > Unclassified...
CGAGCAAAGGAAAGCTTGTATTAAAATTAAATTTTACAGTGCGGGGGGACACCCCCCGCACCCCCCGTTTTTCTGTTTTTAATATTTTTAAATTTAACCATACAAGGCACTAAGCCACAAAGGTTATAATGTTATTAAATCTTTATTCTATATTGCGTTAAAGACTGCAACCCTTATAATACGAAGAATGAAACCCGGCTCGAATATAATTACCTGCACGAGTAAAGTGTTCAGGAGGCACAGGGTATGGCCAAGGACCCTTACCGTTTAATCGCCCGAATATATGACCCATTGATCGAACCATTGATGCGAGCGATCCGTGAGATCGGGATGAGAATGCTGCCGCCTGAATCCGGTATGTGGGTTCTGGAAGTGGGCTGCGGAACCGGCAGTTTCCTGAATTTATATTCCCGGGCAAACTGCCGTGTGATCGGTATCGACCGTTCACCGGCCATGGTGAAAGCCGCCGGCGCGAATCTCTCCGGCGATGCAGTGGTAAACACAGGGGATGCATCCCAATTGCCGTATAAGGATGACGCCTTCGATACGGTTATCCTGTCAATGACCCTGCATGAAATGCATGCGACGATTCGGCCGGCGGTTTTAAAAGAATGCTCTCGGGTGCTTAATAAGAGCGGTCGAATCCTTGTCATCGAATACCACCCCGGCCCATATCGGTTTCCGGCGGGGGTTTATACTAAAATTTTTAGCTACGGCATCGAGTTCGCTGCCGGCCGGGAACATTTCAGGAATTATCGCAACTTCATGGCCGGGGGCGGGCTGCCCGGGCTGATTGCCGATCACCGGTTGAGTATCGAAACGCAAAAAATTGTCGGCGGAGGTAACTTAGGTCTCTATGTTATCGGCCACGAGGCAGATGGAAAGACCGAATCTTACCATTATTTATTCAGGGCGAAGCATGACTTCCGAGACCGAAATCGCGGCGTGCGGTAGATATGGTAATCGTAAAACCGGCTACCACGTCCAGCAAGGTAATCAATGTAATAATCAGAAACAGGGAGTTGCCGAACTGTTCGATCATGAAAAATTCACCCAGGCAGACGATAAAAATTACCAGCGATAATAAATGATCGATAATAGACGCGGCGGAGGTGCGGGTGGCCTTGAACAGTTCAATGTAAAGCAAAAGAACCGCCAGGCACAGCAGCATGTCATTTACGGCAAATGCCCACCGGGCACCTGAAATAAGCCGCATTTCCCAGAGCGAGGTGTTTAAAAGGCCTCCCGCAGAAAAGGCCAGTAAATTATACACAATAACGACCACTGCCAGCAAAGGTATATGCCTCATAATTATTCCTTGTTTTTGTTTGCCCCCTAAGAAACCGGCAATATTATATCACGGAGCAAACTGCAAAGTAAACTTGGACCAAAATGGATCATTTGGAGATACCCCGTGGCTTACCGCGGGGAAGTTCATTTCGGAGAGCCAAATCGATCTGGCTATCCTGCTTGTCAAATTCATTGCGACTCTTGGCAGGAAAATCACTAAAAACCAGATATTGATGCAATTAAATCTTGACACACAACATATGGTATGATACTAATTTTTCTCGTTTTTTGAATTCGTAAAAAGGTAGTTGCGGAAGTCAATTTTTTGCGGCCTCAAAATCATCAGGGGAATTACCAACCTCAAAATTACTGCCGGCAATTTCCAGCATCTAAAAGTCTTTGTCATAAAAAATACAAAATCTAATAATAAGCGCTCAGTATTGTTTACAACCAGCGATATCGCGTGCACAGGAGAGACCAATGGGGCAACATGGAAAAATATTAATAACAGCAGATGGCCGTTTCGATTTGAGTGAGTACCGATGGGATGACCAGCGGTTTTCGGACATGCTGACCCGAAAAAATCCGGTCAATGACGATCAGGCCATGGATATTAGCCGTTTTATAAGAGAAGAAATCGCCAACATGGAACGGGATACCATTACCCTGGCGGTCATTGAAAAGATGATCGGGGCCAAGATGAACGAATTCGGTTTATCAACAGCCTCTCCGCTTGAACTGGATAAATCCATATTGGTTAAAAACGGTCCGGTACTCAGCGGCAATGCGAAAAGAGTTCTTGAAAGAAGGTATTTGAAAAAGGATGCCGATGGCAAGGTGATCGAAACCCCGGAGACAATGTTCCGGCGGGTAGCCCACCACATCGCCACTGCTGAAGAAAAATACGGTGATGCCGCCCAGGTCGTAAAGATGCAGCAGCTTTTCTACCGGATGATGACTGACTTCACCTTTTTGCCGAATTCACCCACCATGATGAACGCCGGACGCCGACTGGGACAACTTGCGGCCTGTTTTGTTCTGCCGGTAGAAGACAGTCTGGACGGGATTTTCTCTGCCTTGAAAAATGCGGCCCTGATCCACAAATCAGGCGGGGGGACCGGGTTTTCTTTTTCGCGACTAAGGCCCAAGGAAAGCCGGGTCGGCAGTACGGGCGGCGTGGCTTCCGGTCCGGTTTCCTTCATGAAAATATTCAACACAGCCACCGAACAGGTAAAACAAGGCGGTACCCGGCGAGGTGCCAACATGGCGATTCTGCGCGTGGATCATCCCGACATTCTGGATTTCATCAGCTGCAAGCAAGTCAATCATGAATTGAACAATTTCAATATTTCGGTAGGCATCACCGATGATTTTATGGAAGCGGTGGCGGCCGGTGAGAAATACGACCTGATCGATCCCCGGGACGACATAATAGTCGGTAATTTGAATGCATCCGACGTCTACCTGAAACTGGTGCATCAAGCCTGGGAAAACGGAGATCCGGGGATTATCTTTATAGACCGGCTCAACCAAAATAATCCTACACCGGCCATCGGCGGTATAGAAAGCACCAATCCCTGCGGCGAACAGCCGTTACTTCCATTCGAAGCCTGCAACCTGGGGTCAATAAATCTGGCTAAATTTGTTACCACGGATAACGAAAAAGCCGCAATCGATTATGATCGGTTGCGCGATCAGGTGTGGCTGGCCATCCGATTTCTGGACAATACGATTGATATGTCGAATTACCCCCTGCCCGAAATCAAGTCGATGGTAAAGGGAAATCGAAAGATCGGTCTGGGTATCATGGGTTTTGCCGATATGCTTTATCAGCTGAACATCCCCTATAACTCGGAGGATGCTTTAATACTGGCCGAGGAGATCATGCGGTTTATTCAGGAAGAATCCCATGCAGCATCCAAGCATCTGGCCCAGAAAAGAGGCGTATTTAAAAATTTCGATAAAAGCGTATTTAAAGACCGTAAAGATTGCCGGTACAGGAATGCAACGGTGACAACAATTGCGCCGACCGGCACATTGAGCATTATCGCCGGCTGTTCCAGCGGAATAGAACCGCTGTTTGCGCTTAGCTTTGTCAGAAAAGTTATGGACAACGACGAACTGATGGAAGTTAATCCTTATTTTGAGCATATTGCCAATGAGAAGGGATTTTACAGCCGGGAATTAATGCGTCAGATAGCCAGAAAGGGAAGTATCGCCGATATCGAAACTATTCCGGAAGATGTCAGAAAGGTATTTGCAACCGCCCACGATGTTTCACCCGAATGGCATGTCCGTATGCAGGCTGCCTTCCAAAAACATACGGATAACGCAGTTTCAAAAACCGTGAACCTGCCCCATGACGCAACGCCGGAAGACGTTTTGAAGGTCTACAATCTTGCTTACGAACTGGGCTGTAAAGGCATTACGATTTACAGGGACGGCAGTAAAGAAAATCAAGTGCTGTCTTTTGCCGCCAGCCAGAAAGAGGACAGCGGGATTCGTCGGGCGGTTAAACAGCGCCCGGAAACACTGGACGGATTTACGACGAAGATCAAGACCGGCCTGGGACACCTGTACGTAACCGTCACCGAATTTGAAGGTCAGCCCTTTGAAGTCTTTGCCACCATCGGCAAATCCGGACGTTCGACAACGGCCAAGACTGAGGCGATCGGGCGCTTGGTGTCATTGGCCCTGAGAGCCGGTGTCAAAGTGAATGAAATCGTAGATCAGCTCAAAGGCATTGGCGGGGAGCACCCGGTGTTCCAGGACGGTGGCCTGGTGCTCTCAATACCCGATGCGATCTCCAGAGTGCTCGAAAAACGCTATCTGGTCAAGACCAACCAAACCGGATTGGCGAACATGAAAAATGCCCTGCTCGGGGAAACCTGTCCGGAATGTGGGCAGACCATCAGCTTTGAAGAAGGGTGTATGACCTGCCATTTTTGCGGGTTTACGAAATGCGGCTAACCGCGATGAAAAAGACTCAATGGCTGGTAATGGCCGTTGCTTACCGGCAAATTCTATTTTGTTTGGCCCAATTAATACCATCGCAGTCGCCCAGCTGGCATGCCTTTTTAAAATCGGTACAGGCGAGATTGTTTCTTTTCAACTTATAATAGGCCAGCCCGCGATTTAGAAAGGCCAGTTTATAGTTCGGTTTCATGGCAATCGATTTATTGTAGTCTCTGATTGCCATCTGATAGTTTTTCTGTTCAAAGTAGACATTGCCGCGGTTATTATAGGCCATGATAAAATTCGGATTGAGGCTGATGGCTTTATTATAATCCTGGATGGCCTTTTGATATTGCTTTAAATCCCGGAAGGCGTTTCCGCGGTTGACGTAAGCATGCGCGAAGTTCGGATCCTTCTCAATCGCCTTTCCCAGAAAATCAGAGGCTTTACCGGGATTGGTATATTTACCGTTTTTCCACAGAGCGACCGCTCGGTTGTTGAATTGAACCGGTGTCTTGGGTGCCGGACTTTTCTTCTTTTTTGCACCGGCTTTTTTCTTGCCGGCTTTTTTGGCGGTACCTTTTTTATTTTTCTTTGAAGATTTCCCTGCTTTGGGTATCTGCGTCTGCAGGCCCAATTCATTAGCCATCGGCATCGCTTTCATCAAGGCACTTGTACCGATAAAGAAAATCAACACGTAAGGCAGTATCGTCACAATGGTCCACAGCAGCATCGTTTTAAACAGCTGCTGCTCTTTGCTATTGATCCAGCCCCATATATAGGTGTACAGACCACAGGTGAAGATGCCCAGGATTCCATGCAGCACGCCGCCTTCACTAAAAGATTTGATCAGCATCATGATAAAAATGATAAGACTGACGAGTGTTAGCAGTCCAAATATTGCCGGGTAAACGAATTCCATTGTTTTCCTCTCTTTTATGTATTATTTGTAACGCTATAATTCTAGCGAGCTGTAAAAACGAAAACCCCAGTGGATAAAAAGACCCCAGGCGATAAAGATCAAGAATCCCGTGCGCTGCTCCAGTATGTCAACCAGGTGAATAACCTTCTTGCTCCTGTTTGCCGGCAGCAGACTCGTCAGCAATGATACCAAGATTCCCGCCAGAAAAACCGGCCCAAAAGGATGAACCTGCAACGCACGGTGCCAATGTCCTTGGAGCAAATCGGCGACTGCTGTGCTCAAACCGCAACCCGGACAAGGTATCGCCAGGGCTATTTTTAGCGGACACTGCCAACAAGGCAATCCCACCGTTGTCAGGCCAATCTGAAGCAAAGCCGTCAGCACCAGGATACCCGCGACCCAGCGGCGCTTTAATATGGGTGCCAGAACGGGCGTAAACCTCCAGCGGTTCTCTTTATTGCGGCGAAAGACCTTTTCCAATTCGATTTGGTTCCGCGGATGCAACCGCCGGTCATTCGATTCGGCTGTGTCGCTATCTTTTCTCTCCAAACTGTTTCCCGGGCGATGCGCTTCTGTCGTCGGCATCGCCCCCCCGGGAATATATATCGGCAGGTGTGCCGAATACTTAACCTGTTTGAATAACTAAATTTTATCATTTACGGCCGTGAAGGTCAAGCTCAGGGCAAATCCGCCTCTCCCCCCAAGTCCATTAAAGACGCAAAATACGGGTTGACAGCTTAGGTGATTAAAGCAACTAACTGTTTATTATTAAGGGAGAAAAATGTTATCCGCTCAGTTGTATTTGCGGTATGAAAGGAAAGGGCATCCCATGAATGAGACGTCCGGTGGCTTGCTTGGCCAGACAGTGCAGCCGAGCGGTTCAATGTACCTGAAACGGTATGCGAGTTGGGCAGGTTACGAATCCGATACAGATCAGTCCGGCATGTGCTCAATCTAAAAATCTATTCGGCATTCGCAGGCGGCTTCACGGGCGCCGGGGTATCTTTCTTCCAATCTTTGTTCGACCATTACAGTCTTTGGTGATATTTACCCGTCATCTTTTTTTTCGATAAACGATTGAATAATTTCTGCCTGATAAGGAGATAAGTGTTTAAACTTTACACCGATTCCCCTGTGCCCGATCCAGGCGACACCGGCTACCAGCTTTAAAGGTTGCTGGTAACTTGGCAGCTTGAACGTAAGGGCTATTTCCTGACCTATCATAAATTTCTCTTTCGTTTCGATGAACACGCCGACACTGCTGATGTCAAGAATATAATCTTTGTATTCCCGTCCCTGGATAGTATAATTCACGATGATCAGGCAGCGTTTGCGGCGATGACCGCGCATCGACGACTCTTCATCATTATTGTTGAGCGTTCGGTCCGGTGTTTCATTGATGGGTGTTTTTTTAAGCTGCAGCAGCAGATTACTCTGCTGAGCTTCGGTCATTTCAACAATAGATTTAAACAGCTGTTGTTTTATGTTGCCTCGCAAGGTCTGCCTCAGGAGAATCAGCTGCTGTTCCTCGGAAAGGTCATTAATCAATCTGAACAGTCGCGGGATGATGCTGTACATTTCCATCTTGGATTCGGGCTCTCTCATAACATCACTCCTTGGCGTCCGTGGCCTTAAAATCAGATAAGTAGAATCTAGGGTGTGCCGGTATACGCAATCGGATCGGCGGTTTATCCGGATTTTACTCCAGAAGGATAACGACCCGGCTGCCTTCTACATCGGTAACCGAGAACGTTCGGCCCTGAAAGGATTTTCCATCGACGGAATCACTGAACACATCCGCATTGCCTTTAAAAAAAACAGTAAGATGCAGCTGTCCGTTGCCAAAACTGCGTTTGGAAACCGAGACGACGTTCGTCAACTCACCGATGCTGCGGCGCAGGGCCTTTTGCATTTTATAGTTTGCCACACGCTTTATCGTAACATCCAGGGGCACGCCGTTGTTGATCATATCCTGAAACGAAACAACGATCGCTTCAAATAGCGCTTTGTCCATTATTTTTTTTCCCGCTTTACCGGCAGCCATCGCCATGGCGACGTCTTCCGAGATATGAGCGGCTGCGCTGCGGGCGGACTTGGATGCGATTATTTTTGCATTCGAGCAATTTACCACCTTGGCGGTGATCGAAGCCTGACCGGAAACCAAACCGGTGCTGCTGAGCAGCTGGCTGCTGCCAAGACCCTTGGTTACACGGCCTACGATGATGTATTCGGCGCCGTTTGAACTGCCGATTTCGGCTGCCGCAGCTGGATCACCGGCAGCGGCACCTTCGATGGTAGCAGATTCTTTTTTCATCAGGGCCGCAACCACAGTCGGGTCCACCAGTTCAAATTCCTTGGCGCTGAGATAGTCTAAAATGGCGCTTTCGGCATCACGGCCCTTCTCTTCTTGAATGACCACCATCATTCGCGGCTTGTCCATCGATTCCAGCAGTATTTTTAAAGCGGCAAGGTCTTCTTTTATGCCGGCCAGCGATACGCCGGCCCGAATTTTAACGTAATAGGTACTGTCGGGTTTTTTCTCGTCGGCCAGAATGTCGTAATGTCTTACGGCCCCCACGGTTTTGGTTAAAATGACATCTTTCTGGAGTTCGTAATTTTTGATTTCGGTTTGAGAAATCAGAATCGTACCGATACCGATTTCAACCGCCTCTCTTTTGGCTTTCAATAGCGCATCCTTTTTTGAGGCACCGAATCCTTCCGCCTCCACCGTGATATCGCCGGACGTCTGCTGGGCATAAGTCAACGATGCAAACAGGATCAAGATGATCGCGGCCAACGATGATACTATTTTTACTCTCATGGATCTTATCTCCTTGGCTGTAAACGATATTTGTGAAATTCGGGCGGGTGGCTGCAGGTTCAATCTACGGATAAAATGATACTGGAGATGCGGATAATTTATAGTATTTTTACAGATTTGTCAATCAATTGATTTATCTTGTAATTTGTAAAATATTAAAAATTACTCGATCAGGCAATTTTTGGACCCGAATACCTCTTGATACGAAAAGCTCTGTATGTTTGAAAAAGTTTTTATTACCGGTAGTAAAAAGGTTACTTTTAGCTGTCCTGAATGTAAAAATGCAAGGGTGGTCGATTTAGACGAGCACAAGGAATGGGAAAAGGCAGATAGGATAAAAGTCAGGTGCGCCCGTTGCTGGCACGTATTTCCCGTTTATAACTGACTGAAGCGATGCCCATGCAACCAAAATTGCGACAGGCCCAGTTTGAACAACCGTCAAAAAGACCAGCCATCGGACGATTCAAGTATTCCCGCCGGCAGATCCTTTCCAGACTATTTGAAAGTTTTATTTTTGTAGATGTCACAAAAGCTTGCTTGCGAGATTGCGGGCCTGTTGAAAAGTTGATCCAACGGTTACTATAGCAGCCGCAATTTCAGTTTCCTGGGGCAAGCCTGACAAAGCGGCGGAGACAATAACCAATTGTTATCAAATATATTAGAAATATTATTTTGACTAATAAATGATCAATGGCGTATAAAATGGCCGTTTTATATATTTCCGGGAAACTCTGAATGTTCAACAACCATATTATTGCACGCCGAGGGACACGATACACACTGCTTCTGAGCAGATCGATTTATTTCTTATCAGCCAAAACGGAGGAACATCAATGAATAGAGATCCAATGTTTCGCAGAAAGACCTCAATTTCATATAAGACAGAAGAAAAAACAGTGATGCGGGGTTACAATTTGAGTGATCTGGCCGAAGAGGGGTATTCATTTTGTGACGCGTTGTTTGTCCTTTTTCAGAATCGAATTCCCACCGAAAAAGAAGAAAAAATGCTCGACTACGAGATGGGGGTATTTTTAGAACATTCCATGTCCCCCTCGGCGGTGGGCGCCATCGGTGTGAGTGCCGGCAGGCCGAATCTTCCGGTTTGCGTGGCAGCGGCCATCTCGACCTTTGGCGGGGTTCACGGACCCGGTGCCGCCCACGGGTATATGCTCAACAAATACCTGGAGCGGGCCCAAAAGGAGGGTAAAACCGTTGATGAGATGGCCAAAACCCTGGTTGACGAATACTTTGATGCCAAAAAACCGGTTATGGGCATGGGACAACCCCAGCACATCGACAGCGATCCCCGCGCAGAGCCGATTCACCTCAAGCAGGAAGAACTGGAACTGGAGGGAGTTTACCTCGAATTTCAGCGGGCCGTGGAAAAATACTTTCACGCTTGGCGCAAGGCCGAAGGTCGCTCTTATGTGGGCGTAAATGTCGTGGGCTCGGGTAACACGGCCCTGATGGAGATCGGGTTTTCACCCAATGCCGGCTGGTGTATCGGCAGCGTGACCCGTGGTTTCAGTTGTGCGGCTCATGCGCTGTTCAACATGAAAAAGGGCCGGGCCTGGGGGGCTTCCCGCAATGAGCCGATGGTACAGATGATCGATCTGTCCATGATCAAATACGTCGGCCCGGAAGACAGAATCGTTCCCAAACAGGAAGAACGGCAGGAGTACGCCAGAAAACAAAAAAATGAGGGAGAATACAAACAATGGGTTATTTAGATAAAGAAAAAGCAGATGAACTCAATAATATAAAAAAGGAGCGTGGTGTCGGAAATTTGGGCAGCCCCAAGAATCCCTTTGACTATTACAGCCGGGAATACGGCACGGTTCCGCGGGATACCAAAAGGGCACCCTTTCAGTGGGTGTCGGAAGTCGCCTACAAGAACGTGCACCGGATCGTTTCCCGCGGCTACGACACAACCGAACTGATGGAGGAGGGCTATGGTATCATCGATGTTTTATTCGTGGATTATCAAGCCCGGATACCGACGCTTGAAGAAGAAAAAATGCTCAATTATGTCATGATTCTGGCCCTGGAGGACGGGCTGTCCATGCCGGCGGCGATGTCCAGGATCGTGGCCAAGTCCAAGACCTTTTTGACCCAGGCCTGCGGCGCATCGATAATGGCATTTGGCCATGCCTACGGCGCTTATTCCGCTTTCGGAAACAGGCTGGAAACATATCTGCAAAAAGCTGAAACCGATAACCTGACTCTCGAACAGGCGGCTGAGCTGCTGGTCGCAGAGAACCTTACTGACGAAGCCCTGGGCGTCTCCAATCTCATGCTCAAAGACCCGGCGGCAAAACGCATGTTTGCACGGGCGGAAAAGCTGGCAGTCGCCGGTAAATATATCGAGTTCACAAAGGAAGTGGTGAAGGCGGCCCGAAAAACTTTTGACGAAGCGGTGGATCTGGATATGCTCGGTGCCACCGGAGCCACCATGATGGATCTGGGATTTACACCCGAGGCCACCTGGGCCATTCTGGCGGTTACCCGTTCCTATGCCGCCGGAGCCCATTATATTGAAGAAATTGAAAGGGGAGACTATACCCGTCTGGGGCAGGAATTGACACCCCAAGACGATTATGACGGCCCGCCGGACCGGCCGATTCCGCCGCTTGCGGATCGCGACCAAACAGCCAGACCGGCGGTCTGCAGCACGCCCGAGCAGTGGAAAGAACGATTTGAAGAGATGAAAAACGTCCGCGGCAGCGGCTTTAGCATCATCGAGGAGATCGAGGACCCCAGCAAAAAGTCGGGAATCAAGAAAGTCGGGAAGCTCTAGAGGAGGAAATTAAAATGGAGGTGGTCAAACCTGTAAAAAGAAATGTTCTGCTCAACCCGGGTCCGGCAACCACCAGCGACACGGTAAAATTTGCCCAGGTCGTGCCGGATATCTGTCCCCGCGAGCAGGAATTTGTGGATGTCATGACAGAGGTCCGAAAAGACCTGGTCAAAGTTGTACACGGCGATCCGGATAAATACAGCGCCGTCATCTTCACCGGATCGGGAACGATTATTCAGGATGTCTGTGTCAATTCACTGGTGCCGGAGGGCAACAAAATATGCGTCGTCAACAACGGTGCCTATTCGGCCCGAATGGTGGAGATTGCCCAATATTACCATATCCCCTGTGTCAACCTCGAATTTCCGACCACCGGCCTCCCGGATCTTAAGGTTGTCAAAGAGGCTCTGGAAAAGGACAAGGACATAGCGGTGGTGGCCACGGTGCATCATGAGACCGGAACCGGCGTATTAAATCCGATAAAAGAAATCGGCCGCATAGCTCACGACAACGGCTGTGTATTTGTCGTTGATACCATATCGACCTACGGCCTGATGCCGATCGACATCGAGGAGCAGAACATCGATTTTCTGATGTCTTCCGCTCAAAAGGGCCTGGCTGCGATGACCGGGGCCTCCTGGACCGTCGGCCGGATTGAAGAGATCAAAAAATCGAAGGATTACCCGACGCGTTCTTATTATTGCAATCTGTATATGCAGTATGATTTTTTCGAACGTGTCGGTGAGATGCATTTTACTCCGCCGGTTCAGACCATGTATGCGCTTCAGCAGGCCGTCAAGGAATACTTCGCCGAGGGTGAGCAAGCCCGCTGGGAACGGCTGACAAAATGCTGGGAGGCCGTTCACAAGGGTCTGGAAGAAATCGGGCTGGGAACCGTTATCGACAAAGAGATCCAGGGCCATCTGGTCGTTACCGTCAGGGCGCCGGAAGACGGGAAATTTGATTTCTTTAAACTCCATGACTACTGCTTCGAACGGGGATTCACCATTTATCCGGGCAAGATGTTCGGTCTTCAGACTTTCAGATTGTGCAATCTGGGTCTGATCACCGCGAAGGATATTCAAGATTTTTTCGTCGTGGCCAAAGCGGCATTTGAAGCCATGGGATACACTCTTCCCATAAAATAATATATTTATCAGATAGTTCACGGAGGTAAGAAAAACCATGGAAGAGAACATTCAGGAAATGTATGCAAAGGCCAGGAAAGCCTTTAAAGAGATTGAATTCTGGCCCCAGGAAAAAGTAGACGAGATGGTGCAGGCTGTGGCCTGGGAGCTTCTGAAAGAAGACGTACGTCACAGGTTGGGCCACATGGCTGTGGATGAATCCGGCATCGGCGTGGCCCTAGACAAGGTGAACAAAATCAAGAACAAGACCCTGGGCACCCTCTGGGATATGCGCGATGCCAAAACCTGCGGGCTGGTCGAAGAGAACAAAGCCCTGGGCCTACGCAAGTACGCCAAACCGATCGGAGTCATTGCCAACGTCGTGCCGTGCACGAACCCGGAATCGACGATCTGCTGCCTGGCCCTGAGCACTTTAAAGACCCGCAACGCCCAGATCGTTTCGCCCCACCCGCGAACCCAGAAGACCTCATATGAATCGGTCCAGCACGTGCGCAAAGCTCTTGAAAAAATCGGGGCGCCGGTGGATCTGGTGCAGTGCATCAAAAAGACCAACCATGCCAAAACCGCCGAACTGATGGCCAGCTGCGACTTTGCAGTGGCCACGGGCGGGGCGGCCCTGGTCAAGGTCGTTTATGCAGCCGGCAAACCGGCCCAGACCGTCGGCGCCGGCAACGTGGTGTCCATCGTGGACGATACCGTTGATTTGGCAGCTGCAGCGCATAAGATCATGCTGTCAAAGACGGCCAACAATTCCGCATCCTGTTCATCGGAAAATGCAGTGGCGCTGTTTGAGAGCATATACGATAATATGATCACGGCCCTCAAATCCGAGGGCGGATATTTATGCAGCACGGACGAGCGCGAGAAGCTCAGGAAGTACATGTGGCCCGACGGCAAGCACCTGAACCGAGATATTGTTGCCAAACCGGCCACATTTATTGCCAAAAATGCGGGGTTGACGGTACCCGAAGACACCAAGTTCCTCATGGTCATCGGTGAAAAGGTCGGTTCGGAAGACCGGTTTTCCGGCGAAAAGATCTCGCCGGTGCTCACCGTCTGGAAATGGACTGATTTCGACGAAATGCTGGACCGATTGGAGAAAATCCTCAAATTTTCCGGTGAAGGACATTCGGCATCCATTCACACGGAAAATGATGATCGGCGCGTCAAACTGGCCCTGCGCGCCAACGTGGGGCGCATCGTCTGCAACATGCCGCACGCCCATGCCAACAGCGGCGGCTGGACCACCGGTCTGCCCACCACCGATACGCTCGGCTGCGGCTCCTGGGCCGGGAACATCGTGAGTGAAAATATCAACTGGAGCCATTTTCTCAATTATACCTTGCTGTCCATACCCAAGGAAGAGTATATTCCCTCAGAGGAAGAGCTTTGTGGAGACTACCTGAAAAAATGGGGGAGGGATTAATCACAGACCGATTTTATAGGCAGGTCAGTAACACCCCTTTTTCCGTAAACAACAAATGACGACGGCCGGATTTGTCTGTAAAATCCGCCCTCGTCATTTTTTATTTAAGCACAGAAAACCTAGTCCTCTGGATCCGGATTCTTTACCGTTATACCTTTGCTACCATGATTAAAGCTTTGATATTCGATTTTGGTCAAACCCTGGTCGATTCGGCCGAAGGTTTCCGCACTGCTGAAAAAGAGGCCCAAAGCCGTTTATTTGCGGATTTAGGTTCCGAACCGGACGGTCCTTCCTGGGATGCGTTTTTGCCTTGCTATCGAAGGCTCCGCAAAGAATTTCACCAGCAATCCAACTTTTCGAGGCCGGCCATCTGGCAGGCGGTTTATGACCATTTCAGCCATAAGCCGGATCTGAAAAAACTCGAAAAGTGGGAAAACGATTACTGGGAGCAGGTGAAAGCCCGGACAAATCCTTTTCCTGAAACCATCAAAGTATTGGAAGAACTTGCCGGTCGATATCAGCTGGCCCTGATTACCAATACCCAGGGTCAGAAAACCGCAGCCAATCATCGTATTGCCCTGTTTCCCCAACTCGAAAGGTTCTTCAACGTCATTATTGTCGCAGGAGAATCCGGGATTCCGCCCAAACCCGATCTTGAGCCGTTTCGGATGTGTTTGCAAAAATTGAAAGTTTTAGCTCACGAGGCGGTTTTCGTGGGAGATGACTGGCGCATTGACATTTGCGGGGCCCAAAATACGGGAATCCGGCCGGTCTGGATCCAGCACCATTCGGTGCAAAGAAACTGGCCGGAGGTGATTGTCCAGGTACCGATTATTACAAGACTTGATCAGCTGCTTGATCTCGAGTCAATATCACTGTAACATCAGGACACCTTACCTCTGGGAAGAATAACTGACACCTTTGGCTTAATTGGGGGATGTATATCCCCCGAGTTCGTAGACCAGTCGCAAATCTGTTCCGGGATATTTTTCTTCGGCATTGTTA
>Ga0126332_10000479_pt1 | contig 14354 bp, 8 predicted proteins | sample InaspJWI42metaG_FD_94482 | JGI IMG/M metagenome (GOLD analysis project Ga0126332, IMG submission 94482) | Marine gutless worms symbiont microbial communities from Oahu, Hawaii - Inanidrilus sp. 2 OAHU.JWI-42 metaG | ecosystem: Host-associated > Annelida > Digestive system > Unclassified | place...
CAAACGTTACCGCGTTAAGCCTCGTTCACGTCACGTGAACTGAACTCTACTCGAGCGTGTGAACCAATGGGGACGTTCACATCGCACGAATTGGAGTTCGCGAACTATGCGACGTAGTTTTTTTCCTCACCGAATGAGACCTCCCCAGGACTGGCTTGGCCTGTGGAGCTTATTGGACTAGTGTCCAAAAACAAACTCATCTTGTAACCACGATCGTTATAGTCTGCTCTTGAAACAGTTTACTGTTGTAGCAGAAACTGTATCGGTGTCCAATTTGTTCCACCAGTTGATCACCCGCTCACTCAAGAAGTGACGTCTCAAGTCAGTATTGGCCCTTTTCTTTTTTTAATTTCCAAGTATATCCACATGTTCTGTTAGATATGTCGTACTCGAAGAAAGTACCAAGTTCGCTGTGTTTACAGCCAATCAGTACGAAGTAGGTCGATGTATAGTGACGCTGGACTGTGTAGACTACATGACCAATGAACTCTTGGTGTAAGTGAGTCGACTGTTTCAGGTCAGTTCAGTGTAGTTTAGTTCGTGCAATTTCAGCGAGGCTTTACGTGCAAAGTTCTGCGCGAAAAACTCAATAAGCAGGCCCGTCGATTGACGGCAAGACTTTGTATTACGAGAGCAGAACCACAACAACTATTTTGCCGAGGCGCCCACGTACTTTATCTGGTCACAAGTGCAATACGAGGCTGTGACAAACAAGAGCAAAACCTGTTTTCTGTGACGAAATTCTAGTTAACCGTTATATACAAGTCGATGTTCCTATAGCGGCGTCGCCTTAGCTGAGCTGAAGCCGTGCATGAGCAAACGAACGGGATTCGCGTCTTTCCATGTAACCGGATAGAACGCGAAACACCAGCATCTTGCTTTAGTTTCCACTGCTTCTGTACAGCTAATTCAATTTTAGGATGATTTCATTGGCATCCACCTTCACGGCTTGCATCTCGACGCCCCATATAGTCAGACATCTGTCGACACAATTATGCAGCGGAGAGAAGACTGGTCGTCGGCTTCTGTGGTCAACCACTCTACTGTTACCGACCCTATTTATCCGACAGCCAGGTTTCGATCTCCCTCGTCATACATGGTCTCTGGTGAACCGTTTTCGGACAGGTCAAGGCCCACATTGTGCTAACTTGCACAAATGGGGTCTCACCCAATTACCTTCGTGTGATTATGATCAGCTACAAACCATGAACCACATTGTCGACTGCACGTGCCCATTAACAAAATTTGAAAGCGGACTGAATCTACACCACGAAGCGGATGATGACGCAGTCATATGGCTGGAATCTACAGCGACTGCAGCAATCGCGAAATAATAATAATTGGCACAGTTGTGTGTTCCCTGATGTCTGATGACCGTTAAACCAGAAAATCTATATACACTGCGTGTCTGTTAAGTTGGTCTTCTTTAATTCCAGTAGACTAAATTCAGAAAGGTGGTTTGACCGTCACCTGTGCCATAAAGCCGTCGTACATAGTTACATTGCTAATTTTGTTGGTATTTTCGACAAATTAAAGCCAAGATTTCTATTAAGAAAAGTGTTTGTGCTGTTCGGAAGCATCATGTGTTTGGCAGCTTTACGAGAGTGGGTCGGCCTCGTGTACAATGGACCGCGCGTGCATGTGTTACAGCTAACCGAGCAATCTTGGCGTTGTTAGCCTACACTAATCACCGCCAACGACCGAAAGAAACACGCCACACGCCGGACGACTCGTGGGAACGCGATTATACTCGACTGTCGGACTGTGTTGCAGTCGTGTCGGACTGGTCAGTACGAGTCGGTGCATGTCGTCTGCAGACCGAGACCGACTGCGGGACCGGGCATTTGCCCCCTCCGAACATCTGCCCCTGGTTGCAGTTAGTTATGGTTTAGATTGTATAGAGCTAGTGATTAGGGTTATGGTTAGGGGTTAGGGTTAGTGTTCGGGGTTAGGGTTATGCTATTAAGGACATAGTTGGTGCTAGGGTTAGGTGAGATACTGCGTACCTCTGATGGTGATTTTCGGTGTTGGGGCAAATGTCTGCGTGGGGGGGGGCAAATATCCTGCATTCGACTATGTCTACCCGGCTACCCACAGCTCAGACCACCCCTGTACCGACTGATAGGAATATTTATTTATCGGGCTCCGCTGGGAACGAACACGAGCGGAATTTCATTTCGTCGGTACACAGTTTTCGCTGTACACTGAATGTTTTGCGGGTGTCAACCTGATTTGCGTCGCGTCTATAAGCGCCGTGCAGACTGCAACGTCGTCTGGAATGGTATTAACGCATGCACGTTGTTGTGTAATTGTTGCGTGAAGGCTGATCTGTAGCTTCTCAACGTCCGCAGCATAATCAATCCGACAGTGTGGGAATTTGATTAGTAGTACTGCTCCTGCTGTTCTCTCACATTCGCGAACTTGTTTTCACTGTTTCAAAACAGCAACCCTGATCAGTGATCACATCTAGTGTCCATTTTAAACACGACACCTCGTAGGCTTACCGGTCAACGATAAGATATAAACCTATTTATACTTGCTTACTTATTCATTCATACTTTATTTATTCTTACACCAGTAAGATGGTGGCTAAATTGCAGCAGTGAAACGAGCAGACATCTCTCCAGGAAATCACTTTATTGCGGTGAAAGCTGGAAGCAGGGTTCGGGCATATAGCGAGGCGAGGCGTTGTAGGCTCCGAGAACAAGATGCCGAAAGCGTAGAGAGTGGTATGGTTTGGGAAGGGGACAATGTCCTCTCCACATTTAACTATGGCCGTTCACGAGCCGTAATGTGAAATTGTGAACGGCCCTTAAGGGTTCTTAAGTCTGAGCTCCCCAGCGTGGTCCAGAGCAAAGCTTCGGCTGTGAAACGATTTTACCGCGCGACGCTATGCTAGCGCGGTATATGCTATGGCCCTGTGTCCGTCCGTCTGTCACAACTCGGTGTTCTACTAAAACGGCTAAACGTAGGATAACGCAAACAACGCCGCACGATAGCCCAGGGAGTCTAGTTTTCTAAGGCCAAAGGTCACCGCGAAATTCGACCGGGATCACCCCTGACGGGGCACTAAACACAGGTGGGGTGGGGTCAGCGAATTTCAACAAATAACTCGCTATATCTCGAAAACGGAACAAGATAGACGCACAGTTTTATTAAAGTTGAATAGGAAATCATATGCGCTCTATTGAATGGTGACATTTCCGATGACCTTGAGTGACCCATAACCACTTCAAAAACCTCATGTTCTACATTTTGCACTGCCTTTCGTTCTTCATAACGGATGTAGCTAGAGAGTAGAGAATCCAGGTTTAGTGTGTATGTTGACCATAGTAAGTCCCCGTCTACCTATGATAAATCATCCCTGAAAGGGGCGTGGTCACGGTCTCGTGACGCATTTTAGAATTCTACACCCCGTGAAATATCTCTGGAACGGCTGTAGCTAGAGCTTTCGAATTTCGTACACAAGTTGAACATGTGAAACATTAGCCCTCTGAGCTTCTTGTAGGGACATATTGTGGCTGTCAGTGAGCGCCGGACTATATCAATATCATCGACAATATGTACGTAGAGCTATTGGTCAACATTGAAACATTTCATATAGGCATATGAAGTATAGTGTTGTATGTAAAACATTGTGAAATATCATACTGCTGTTGTATAGGGCCTACATGTAACTAGACCTATCGATCTATTGCGTCGTCGTCGTAAGCGTGGTCAGGGTCACGTGATTCATTTTCAAATTTTGGGCCTCGTCACATCTTTGAACTGGTTAAAGCTTTTCGAACTAGGTACCGAACTACGGTAGCCTGCGAAAAATTTTCGGAACGAAGACCTGCCTGTCGTCATTAAATCGTTTCAAGACGTTATTGGTGCATTGGTTTGATTGATACAAAACCCGGCAGTGGCCGGAAAAGTGGAGAAGTATTGATAATGGGATCGATGGTGTGGAAGGATCGGTACTCAGTCATGACGTCTCAGCCGCCTTCATGGTGACATGATCAAAACGACGCGGACCTAATGAAAACAAAGCTGCCCGTTCGAGCTTTGAAAACCTCTCTCTGTATTGAGTAAGTTTTAAATACAGCCACCAAAAAAATTACAATACATAAGCCTATACGATGGATTCACTTTAAAGTTTGCGTATCTGCCAGAAACGAACTGTAGCACTTATTGATGCAAAAACTTGGCGTAATTTGTCACAGTTACTAATGGCATTTCACGGAGGCGAAAACGGTCTATGGCTAGCTGAGTAGACCTACTGTTGATAGTTATTTTGTCTAACAGATGTAAAAGTCTGGACTGGAGCTTGGTATTCGCTGATGCATTGTCATGACGACTGTCCCCAGTTTCAGCAGCCCATTAGCAACATGGTCCACTGCCGCTCACTGGGCAACTCGATGTTTATTACCGCCGTTGATTGATTTATACTATATGCCGCTGTTAAAGGCCATTCAGGCAGTTCGTTGGATCAGTGGCACGTTACCAACTCGGATCCGATTTATATTCGTCGCTCGTGTTCGGCGACGAAGCAACTGAACCGCATGCAGCACTGCGCTGCAGCATTGTCCCTCGTGGAACTGCTCGTCGTTTAACCCTTAAAGCAGTTTGTTAACCTCGCAGAAACGAAGTTACAAGACAAGATTAGTGAGATAATTAAACATGTATAGTTATAACTAGAGCTCCACTCCAGCAAGTGGCAACACGTGGCTGTCGCCATGGAGCTGGAAGGATGAGTAGCTGCTTGGTGGGCTAGGTTTGCTGTCAGTACATGCATGCTGGCTTGTAGCTTGAGCAGGGACGCCAAGCAGGGCAGTGGGAACTTCGCTGAGCCTTGTTGCAAAGCGGCTGCCTCTGTCGTGAGCCACGCCCAGCGTTACACTTGTTTTCAGCAGCATTATATAGGCCTACATATATGTGCACATAGGTTTATAGACCTTTGGCAGCCAAGAGCTGGGTTATACATACACAGTTCATGTAGATAAGCAATTTGTTTTTAGGTCTTAAGAAATCATCGACGACACGTCGAATCCGTCTTTTTACTTTTTAGTTTTTTTCTGTTTTTACACTTTTTTAGTTGTCGGTTCCGTGCGGTAGATTAAGCTGACTTATGTTGGCTTTCGAGCGCACGTTAAAATAGTATCTCCTATCGTATCGTATCGAATAGTAAATCTGATGAATAAAGATTTTCGTAACTGGTAGTTTGACACACATGTCCTCGACGACTGGATTTTAATCAAATGACATTGACATTCGAGACAGTGAAGGTGATATTTGTCAACGAAATACTAAATGTTAAAGGGTTAAAGTATAATTGCCATTATCCATAAGGGTGAAAAATTTACCATTATTACCCTGTCACATCCGATTTTCAGTAGGTAAGAAAACAACATTTGGAATGATGGACGATTGAGGTAACAATGATTGAACGGAGAATGGTTGGACGATTATCGACTGCCGTAGAACAGCTGTTAGTGAACCCAACCACTTTGAACGCGACAGAATGCAGTTGAACCCGACAGTCGCAAGGGGAATCAGACACGGCATGTGATGTTGATGAATGACTTGCTACGCTGCCCAATCGTTTTTCGCTGCAAACAGCGTCAAACAGCCAATTTCGAATCGCTTCATCCATTACTGGCTATCCATCTGTGATTTATTACGTTATTTTACCCTGATAATTTACGGTACTTTCAGTCTTTTAGTGTTGCTTGAAGCCGCAAAAAACTCAAATTTACTGAATGTGTAATAGATATCGGCAAAATTCATCTGTATTTATGTTAAATTATTTAACAATACACATGTACAGCAGCGGTTTAATAATGCAATGAAAAAGTGGGAATTTTTGCAAGTTGTCGGATTTGGGCCTTTGGCCTTCCTCGTGTTCAATGCACGTGTCATTTATATCGAAGAGACAAGGATGTCGTAAGAACGGGATGTCATCCATCCGTCCCATATGAGGATTGCCACGCTGCTACTGTCGGACTGATTACGAGCCAACTGAGACGCTACAAGACCTGCAGGTCGGAGGACAACCACGATGCACAAGGCAGTTAAGGCTGATTCACAGCACATGAACTCAACTGAACTGAACTGAACTCCGTTTTGCCAACTCCAGTTCGCGAACAGTGTGAACAGCCGCATTGGTATACATGTGTCCAAAAGTGACCGAGCACCAGCCGTTCTAGTTTTGCTGCAGCCAATCAAGTCGTGACGTTAACGCGTGTGACCAGTCGACGTGCGGTGTAACTGGGTCAATTGTTGCAGGTCAATCCAGGTCAGTTCAGTTTTGTTTAGTTCAGTCATGTGCTTTATACGTATTTTGCGCCAGTTCGCTATTACCGAGATCGTACACAGAACATTCAAGCTTAGATGAAGGCATTTGTGTGCAAACCTGCATGGCGAGACGTTTTTATTTGTATTTCGTCAATTTGCTTCTATGGTTCTGTACAGTGGACATTGACTATACCCTTCCGCTTTTAGCATACGCAATTCGATATCATGTGGTATTGCAGTTTTTTTAGCTGTAGTCCTGATGGCCTCCCTGAAAGGATTGCGCCATATTGTATTCCTACAGCGTGTGCAGACTATTGCCGACAGCTAGCTTTTTCTGTTAGCGTACTTTCATATCGTATGTCCGCTTGGTAATCGGTATCGCAGTGCTATGCTCATGCTGAGAGTAGTACTGCTATAGATTTCCTGCTTATCTGTCTGTTCTGTCTCTGATTGAATGGCTGAACCCATTGTCAATTAAGTAACCATTGTGAATGGTACTTAGGCCTAATGTTTTGTTTTCTCACCGAAGATTTTTGTGAAATTCCACTAATCTCCAGTCTGTCAAATAGAAATGAAATCGAGAAAAAAACTTGCGATTTACACCAACATCCCAGGACGTAATGATAACGATAATGCTAACACCATGGTAACAGAGTAAATTGCCGTTGCAACTATAATTTTGTATGTCTAGCCTAGTTTTCCTGCCTGCGGCTTTGTGCTGGTTGGTTAAAAAATAATGCTAATAATAATCATAATATCTGTGTCATTGTTTAAGATGTTGTCCAACATCGAATAGCCATTGCGAAAGTTTAGCCGCTTCAGTCGATGAATGCACACTCGGCGCCAAACCTCGGACTATATGCCTTGCCTACTGGCTTCGGCTGTTGAGCCCTACTGTCTACACCTATCGTCGCTACTTATTATTATTATTAGTCAGCCCCAAAGCTGCTACCCATTTACCGTTCCAATTCCATGCAGGGTGAAAGACAAGGCACTGCAGTAAAACACAACTGCCAGTAAACACACGGATGCACACGGATCCGCGCGTCATCCACGACAGAGCAGTTTTCAACTTATAGCATTGAATGGGCTAATGCTATTAAGAAGTTTCGATGAAAATCCGATTTTCTCGACAACGCGACTATTTTGGGATTGCCGACGATCAGTACGAACGTAATCGGACCTGGTCAGCGAGTAACAGCGTGAAGTAACTAAAACCACAAGTGCATTAGATTGCAGCGCTCAACACGCGGCTTGTGTCTTTACTAGTTACCGACCGCGTTAGCGAGGACGGCAATGAATTCGGTCGTGTCCGTCTGTCCGTCATTCCATTTGTTTCCACTCCAATTTTGAACCGCCTGACCTTTGACCTTATTTGTTTGCATGACCATAGTTCGCCGAAGATTAAAAATCAAGGTATAGGTCGAGGTCAAGGTTAGGGTTAGCAAGAATGGCAACGCGGTCGGTCTGTCTTCGATCCTCTCTCGAGGGTAGTTTTCTAGTTCCACAACGGCGGCGACGTCGACGAATAGCAGAAAAGAGATTGCAGTGAACATGCGTGCAAGTTGAGATTGATTGAGTTAAGGTTTAACGTCCCGCTCGACACAAACAGGTCATTTCGGAGAGGTTCTTCCCAATAGTCTCTTGGTTATTAAAAACAGCCACGCGTGTACGTTGAGAACGAATCGTTCTGTGTTGCCGGGGCGTGTTTCGTCACTGACTCAGTCAGCAGCAGCAGCAGCAGCAGCAGCAGCGGCAGTCAGTCAGTCAGTCAGTCAGTCGCAGCACCAACGCCGACACGTAACGCCGACACGCGTCCCGTTCAGCACATGCACGTCGTTCCTCCACCGCCGCCATCCATCGCGACAGCCTCTGCAGTCCTGCACCGAGCAAGCGAGCGAGCGAGCGCCCTAATTAACGATCCGGCCGGCGCGGCGGAGCGGCAGCAGCTGGCAGCAGTCGGCGATCCGGTCGCCCGTGGACCGCCTGCCCGGCCGCCCGCCGCCTCCGCCGACGATTTCTAATTACGACGAGGATTCGTGTCCACTGGCCGACCGACCGACTGGGTGTTGTGTGCAGCCGCGCGAACTGAGTTGATTCGGCCCGTGCCGGCCGTCCGCCGCGGGGCGTGCCGCCCAGTCGTCGCGTTATCCCGACGAATCGTCGCCGAATTACTGGCGTACGACTACGTTACAGACACTCGTTGAGCTATATTCGTCTTCTCAGACGACGCTGGCAACTAGACCAGAGATGTAGACACAACTGGTCGTCGCAGTTTGCGCTCGCTTTTAGTCAAGTTGTCGTCGATAACTTGATCGTCGGGTACCTGATAGCGGGTGCGACACCGCAGCGAGGTGCGAATTATGGCTTACAACGACAGCACATCACTACTGCTCGTTATATTCACTGCAGTCGTGGTTGTCGTTTATGCTGTCTCCGTCAGCAGTAAAACAGGTAGACAATGTTAGTATTCTTATCACCAAAGCCCTGCAATTTGGGTGTACAACTAAATTATATGGTGGTGCCACCATACAATTGTCAGTGTGGAGTCTCGCTACCAAATGTCTGTGCACGGTTGTTAAACCCACAACGTGCAAACTTCTACTTCGATCCAACGACTTGGGTGGTCTGGTTTCTTCAGGCCTATTATGTTACTTTATCGCTGTTTATTTCTTCGTCATTTGAACTAAAAGTTTACAACGTTATGCCAGACTATGCGTGACTTGAATTGCTGCTTTTAGCGAAATTTTATATTGCGGCAGCCGCCATCTTGATTTCTTGTTAAAACAGTCACTCCAGCTAAACGGTTTATTTTAATATCAAGTGAAAATTTTGCGTGCAAATCAAAAATGGCAATTGCTGGTGTTGTTAATTGTTTAAACATGCCAAAATGCTCGCCATGGTTTGCACATTTAACGCCGGCGGTTGACAAATATTTATTCTGCTGGCGCATGTGTTCTGTGATTATAATTTCAAATGAAATGAAATCAATTTTTTTGGCGACAAATAAGCAGAATGAAACATAAAGAACAGAGCGAATATGTCGTCAGGACACGAAGGCAGTATGAAACTTCACGAACACGTGCCCTGAAAATAAAAACAACACTACAACATAAATTGAAGTTAGGAGATTCTATGCTTGAAACAGGCTACAGTCGGAGAAGGATTTATAATTTATCTCAATTTTCTACATTTTATGTCTTTGGTTTACACAGTGCAAATAATCTGTGTGGATCTTTTTTTTGTAAATAACGTGGGAATACAGATCTTACAACACACAACCACAGTAGAGGCAGTCCGCAGCTTTTTGTTGGTTATGCACTACAGCTGCCAAAAACGATCGTTCTAATCCATAATTTATCGACCCATTCCCAATGCAAACGCGTCTAATGACATCTAGCACGCCAACCGCATCGTTATTGTTGCAGTTTAAATGCGGTAATAGTGATTCCAACCTAGCCAGGAATGGACTGCTGTCATGTAACAAATGCTACTGCGTCTGTGCTTGTAGCAGCTTCTGTATTGATTGCTACAGCCATCTCTCCTGGGTCCTTGAGGTGTTGATCACTATTTGCACACATTGGCACACAGTGCTGGTGCGGCGCAGTTGACGAAAGTCGTATTATATTGCAGCCATACAAAATTTGTCCGGAAACGTCATTTAAATTACATAATTTTGTAATAATAACAACAACAGTGGCAGCCGCCGTAACAAGAACAGAAACAGCTACGGTATTTTGAATGTTTCGTCTGTAATACTGGAATATTGTCAATGACTTTTTAATTTGCAGAATTATTCCAACAAACTAGAACGTATACGACAGTACGTTTTAGACTAGTTAGACGAAGTTTTTTTGGCACGAGAGTTGTCAATATACGGAAAATTTTACCTTCTGACAACGACTTTAGCAGTCTACGCAAGTTTTTTTGCATCAGTTAGTTCATGCGACTTGCTTAGATTTAGTACAGTTTATTTTGAGTGATGCCTCTACGCTTTGAACGTTTTCACTCAGTGCGTATTATAAGTAGTATGTTTACTATTTCAGTCATTGTTTTAGCAACCTGTAAGTGGCTTTAGCCCTTTGTTGTTCAATAAATTTGATCTGATCTGATCCGATTATGTAGTGGGCGCAGCAAGAGCCGTGACGATAATGACGATATTGCTACCAGAATTAAACCAGTGCTGCTGTAGTCAATTTTCCTTCTGTTCCTGCCACTTGTCGCGATGACATTTGCTAGCCTGATTGCAATAAGAGATGCAGCAGTCATCGTTATTTATCCGGGACGCTGGTCATCTTGATACTGAGGTCGATTTGCGTGGCTAGCGCGTATAAGTAGGTCGTTAATTCCTCGGCGAGCGGCGTGCGATTGCGCCCGACGACCGGTCATAAAGCCGCGGTCGTAACGCTCCAGCCGACGGCCGCAACTGATGACACGATCGCTTATCGAGTCGGACGGCGCCGGAATGAAACTTTACTTCGCCGGTCGCTCGACCGCAGCAGCCAATGAATGACCGGCCGGCGAGCGAGAAATGAAGACGGATTGTAAGTCGTCGGAATCGTTTCGATTTCCTCCATCAGTCTCGCCATTCACGAGTGCGACTCCCGGCTCCCAGGGAGCTGTCGTCGGCCTGTACCTGGCCGTCTGTTCCTCACGTCTGTTCGCTCAGAGTTATGACATTATTAAGCTCCACGGTGGACGGTGATAGTGTTCGCCGGCGACAGAAGGTATGCGGCGGCGGAACGCGATGAGTGGACAGTAACTCTGTGCAGCGGACGTCATCGACTCACAGCTGCGGGTCGGTCTATAGCTGAAGTATATGAGACCCAGTACATCAGTTTCAGCGAGCGCATTTCTCGCACACTGCGTTGAAAATCGGCTTGAATATCTGAGATTCATTCTGTTTTATTTGCTTATTTATTATTATTATTTTTTTTGATTCCGGTACTCAATTCCCAGGGAATGAAAAAAATTACGCTATGCAATACAAAAAGTACAAAAATCAAGCTGGAATGAACCTTACTCCTCCTCCTTCACAAAACAGTCATGCAGTAATTAGTTATTGTAATTATGCAGCGTTTAACGCCCCGTTTGTCGGTCCTAAGGATGACGAATGGTAGGCGAATCAAGCAGCAGTGGCAACAAATATCAAGTACACATCATTAACTATCAAAGAATTTAGTTTAAGATCATTCTGCGGCATAGGCAATGACGCTCTTGGATAGGCGATTAAATTAGTCTATCAGTGGTCTATAACTACGTGTCTATTATTCACCTTTTTAGAGATATTATCACACATTTGACGTATGCAATTGCATTTGATTTTGAATTGTGCTTTATTTCCACTGCAGCAATTTAAAATTTTAAAATTTTTCGTTCGTCTTAGGTAACATGTGCTATGTGTGATAATTTTGTCTCATTTTGTACCGTTCCCGACTTACCTGCTTCTCGTTAACGAATTAGGAGGTTACGTGACCGAGAATGACCTTGAACAGTCCATAAGTTGGAGTACGACACTGATTTCACACGATTTCTGATCGTTTTGTTCCGTTTCGTCGGCGACATGTGCTATCACTAATGACGCTTTTCAAAATGTGTAGTATCTTCATGCGCTCCGTGAGGTGTGTTGCATACATGACAGACTGCGGCGATCAAGGCGAAGTCAAGTAAAGCAATAAACAGAAGCAACTCGTTGCAATGCGGCTAGTTGGTTGCGGTGTGCACGGTGCGCGACAATTTCCTTAATCGATACTCGCGAGCTACCGGCGCTCGTGAAAGCAGAGCGGTCACTGAGACGAAGCCGCGACTGTCAACCAATGCAACAGTCGTCGTCAATTCCCACCGGCCACCGACCGACCACCCAAGTCGCCGACCACTCACCCCAGCCTCTCGAAGTGTCCGTCGCTACAGTTTGGTGCCACAAAAGCACCGCATATACCGTTATTATGACTTCGGTCGATCTGCATGATCTCCTTTCGTTCCAGCTAGATAGCTGTTATAATGTTATTGCGTCGCAGACGGCCAGTTAGGGCTGGGATTCGTTCCAAAAATAGTACTCAGATATTCGACCGAGAAAAGTGTAAATTTTCAACTTATTTTACGACGTTTAGCAACTACGGAAAGGAAAAAGTGTGTCGAAAAGTTGTTCAGGAGATGTCGGCAGTCAAATGCCGTGGAATTTCGGCGTGAATTATGCCACATCAGTAAAATAGATAGGTTACTGCAAGAGAGCGATTAATGCAGTTATTATCTGTAACACGCATAATGTGAAATAAGCGACGATACAAGTGGACAAAAATAGAGAAAACATGCAGCTATTGCTAACAATATTTGAATACTCACTTAATATTCGAATATACGTATAGTCAATGTGATAAACCAATTCTGCATTCGAGCAGGATATCGAAATAAAATTTTATGGACTGAAACATCGCCAACTGTTATGATTATACGTACTAAACTTCTTCACCGAACCTTGTGATGATCAATCTGTGTAAAGGAATTTCATTTCTGTAGTTAGTGTTTGCTGTGATCGTTCACCTTTACTGCAAAAAACAAGCAAATTAAATACGGAATATTAGTTATCATAAAATATTGCAATTTTCACTCATTATTCATCTGCAACAGTTAGGCTTATCACCAAATTAAAATGACGAAAACTTAGGCTATCGTCATATAGTGCTAACGAGTGGGTGCTAGCAGAGGTTTATAGCGGCGCACATACACGTACATCGTTAGTGATTATTCGGAAAGTCGTTGGAAGTGGGTTTGCTACGACAATGATTGCTGGTGGGTGGCGCGCCGCTGCATGCTCCGAGTAGATAACCGTGTCTGTCGGTGCACGCACTGAACAGTGATGTGGAAACTGATACGTGGGTGGTCTAGTCATCGCTGGCGGCGGCGGCGGCACGCTTGCGACGTTACGCCGCCGTTTCTTCTCGGGTGAAACGCTCTACTGCGACCAGACGGTCGGTGCCCGCGGCTTCGTGGCACGAGGGTAATGAGGCGGCCAGGCGCGCGTCTCATTCATTTATTGCACCGCCGAGAACTTGCCGCCGACGACACGGCCTACTACCGCAATTACCAACTTCCGACATATCAATAATTCACGCCAACAAGCGCCCGTCCCTCTGAAATTACACCGTGCAGCACATCGTTCATGTCAGCGCTTCGACTGGTCTAATTTTCAGCTGAGGGAAATTGGAACCGTCATCCATTAGTCTATTCTCTTAACAGATTGCAGCACCCGAGTACACGTGGGAACCGCGAACCCGTGCACGTCTGCGAGCATATACAGGTCGCTGAGTGCATGTGCATAATTCCTGGCAAATGCGATAAAAAGTAACAGCGTCTAATGCGCTGAGACACTTTGGATGGGTTCGAACGCGTACGCATCCATTTTCTGAATCAGTGTGGTATGTAAGGAAAAATCGGTGTACTTGTTTTCACGTATGACAGACTAATAGTAGTACACTTTATTGCTTGACTAAAGACTTACGCAAACTACATTTTTGCAAAGACTAACCGTATACTCTGTCTTTTTGAGCAACTTTATTCATCCCCAAGTGACAGAAAAGAAACAAGCAAACCAACTTTTATTGCAAATTATAGCATATAAACTAAATTATGATGGTTATCAGCGGAAAGCCAGTGCTGCGCTGCAACAAGGTGTAAGCAAACGATGCGATGCGTTGTCGCCACAACAGACAGTTGCGCTGATGTATTCACCGCATAAGGTACGAGATGGCTGAGAGATGAGATATATGCACGCCTACTAGCCAGCGAATGATAGAACAACGCAACCGATGGTCGCCGAATGTCAGGGCCTCATTAAGCGGTAAGCACGATACGCTCGTGCGTAGGGCCCCCGGCTGGCAAGGGGCCCCCGACGGCCAGCAGGCAAAAAGATTAGTTGTCATAAAATGTTTATTTTACTGTAAAATAAACATTTTGTAGCAACTGATTTTTTTGCCTGCTGGCCGTCGGGGGCCCCTTGCCAGCCGGGGGCCCTACGCATCCATCTTACCCGTCTATCAACGGAGGGATTGGGGCCCCGGCATGGTGAAGTGCGTAGGGCC
>Ga0126332_10000480_pt1 | contig 14348 bp, 12 predicted proteins | sample InaspJWI42metaG_FD_94482 | JGI IMG/M metagenome (GOLD analysis project Ga0126332, IMG submission 94482) | Marine gutless worms symbiont microbial communities from Oahu, Hawaii - Inanidrilus sp. 2 OAHU.JWI-42 metaG | ecosystem: Host-associated > Annelida > Digestive system > Unclassified...
AGTATGGGAAAACTTTACCTTTTAATCAAGGGGAAACACAACGTTACAAGTCTTCACAATAATGCAGTGAAAAATTCAAACGAATAGCCTTCCGTTATTCAATCAAAAATTTGCCAAAACCAACAATCATATTCCGGGACTTTTCAAGGCCTTGAATCTGCAGCTTTTAAATTCAAGTATTTTGAAGGACACTGTAATCATTACTTCTGTTTAGGGACAATTTTATCAGCCAGTCCTCCCTCAGGTTCTCTCCCACCCATTTTAGAAAAGAATCTCTGGGGATCAGTGGATATGGGCTAAACGTCCTTCATACCACCAAATATCAGTGTAAAAGTACTGAAGGAAACATAAAGCACTAATTCTAACCATAGACCTGGATTCATTGTTTCTTAATTTATAGTCAGTCTTCAGCAAAAGCCATTGCTCCCTTTACACCAGCTGTCCAATGTCAGTATCAGAAAACTGATTATATAAAATGAATTTAGTTCACAAGAGGAACAATTTAGAATCATACCACACCACACAACAGTAGCGGATGCAGACGCGGAGATAAGGGGATGAATCCCCCACCAGAATACACTAATTTTTGCATGTGAAAATCATTTTTAGATGGCTCCAACATCTACGATGGTCGTCAGTGCAGCAGAATACGGAGTTGTAGGCAATGGACCACACATACATGCCCAATTGACAAATACAATGAGACACACAGACAGGGTAGAGATCAGTTGATAGCACCAGTAATGTACTCGTAGTTCTGCAGACGTTCAACGGGACCAATGCCGACCACCGCGGGTGGTCTACGAATGACATACTGGCTGATAACCCGACGTATGTCGTCTGCGGTCACTGCATTGATTCTCATCTCGAGCTCGGTGGGTGGTAACCGACGCCCGTAGCACAGCATCTGACGGCCAATGTCTTCGCAGGTCGGCGTCGAGCCATCGAGCATCAGCAGCATGTTGGTCAGGAGGAGGTTCTTGGCACGGGTGACTTCGTGCTCGCTGACTGACTGGCTCAGCCGCTGCCACTCAGAAAGAACTGCATTCACGGCCGAGTCCAGCGTGGAACTGTCGGCAACTAGGTAGACGCCCCACAGACCTGTGTCCGTGTAGCACGTATTGAACGACTGCACCAACAACAAGTGTTAAAGTAGAGATTCACAAGTTTAAATGTTTAACTGTTCAAACAATAACTATCATTTAAACATTTATCAAATTAAATGCTAACTAAAATGATCTACACAATGGGCTGATCAGTAATATCTGTCATTGCACTGAACACAAGATTACGAACTCATGTGTTGTTAACAATACAGGAAAGCCAACTTCACTAAATGACAGCAGATACACGAACAGCTTTGATTTAGGAACTACACAATAATGAGTCAAACCTGGAAGCTATTACAGAGAGCATTACGGGAACACTCCAGGGCCAGCTGACCAGCCATGCCCGATGCACTGCCCACCGACCGATCCCATGTGCCAATCAGTGTGTTTGTTATCATCAGCGGGATGTTGTCTGGGTTCGGCCAACCAGCACCTTCGACAGCCACCGCAACGTGCGCGTATGGCATTTCATCATCCCTGATCCTCACTTCACTCCCAGTAAACCTTCACACAGCACATAGGCACAAGCCTGCACAGAAATGCCACAGACAGTTCAAAACTCATCCATTCCATGTCAAAAATTAACAGAAACATTTAGTACAATGCATCAGATGTGCATCATGACCCCAATTTGCTGTTCTATGCACTCACAGAATGGCAGCACTTACAACCGACCGGTGTAAACTTACAATATGCAGATTATGTGCTGCATCACTTTCATAATTTAATCTACTCTTACCTCATCCAAGTGTATTACTTCCCAAACTGCATGAACATCTAACCACATTTTCGAGTTGTTGTAGTCACAAACAAACCAGCAATTAAGGACTCACACTCCCTCTGGCAAGGTGTAGTGAAGGTAACAAAATCTAGAAATACTTTTTAAGTTACAAATCAAAAATATATGGATTGCTATTTTTTGAAACTGTGAACACTACATAACACTGGTAGTTAATTCTAATACAAATGCCATCTCTTGTATGACAAATCAAGAACAAATTGAAGTAATGGAGTTACAGGGTCACAGTCGACCAATGCATAATAAACTTGCTTATTCAGCCATGACACACTGGACCGTCATAAGTGTAATCCACAAACTGACTGTCGACTAGTTTGCTGATTGCACCAATACATCAACGATTTGCTGTGGCAAAATTTTCTAAGTCCAAAATGCAAAAATTAGTCACATGATCTGGCCATGCCCACATGGGGAACAGTTACGCAAGTTACTCGGAAGATGAATACTTGACATGGTAGACCTGTATACAAAATATGAAGTCTCTATCTTTAGCCATTTCAGAGCTATTTCAGGGGGTGATAAATTCTACACTGCATCACATGACCCAGACCATGCCCATTTCATGGACGATCTATCATCGGTAGGCTGGGACTTGCTATGATAAACATATGTACCAAATTAGAAGTCTCTATCTACACCCGTTATGAAGTAATGAAAGGCAGTGCAAAATGCAAAAAATTGTGTGGTTTGGGGTGATTAGGTGTCACTCAAGGTCACTGGCAATGTCACCATTTAATAGAGAACACACTATTTTTCTAACTTTAATAGAAACTATCCGTTTAATCTTGTACTGTTTTCAAAATAAAGCAAGCTATTTATCGAAATTTGCCGATTTTAACCGACCCCAACTGCATTTGGCACCCCTGCTGGGGGTGACCTCGGTCGAATTTCACAGAGATCTATGGCACCAGAAAACTAGACTTCTAGGACTAACATGTGGCATGGTAGTCCTACCATGTTTGCGTGATCCTATGTTAAGTCGTTTTTGTAGAACTCTGACTTATGTCAGGCAGACAGACACAGACACAGGGCCATAGCATAATACCGTGCTAGCATAGCATCGTGCGGTAAAAAGCTCAGGAGTGTCACACAGATATATACTAGCTTAATGCTTCAGGCAACCCCAAGAGAAATGCTAATTCACAGAATCTCTGACTACATACTTGCATGGTGGTGGAATTTCGCCTTCGTGTGAAGAACTTAGATCACCGAAGTACTGGTCAGCAAGCTGAGTAAGTTGAACATGATCAACTCCACCTGCTGCAGCCAGCACCATCCGTGGTCCTTTGTAATGAGTTGTTATGTACTGCAGTAAGTCACTGCGGTTGATTGACTGAATGTTTTCTATGGGACCCAGGATTGTCCGCCCGAGTGCAGTACTCTGGACACATCAGTCACACTATGCATACATATCTAGCACTCTGATCACAGCAGACACAGGGTCGTGATCAGACATCACAAACACATAGAGTGTCTCGACTCTCCACGTAGGATACCACAGCAGTAGAAAAACTTCCACATCTTACTAATAAATTATTGCTTTAGATGTTAGGACAAAAATTTCAGATTTTAGCAACCAGCAGCTTATAAAGTGGACAATAATATCAATATGTTTCATAATCAATCAATAAAAACCCTACACCTAGTGAACAATAACACCTCAGGTTCACTGCCTTGCTGATAATTTATGTCATCTCAATGCCACTGATGAGTACCTGAAATGCAGTGGCATGAAGATGGTCAAAAATGACTTCCTGCAGATTGGTTTCAACTTCTTGCATTTCACGGAGAATAACACCACGCTCACGTTCAATCTCTTGCTCCCTCAGAATGCTGTTCTGGATGATGTCAGACAATATCTCAATGGCCCTACAGTTACACACTTACTGTATAAAACCATTAATATTGACAACAATGGTAACGAATGGTCAGTAACTATCTGGTAAGGCAGGTCAATAAATTCAACAAAGAAAAGAATGTGTGGCTTACCATTAAGACAAACTGGTACAGTAAACCTATACACTGGACTTTGTAGACCATAGGCTAAATTCACTTGTCTGTGGCATAAATTTAAGTTTTCTGATTGATAACAGAGCCAGGTGTAGTGTGTTACCAGTGTAAAAACATGGCTATTACCGATGAATATCTTTAGACAGACACTTGGCATAGTAAACGGTCTGCTCTCGCGAGGTGTACGCATTAAGGTGTGCGCCCATGTTTTCAACTTCCAGCTCCAACTGCGTCTGCGACCGCTTCTTCGTGCCTTTGAAAGCCATGTGTTCGAGGAAATGAGCAACGCCGTTGTTTTTATCATTCTCAAAGCGGCTGCCTGCGTCGATCCACAGGCCGACAGTTGTGGTCGGAATTCCCGAGTCTTCCGACGCCACGCGCATTCCGTTCGCGAGCTGAGTCACCTTCGTCTCTGGAATATTGACGGAGGCGCACGGCCGTGAAGCCAACTGCTCCAGCCATCTTCGGCCACACGACAAACTGTTGACAGGTCGCAATAACTTCTGATGTGAATATACTATGGGCCGCAAGCCGCCGACACTTCTGATCAATCGAACAGCGGCGAACGCCATCTTCGGGTAGAATTGCGGACGATAATTTCAACAATATTTACACTTTTTACCCCATGACAAAGAATATATAGTCACAGCACGGTTTAACTAATAACCGCGATGTCCCCATTGAGCCACTCAACATCGCAAGCACTTCGCAGTTCGCAGTGTAGCAAAGCCGGTGCTCGACGTGAATTATTGCTACAAATATCACAGTAACAGAAGACGAGTAGTTTCGTATGTAGTTGCGTTAAATAGATGCGGACATTGAGGTGTTAACACCTGCGTCCGTACATGCTCGTTGAGTTGAGTTGAGTTGAGTAACGTGGTCTTCTTGTTGGTCACATGGATGCATTGCACAAAAACTGTTGAATCGGAAGTGAGCTGATTGAGGTGTCAGAATTGTACGGGCGCCCATCGTGGCGGATTGAAAGGTCCGACAGACCACAACTCCACATCTCCATGGAAGGGACACTTTCGAGAAGGACATGACATGCTTAACACTCATTGCACAATGGATTCGTCCTGTCTTCAGGCGTGGGCCCAGCATGCCCTCAGCACGGGCGTCACTCAGAAGCGATATATGCTCGATCGCCAGTTGCCACTGTTACTGTAGCTGCTAATTGTTTGCTGAAGCCCGAATATAGTAACATTGTCGATGCCCTTAAATAGCCCCGATCCCCCAGCCACCCACTTTCTACATTTTGGGTCTTCTTTCACATCTTGTAATTGCTGAAGCTGTATAGTCATTAAATTTTGCACACAGACAAATGACCCCAAATGGGCGTAATCATTGTCATGCGACCCATTTACATTGTTGGGCCCCAATCTGTCCCTGAAATAGGTGAAGCTAAGCATTTTAACTTCGACGTGTAGCCTACATTGACAAGGATGGACGAATACTAGCGAACGCTTGACAGTTTATCTCCGTAGAGGAAACGTTAAATTGCTACAGTAGGCCCGCCTAGTAGCTACTATCCGCATCGTCGCCGCACAGACCTTTGCATTTAGCAAGCTTGGTCCTCACGCACCACGGAATCTATTCTTTTTAAATAAACAATGGTTTGGCACATGCCTCACCCTCCAAAAACTGCTTGTTTTCATGGCGACGTGGACTTGAACTTCCATCTAAAATAGGCTACATGGTTAGGCCTACTTGGGCAACACGAGCTATATACCCACAAACGGTATTTCGATCGGTTCAGCCGTTTTGTAGTGCTCACGGCCGACGGTTGCGACAGACAGTCAGACCATGCACGCCACTCGTTTGGTAACTTTGTAGCAATGGGCCGCATTTATGCTATGCATGCGATGCAGCCTAACAACGTGCTCGGAAATTCGTCAGAATTGGTTTTTAATTTTTTTGTCACATTTTCTACAGAGTGTGACCTAAAGCCAAGTAGCTTGTTGAGACTCGGTGCGTATTAATGCCTGTCGTCGGCATGAGTTCAAAACAAACAAATTCTGCTCGTGACTTCCTGAAAGAAATTCGCTTGGCTGGCTGTATGCAGGATGCGATACAGAACACGGTACAATGAGCTAGCCTACGTATTTCTAGGCTTAAATTACAGAATCGGATCACGTACGCGATCAGCACTGTTATAGATGCAGATAAGAAACCAAACTTTCTCGTTGACATCAGCATACGCACGAGGCCTGCAACCTTATCGTTATTTTAACTCGTGGCTAACGGTTTTTGCCTGCCTGCATCAAAATATATCCCTGACGTTCCTACCCGTGCGACGCTATGCTAGCGCGGTTCTAGCTAGTCTCTCTGTATCTGTCCGTCGTCGCTAAAAAGTCGGTGTTTTTGTCGAAACTGCCGGACAAATCGAGCTGGTTTTGGCATGACCTTCGACCTATCCTACACGGTGTTCTAAGAAAATTCGGGTCTCCAAAAATAAGGGCACTTTCTTCTGAAACTTTGTCACAAACTATACGGACATGTTACACCTACGACGGTCGACGCGTCGTGATTGGACGCACATTGTTTACTAAACGTTGTGACTAACGCTTTATATGTATTTGTTGTGGAATTTGTTGTGTAATTTGTTGCATAACTTGTCCCTACAGTAGCGCGACACTTGACAAGATTTCGACTAGCAAGCACAGAAGCCCGTCGCGCAGTCGTCGGCTGTAGCAAAGCTTCATTTCATGTAGCTGTGACTTCAGCAGGTGTTGACCGCCTCGCATCTGCAGACGGACTAGTGCTTCTGCATTACTTCGCAAACCACAAAAACATACAATGTAAAAATCGTCTTCTCGCTCAAATGATGTTTGCTGTACCTCTCTCCTAGTTTCGTTAACGGGTAACATTTTCAGAAACATCAGGACTTTCAACACCATCGACTGATTTTTCAATTTCGCAAATTCTAAGCACAGAAGCTAAGTTTTACATTTACGACAGACCAAAAACTGCTTGCTGTAGGCTTAAATGTGACAGCTATCGCATGTGCATTAAATTTGCATATTCTTTATGTTTGCTGTTTTGAAGTGGTACCTTTTTTGCAACAACGTATATACTGTACCGATTTTACTTTCGTAGTCGACTGTTTCACTGCTCACCCCATCGACACATCAAAAGTCACAATAAATAGTAGAAATTGCACGTTTAGGACACTGCAAACTTTAATCATCACAGCACGTTTAGGCCTAGGCAAAGTGCGTTTACAGCAGTAACAAACATACGAACGGTAGGCTATGCTAAATTGTTCGCAACAGTCCATGCTGTCGGCTGCATGTTGAGCTAGTGTAAAGTCCAGCTCAACTTCAAGTTGAACTATGAGACTGAAGACTCAAAAATATGATAATCCGGACGCTAATCCCACTTTTAGGAGCTATGTACAGGGTGCGGCAAGAAGTATCCTGTTGGAAGATTTTAGGCAATATTTTCCCAACAAGCAACAACTGATAATTTCTAAATAAAATTTTACACGCCTATTGAATGTTCATATCTACGCCAAATTACAAAATTTTATTCAATTATCTCTAACTGTGATAAAGTTAGGCTATGTCATATACGCGATTAGTGAATTTGTACATTTTGCCAGGAAAACGCGAAAAACTGTGATATCTCTGACACAGTACGACTGATCTTTACAAAATTTAACACGATTACGCAGAACATGTCTCTAAAGTGCAAAGCTGTTTAAAATTTCAATTTCAAAATTCCAAGATGGCGGGCAGACGCCATCTTGAGAATCGACAAATTGAAAAATACCTCGTGATGATGCAGAATCGCTCTCTCAGGCGTACAGCCGTCTGCCACATTGGGACTTTTAAAATTAATTCTTAATGGGCGGCACACTTGACAGATGTTCTGCATCATCGTGCCAAATTTTGTGGAGATAGATCATACTGTTGCAGGGATATCGCAATTTTTCACGTTTTTTTAGTAAAATGCAAAAGTTCAGTAAGTGACCATGCTTACAACTTTGTCAGAGTTAAAGATAAGATAACTCAATAAAATTTTTACACAGATATGAACATGCAATAGGCGTGTAAATTTTACTTTAAAATTTTCAGTTGATGGGGAAATATTGCCAGAAAACTTTAGAGGGATACTTTTTGCCACACAGTATATATGATATAAAGTAGACGTAAAGAGGATGTACGGGCGCAGGCTGAGCGCCTATATGATCCTATCCTATCCCGACACTGTACATGTAGTTCAATTTTCTGTAGGGATGTTGCATAATCCTCCTATGTCTGAAAAACGCCCTCTCGCTAAAATTCGCATACGATCTCAACACAGTTCAAGACCGGCCGCAATGCAGTTCGAGCTAAAGATGAGTGACTAGAGGAGGAACGTTCGGCGCTTGTAGTACACTGTCTGGTGTGCTGTTCCCTTCACTGCGAAGGAGGTCTGTTTCCAGAGTACAGTTCACTTCGTCCAGTAGCCTAAACAGAAAACAAAAACACACACACACACACGCACGCACGCACGCACGCACGCACACACACACACACACACATCAATCAATCAATCAATGATGTTTTTTTTTCAGTGGCCCAAATGATAAAATCACTTCAAGATACGCTAAGGGTGGCGACGTCAGTTACGGGTTATCAATGACAATTGACGCCAGGAAAGGAAGCCGAGAACAAACATGTTTTCAGACGCTGACGAAAGGCCGACAGAGACGGAGCAGAGATCACGTTGTCCCCGGTGAGTGTTCCATATGGTGGCCGGCGACTGCGAAAGCCCGGCAGCCGACGGCGGGTAGGCCAACACAGTTTGACGGACGGCGTCAAACGGCACCAGCAGACGATTGGTCCGAGCACAACGCAGGGAACGACCCGGTAGGTCGGCGACACGAACCAGTCGACCGCGTATTACTAGACCGACTGCTGTACCACATCGCGCTTACGCGCTCTCCCTCCCTTCCGTCACTCAGGAGTCGTCAGTTTAGACAGACACACACATATCCTGGACCGGCACCATAGGCCTAACCGAGCAAATGATACTGTGACTTCTTCCGCACGTACAGCCTAAATCGCCGCTGTTGCAAACCTACCGCCCATTGCAACATATTACAGCTTGCTGTACAACAAACCCACAACAAATCGAAGTAATGGAGTGTGGGCATTTTAACGCTGAGCATCGAGCTCTGTTTACAGCACTAAACGCGTTCTTGTTCGCGGATTATTAGTGCATCCCGCGCGTCAGGGGTTCTTAACGATTATGCGCTATACAAATCCACGCACGCACTCACTCACTCACTCACTATGCGCCTGAGGCAGCGCGTCGCGCGGGTCGATCTGCGACAACTGATACTTGTAACTCGGTTTCTAACCGTAGCACTTGCTCCTCCTCCTGCTGGAGTGCCGACTTGGTCGTCGACTGGACCCGGTCCAACGTAGCAACACGCGCGTCCACCGCCGGACCCGACGCCTGCGCGGTGACCACGTCGCGCGACATCCGGGACACCGCGCCGCCCGACGACGTCATCGTGACGTCACTGCAGCGCGCGGGCATGACGTCGCAGCTCGGCGGCGGAGTCCGCGGGTCCCGGCAGGTGCGACAGCAGCTGCTCGACGTCGCGGACAGCGTTTCCGATCGATCCACCACGTCGTCGGAGGAAGAGCAGCAGGAGGTGGAGGGTGATGAGGCGGAGAAGGACGGGGAGACGGGACTCGCGCCGGCGGCAGCGTCCGACTGCGTCCGCGCGATGACCCGGTTGCGGAAGTAGACGTTCGGGTTGTCGGCACTGTGGATCTGCGCCTTCCGGCGCGCGGGCTCCGGCGTCCGCTCACGCCGCGGCGTCGGCGGTTTCCACGTCTCCGCCCAGAACACGTCGTCGACGTCGAGGTCGAAGTCGAACTGGGCGGCGGCGTTGCCGTGTCCGGTGGCGGCGTCGTCGACCGGCGTCGCGTCCGACGGCGACGCCGACGAGCCGCCGCCGCGGCCGCCGTGGCTGCGCCGACGGACGCACAGCGTCACGGCCACGACGGACAGCAGCACGACCGGCAGCAGGGCGCCGAACGCCAGCAGCATGTAGACGACGGTCGTCGCCGGCAGGAGGCCGATCATCGGCGGGGACGACAGCTCGAACGCCCCGGCGCGGTCGTCGCCCAGCCCGCCAGCCATCGTCCCGTTCCCGCCCGCCGCCGACGACATAGAACTAGCGCCGCATCGGAGCGTCAAGTCACGTCCGCTCCCCGCTCAGCAGCCGCCTAGAAACACCGCGAGTCGCTACAGTAATGGCAGCCGTAGACCGCATCGCAGCCGCCACCAATATTCTGCGTGGTCACAACGAGACACGGACCACGCTACATCGGTTAACAGTAGGCCGCATTCTCACGCTTTGCATGCGATGCGGCATAAAAAGATACCCATTGCCCAGTTAAGAATAAATGACGCCAACACTTAGTAGCAGTGCAACGTCATTGTCGAACTCGACGGACTTCAGCGGCAGCAGCAGCAGCAAATGACGCCATGGCGAAGGCTGCCGGCGTTGAGGCACATGGGTGTGAACAACTTGCCCAGAGTTGTTACGCCACGCAGCCTCAATCCCACCAGAAATCGAACCTATGACCTCCAGATCGCAAGTCCGACGCCCTACCACGCCACCCTGCTGCCTCCAAACAACGCTGTTCCCGCAACAAGACCCGAAAGCGACTGACAGCCTCGTCGCAGAGTGCCGAAGTCAGCAGATAAAAGTAATAGGTAGCCCATACTCCATTACCGAGTATACGGTTCCGAAGCTGATACCGGTTCTTGGCAGTCAGCCTGCGGGTGACGTGAGTCATAAACCCGGCGGTAGGCTGCCATTACTTTCCGCCAGGTCTGCAGTTACCCTAGCAACCCTTAAGAGGGCTGCTACCAATTTCGCTGCTTGGTGAACAGAGGCACGATAGGTGTGAACAGTTTGCTTAAGACTGTTACACGACAGCGTCGCGGCTGCGATTTGAACCCAGACCATACTGCGCCTGAGTCCAGCACGCTAACCACTCGGCTACCGAGCCACCCCTCAGAAGATGCTGAAGGCGATGTCGCGCACTTCTGGTCATCGGATCATCACGCTGATGGTTGCGCTCGACTGGCAATGTGTGACTTCATATTAGTGTTCGTTAGTGACCTTATGCCTATGTGGATCCGTTATAAGAACGTGGGAACTTTAGTCCCCAACGAGAATATCAAGAAGAATGTCGTGACGGTATTAAGTAAATAGTGACGAAACAGCACAGCTACATAACTGCATGCCGCTGTCGGTTCAACTCCGGCATCATGCGGTGATTAGATTATATTGAGTTCAACAGTTTACCACGTAAGCTATGCATGACACGACAGCTTGATCGTGTAGCTTTGGTGTGAGTTTTTGTCGCATTGTATATCTGTTTTTATTTAATCTATCCTTTGCCGATGAATAAAGCTGCTCATCTATACCCCGGTACAGCAGTCGTCGCTAAGCGACGCGGCTAAAACAAATCTTCCATCCTGAATATGGGTGAACGTAACTGCAGCAGTGTCATTACGAGGTCGGGAGACTGTAGATCAGGGTCACCTGGAATCGGGAACCTTATACGACAGAGGGCGGCGTCACAGAGTGATCAACGGACCAACGGCGAGGTATTATGAAATGTCTCGCCGCATTGTGATTATTGCGCGCTGTACAAACACTCTTACTTACTTACTTATATCGTGCCGGGCGTCGGTATCGCATACCTCGGCACGCGGCACGCGCGTAGTTGCTGTAGTTGGCGTACGAGCAGTCGCGTCTGCATTGACAACGACGAGCAACCTCAATATGTCATTGAGTGTGCTGCCTCCGACCCGTCGGCTGCAGTCAACGAATGTGGCAACAGCTGGCGTAACGATACGAACGTCGAAACTTCGACGACGACTTACCACGCGGCCGACGCCGGCGTGACCAGACATTTGCCCCCCCCCGGACATTTCCCCCTCCCGGACATCTGCGTTATACACTCGTGTTCAGAAAAATCGTCTTCGTCGTCTTGCATATACAAGATCAACATATTGATAAAAATTGTCGATAATAAAGCCAGAAGTTCGTAATTCTGCTCTTTATCTACTGCCATTTTGTCTGGTGCTATGAGCGGACGTGTAATGGGAATTAGCTGATAGCAGTTATATGAGGTATACTAATGGATTCCCGCTCACCTCGACTCTACATTGCAGCATCAATTCTGTTACACGTACTTTGAAGTTCTTACTTACGCTATGAGCGATCTCTGCGTGAGAAACAAATCTGTGTTCAGCTACCTACCTACGTACGCTAACAACGTGGCACTGCCCGCATTCGCCCGCCGCTGCTGCAGTAATCGATCGATATATACTGCCCATCAGGCCCACAGCAGCTAACCTGCAGCAGCGGGTTTGCTGTTGTGGGCCCATGCTGCACGGGACAGACAGACGGACTCCGTACCATGCGGACAGTGCCAATAAGCAACGATAGCGTGGAGCGACAGGCTTTGCCCATTTTTCAAAACTATGATATTTTACCGCCGGGTTTATATATCGTATAGGCTTCTTTAGTTGAATGCTATAGTAATCACATAATAACACGAATTAGTATCTAGACCGCTGGACTAGCGTTCGGCGGCACCGGTCTGTGTTCTTATCGTGTTAGAAGTATTGATCGCAGTTGTGCTGGTTTCCGGCACCGGACCTTTGGTAAACCATAGCCTCCTTTTCTTCTTCAGGACTGACTCCACGGATTTCCCGGACTGTTTACCGACACTTCTGAGCATAATCCGTTTTTACTTTTTAGTTTTTTTCTGTTTTCCCACTTTTTAGTTGTTAGTTCGATGCGGTAGGTTAAGCCGACTCATGTCAGCTTTTGAGCGCACGTAAAAATAGCATCTCGTATCGTATCGTTTTCCCGCAGTTGATCGTGTTCTGTAGACTGAACTCATCTCAGTCATCTGCCACCCACATCGCTGTTTTACCGGTTTGCTTTTACAACCTAACAGCGAAGCGCTTCGTATTAATCACTGGATAGCCTTACTGTGCTAATGTGCCAATAAGAAACAACCGTTTAGCCAATACTAAGCAAAATACGCATATTCAGGTTAGCGCCGCAGGATCGTTTTCCTTCGTTTGTCCCTGTCATCAGTCACGTTCTTTTAATAGAAGACCCAACGACGTGATTACTTCCGATGAGTTCTTCTATACAATTAGTCATTTATAAACTCTGTATGTTAACGGACCTTTTTCCGTATTATCATGCGCATGCTGTATAAGAACTGTTATTAGCCTATACTTACACGAGTGCATAGAGTAATAACTGTCAGAGAAAATGCTGAAGAACGGTGTCGATTTGATCCAGTCCAGCAATCTGATCTCTCGACAAAAGCTGACACGACGCGGAGGATAGTATCCAGTCCAGTTACGATGAATTACTCGCTCACTTCCTGCTATGCCGCCGACCGGTAGTAATCAATGCGTGCAATGAAGCGCCCACTCAGAGGCGTACAACACCGGTACAGGTCGCATGCATCGCTCAATGAGCACCTGTTCACATCGTAGCCTACATTTCGACAAGCTTCATATTGCAGCGCTTCGAGCCGGCGACTATGATATGGCCACTGACAGATGTTGTAGCTTAGCCTACTTAAAATGTCGGCAATTAAACGAAAACAAACGGTCAAAGTAAATGGACAAACGTCGCATCGCCGCTGCGCACCGATCGTTCAGTCATATTTGCCAGGTGGCGGCAATGTGATTTCCGTCCGTCTTATATGGTTCTTTGCCCACAAGAATCCGCCGTCCCCAAAAGGCATACATTCGTCATGCTCGTTTCACATTAAGTACATTATTTGGACCATGCTCCTCTATAGGCCTACACGGTTGCAGAATTAGGCCTAAACTATGCATGCAATTAACTTTTGGATTCCATTTTAAATAAGCAACTTTATTTAAAAACTGTGCGGAACTGGCAATGAGTAATAGGCCCCTACCATTTTCCTGTAAGCTTCTCGATCACTCGCGCTATTCCATGCAACTATAGTTTTCTGCATCACTCTCCATCCAAAGCTGTGTGGTGTTTTCGACGGTATTTTTGCAGTATCACAGTTACCAGCAATTACTCTTACTATGAACCCCGTCCCTCCAGCAGACAGCATCTGAGCTATGATGACTGTCTTGTAAATAAGACGAAAGATAGTCGGAACTGCTCTGTGTAGTATTGTTTTCCACAGAGCGTACACATTGTGAGCAGTCTTTGGGTTTGTATCTTGGTCTTTTTGTATCTTTGATGAACACCTCACTTTTTTGATGAACACCTCACTTTTTCATTTTTTCCGACCAGATCTCATCTGTCTCCAAATCTTGCTATTACCATATCCGTCAGCTTCGCTGTATCCGTCCATACCTCGATACCAAAACAGCCTCCACCATCGCCACTTCCATTGTTC
>Ga0126332_10000482_pt1 | contig 14332 bp, 6 predicted proteins | sample InaspJWI42metaG_FD_94482 | JGI IMG/M metagenome (GOLD analysis project Ga0126332, IMG submission 94482) | Marine gutless worms symbiont microbial communities from Oahu, Hawaii - Inanidrilus sp. 2 OAHU.JWI-42 metaG | ecosystem: Host-associated > Annelida > Digestive system > Unclassified | place...
ACAGCGTCGCGACTGCGATTTGAACCCGGGCCCTTCTGCGCCTGAGTCCAGCACGCTAACCACTCTGCTACCGAGCCACCCTTGTAGGCCTATAGCGATGCGGCCTAATAATACAGCGTGCAGCGTAAAACGCCGTACTCCAGTAGCAGAGTGACGACGACGAAGAAGATGTACAGAACAAACATAGCGACGCCGGTGAGTTTGTTCATTCGACAGCCACACGCGCCTATCGTCACGTGACCGGTGCGCTGACGTCATCGAGGGCGTGGCAGGTGCGCTGGGGGTGATGACGTCACGCGCCTATCGTGGTGACCACCATCAGCAGCATGGCGAACAGCAAGACGATGGAACAGAACATGCCCTCGCTGTTGACTGGGTACGCCTCGCCGCCTGAACTGATGCCGTATAGCAGCCACGGTAGCGGCAGTCTGCGTAGAAAACACAAAACCACACTGCTAATACTTGTATATATAGTAATAGTACACTGTAAAATACTTTACTGGGCTATATTACAAAGTGAAAATATAGTGCTGTTACTGTTAGGTAACAAGAGAGTGCTCAGCAGAGCGCATACCTCCGCTACAGAGTTGTTATCGGCGAGGAGCATATCTCAAAAAGTGGTGGCAGAGACTGCGTTAGACAGGTTCTTATACGACTTTTAGAGTTTCCTAGGCCTTGTATAATCGTATTTCAACATACAATGGATTTGTGCCCGACAAATTCAGACACAACAACACTAAGCAACAATTGTTACACACTAAAATCACAGAAAAAAAGCTAAAACATTTTTAAAAGTTCTAGCATAAAAATGGACAACATAAACGAGGCCTATATGTAAACAAAAACAGATATCATTAACGGTGACCTAGTTGGAATTTCACCGATTTTTTGGTTCAAGTTTACTAGAATAGTGTGCCAGCCATCGGGTAGTTGAAAACTTGACGCTGTTGAGCCATCTGATGAGGCTGCCAACAAATGTCAGACCTATATAGGCCTATGGTGTGTTTATCACGCAATGACTGACGAGACAACGATATATTACAGGCTCCGCCCCCGGCATCTCTTTCACGATGAACTCGTCTAGTTTCCGCGCCTGCCGTCGTCTAGGACACGATGCAACCAGTACGACGCAGCAGAGACGTTAGTCTGTGCATAACGACGCAATGGTGTCACTTTTGCTGCAACCGTAGGCAACCGGTATCGACATGCCTTCATATGGTCCATTATGCGCGAATATAACGTCATCCATAAAACCGGAAGTATATAACGTATCGCAGCGCCGCCAGAGCTGTGTGTACGATCAATGTTGTTGCAAGCGGACACTATAACGGAGCAACGCCATGCCACGGCCATACGTGACAACAAGTACAGAATTTGGAGTAGATCTGGCGTGTAATCCGGAGATAGGCCCCTATAAGCGCGGACAGCCATACCAACGACAGGCTTATCACAAAAAAATTTGTAGATTGCCAACAGTCACAGAGTCTAATGCGATACGGCGTCGGAGATTAAAGCTGGTGAAGTGTCCATAAGAGATAACTTCACATACCCGATGGTGACGTCGAAGATGTTGCTGCCGACCGAGCTGGACACCGCCATGTCGCCGAACCCTTTCTTGGCGACAATCACACTCGTGATCAGGTCCGGGATGCTCGTTCCCGCCGCCAGGAACGTCAGACCCATCACCTACGTGCACGTACGGTGCGCACGAATCAGCTACAGTTTCTGCCAACCATGGTGACGCCGTGTGATAAGGTAGGATGACGCAAACTGGTTTTCGAAGTTATAGGTAGGCCTAGCAGCTAGAAGTTCTATAGCAGATGACTTTCAGAAAAACTGTACCAACATTAAACCAAAAACAAACCCTCACTCGAAGTCGCACCGACGAGTTTAGGAATATTTTTTTCTTCCCTAACCTTGAACTTTTAGTTATGACAACCTACCAATTTTACCTACATGTACAGGGTGGGCCAAAAAAGTAAGTTGTTGTACTGTGATACATATTTCAAAGGCTAGACAATAGTCCTCCTAACGTTAAGTACTCTATAATTTTGTAAACGGTCCAGGACTTGAAAGTTGGCAACACTTATTCTATTTCTGTGGTTAAATATTCTATGCTACACACTTTTATAACGTCATGTTTACGAAGCTAGTTCGTGTTTGCCTAGCAGTAATTTCATTGACTGCTTTCAGTCATAGAATATTTCAACATAAAACAATCGCGGCATAATTTTTTCACGTGAAAATATCACACAATGCTTCGTTTTTCTCTGTAGCTTTTCGTATTTTTTTCACGTCCCTCCTATTCGCTTAAAATCAACAGCTTACTTTTTTGACCCACCCTGTAGATACAGGATCACGATGAATCACCGTGCAACTATCTAGGTTGAAGGTCGTTCGTAAGTTACTCTTTGGACACATGCAGTTACATAAACACACACACAGCCAACCGATTGCTGTATATGGCCACAAAAGTCGTCGGTAATGCGGAGACAGTATAGAGATGAGTTGGTAACTCATCTAATTTTGATGAAAGCCTATAGTGCGACTGCTGTGTGCACCATCATACGATGTATGTAGCGGGAAAACGCAAAAGCACTGTCTTGCGGGATGCTCGTTCCCGCTGCCAGCAACGTCAGACATTAGCTCACAGCAAATTAACACGTTGCCACTTCGGGTGTACTTTATACCGTGCTGCTGCGTAGAAGTTGCGCTACATGGAGATCATACGTACGGCGTCCGGAATGCCGGCGATGCGACCGACAGTAGCCGCCCACCAGTTCATGAGATAAGAGAAGACGGCTATCCACAGAATGCTGCCAGTAAACGTCCAGATGAAGAACCCACGCCTCTCCTGCACACCGCAAGACTGTGGCGAAAATATGGCACAGTGGGCGTTTAATCAGGAAATTTTAACTATCTAGTCGATTTGTGTCATGCAGTTACATCATCTTAAACAACGTAGAGACAAATCTGTGCGTAATAACAGTAAGCAAAAGATCAGAATTAGATTATAATAGATTGGCCTCAGTGTTTACGCAATAAACAGACGTTATATCACAAGTTGGCTTAGCGCACCGGTCTCCTGACGTCGGGCAGCGTGCTCCAGACCGGTAGCACAAGCGGGATCAACAGTACGTAGATGAGTCGCTTCCTGGTCGACCGCGGCCAGTTGATGTCCAGTGGTCTTGTACTGGCCGCCGACACGCGACCGTCCATCGCTTCGTCGTCCGAAAACAGCTTCGTCGCACATAACAACACGACCAACTCAGCGCCGGCGTATTCGAGTAATTGAGTAGCCGTATATGTATCTCAGTCGACGAGAAAGCGTCATACTGGCGGAACTGCACCTGACGAGTGACGACCCTTCCTAAAAAGCCGTGAAGATTTATTCACCAAAGTAGAAAACCCCCTCACTCGATGTCGCACCGACCACTTTCAGCTTAATGAACTGGACAAACAACAACAAATTCGTAACATCGTAACGTGTATCCATAGCCGAATATAAACATTTTTCATTTTGCGACCGTGAACTTTGACCCATCTCTGACCTTCGAATTCGACTTAGACAGCGTTAAGGTGGATCAGCGTACCAACTGTCTAGTTAATCGTTATGTTCCGCACGCACACCCTACCAATAATTGCTCAATATAGAAAGTTGCAAGCACTGACTACATGATTCCCCAGACTTTTACGGCTACTTCTAGCATAGGCTGTTTTTACTTTATAGTTTTTCTGTTTTACAATTTTTAGTTGTGGTTTCCATGCGGTAGATTAAGCCGACTCCTGTCGGCTTTCGAGCGCACGTTAAAATAGCATCTCGTATCGTATCGTATCGTAGCTGCTAGGCCTGCTTCTGCAACCTGTCGTTGTGAGTTGATGGTGCTGATGCTGGCCGTGGATGCTCGGTTATAGAGCACTTTGTCCCAGAGAATGACTCCGTGCTGCGGCGCGTGTGACCCGGTGTCGTGCAGGTCCGGCGCCGGTCCGGACAGACTGCCGACCGTCGTCAGCTGTGTCTGTTGACTCAGGTGTCGGTCGATCACCGTTTCTATTTCCGGCGACCTGTCCTGCGATGACGTCACTTCCTGTCGACACAGCAGACACTACGAATTTGGAGTGACTCAATCCAGTCACAAACCGTTGTGGGTCCAAAAGAACAAAAGGAAAACGATCAGGCGTCGCTTGTTTTTGAGTGTTGTTACAAACTACAAAGCTTTCAATTTTCAGGTAACAATTTTAACGTAATTTGGAAATGAAGAGAAGAGAGACGGATGTTACGCCACATCGAAAGTTCCTGTTCCACTGTGGCGTGACTGGCGTATCCAACAAATCGTAACTGATTAATTGACGGCTACCTGAAATAGCCATAAAACGTAAAGAATAAGAAATGTGACACAATACGAATGATCTGCCGATTGCTGAGTCTGTAGCGACGCTGCAGGAAGCACCGTCCGCGGCATGAAGGCCCCAGGGACCCTGATGACGTTGTCGTGCGGCGTGATGGCCCCAGGGATGATGACGCGGTTGTCTTGACGACGCAGGCTCCATTTGCTCTGTCGTCGCACGACGCAGCCGTGCCATCTTGTCGCCAGCTTTCTCTACAGTGTTTGCACCAAATACTCTGGACAGTATGGTTGATGGTGGTTAATGTAGACCGGAAATCTCAATGTAAGCTGCCTGTACTTAATTTACAAAGTTTACTCACCTACGCACTTGTCGTCAGTATAAACAATGCACTATATCAGGAGGGAGGAAACACACCGGAAAAGCCGTTTTAAAGCCGTCACTTGAGGTCGCACTGACCACTTTGCGGCTAAATTAAGTCATACTCAACGTTAGTTACACACAGCTAGTAGCATAGAGCCCGGCCAACAAAAGTAACAATTAACATGGTAGGCCTGATGTCAGTAATGTGGACACTGTTTCTGTACCCACCATCGCTGAGCGGATCGACAGTATGAACAAGCAGCTGTATAACTCCATGACGATAGTTGTGCAATTTTAAGTCGTCTCCATTTTTCTGCAAAATACGCACATCTCTGTAGTCGGGTAAGTCATAGCAAGTACACTGCAGTCTTGGCGTGTTCCCGACATAAAATAAATCAATTACGTGAAGTCTAATAGTCTAGTATCAGCACCAAACCAGTTTTATAAACTAAGACGACTGAGTAGTTTTTCTGGACCATAGACGACATGAAATTGAGACTTATACAGTGTTGACAAACAGTCTAAGCAGCGTACAGATTTCTTCCTTGTTACGCATTTTCCCTGTTTTGGTCGTGTACGGAAGAACAGGCGAGGAAAGGTAAGCGTGAGTCACATTTCGATCCGATTTCTTATTATTCATTCATAATCTCAACATCCAGAATAGCCTACTGGACGTATTCACATAAAAGCTGTTAGCTAATTAGAGCGGCTTCTATTCCAGCCATTTGTAATTAGGCATATTTACCGGTAACTGCATGTCCGATGCAGCAATGAGTGTAACACGTAGGCTCTCTAATAATCTGATTATTAAACACATGAAATGAGTGTCGTGCTCTCAAAACACTATCAGACCTGCATTATGTAGGCGAGGTCGCAACTGGACGCTATGCGCTTCCTGTTCAGAAAGTTCTTAACCAGTCTCTCGATTGTCTGATTGTGCGCCATAAAAGACACGTAGGCGGTGTAGCAGGCCAGCAACATTATCGCCTCCCACCAGTGGATCAGCGACTCGGAAACGTATCCGATGTGAGAGCTTTTGGCAGTCGTTTAGTCCCGATCCAGACAATGATATTCAACGAGACGAAACTTTCGAGCGACAGACCAAGACAGAGACCAAATTCTGGAGACCAGGATTGAGACTGAAACTAACCTGTTGAGACCAGTACAGAGACTAAGACCAATATATTGGCCTTGAGGCTCACCGAAACCGACATCTTGTCTCCAGATCTGTCTGGTCTCGAGACTTCAACATCTGTGAATCCCGAATAGTCACTGCCGATAAGTCACACATAAAGGCGGTGTCGGTGATCCAGATCGTGTGGGTTGGGGTCGTTCAGTGTAAAGACGTTTGATAAGCTTTCTACCATTCCCACCAGTGGATCAGGCGGTCGACGAAACACCCAATGAGGCAGAGAAGACTGGCACAGTAGAAGACGACGTCGCGGCACAGCGGCCACCAGCTGAGCGCCAGCGAAACAGACACACACACACCGACGGACCGACTGCTCCACCTGGACAACTGACATGGCCACCAGCTGAGCGCCAGGGCGCGGGCACTGGCCAGCGAGCAGGCACCGATCACGAAGACGATGTTGAAGACCGCCGAGCCGACGATTGTGCCGATACCGACGTCGCTGCGTGCCACAAACACGCCGATGACGCTCGTGAACAGCTCCGGCGCGCTGCCGCCGGCCGCCATCAGCGTCGCGCCCGCCACGTCCTCAGTGACGTCATCGCCGCCAGCGCACCTGTCACGTCCTCGGTGACGCCCAGCCTCGCCGTGATGACCTCGAGCGCCGGAATAAAGTACTCGTCGCAGACGATCGCCAGTCCAAGGAACATGTAGACGGTGCCGACGGCGTGCAGGACCACGGCGCCGCGGCACAGCTGCGTGTCCGTGAACAGATCGTCGGGGAAGGACTTGCCGCCGACACTGCCGGAGGTCATCGACTCGCTACAGTTCAACTCATCGTCGATCACAGAGCTCACGTTGGTGTTGTTTTCGTCGAAGTTGCTGAAGTTGCTGGTAGCGTTGCCAGTAGCAACCGCCAGCAGGTGACGTCGCCAGACTGCAGCGTCTTGGTGCACGAAGTTGGTCGCCGTGTTGTTGTAAGGCGATGACGTGAGTGACGACATGTCTATTCACACAATATAACTATCGAACTGGTACCCACCTGCTATTCCGAAAGTCCGCTACGGTCACGAGCAGGGATATGGACTGGATCCTCGGAATAGCGGACCTTTGGAATCGCGTATCGAAATCGTCGAACAAAATGACCTCTCGCACAGTTATATAGTGATTCGCCTTGTTCCTGTGCAAATGAACAGTGTAATACGCCACTGGGCAGTTTTCTGTTGTAATTGATGTAAACTAAGTGCATGATGTAAATTAAGTTTATCAAGTTTGGAGGTCGTGACGTGAGTGATGACCGGTTCCTGGCTGCGACGGCTGTTGACGACTCATTTCTACCACGAGTCGCCGGGCGAGGTCGAGTGCCGCTGTCCTGCTCACAAGATGTGGTGCCGGTCTGACTTGGCACGGCTACTGCAGAACCTAGTGACGACGGCGACGGGAGTCGGACGACGCGCACGTGTCGTGGCTTCGTGAGCGGATTAATGCACCATGATCTATTTCGACACAGCACGCTGAGCCGAGCAGCTGGTCGCCCAGTCGGCCAGGCACGGCGTCGACTCACCGCCACTATCGACAAGGTCGTTTCGGCACCGCGGCTGACCTATGACCTACGACCTCGGCCTACGACTTGAATCCAGATGTGGTCAAGGCGAGCCGTCATGCCAAATGCGTAACTATGTCAGAGGTCATTTCTGTCGACAACACACACGGATACACACAGCAAATGAACTTCAATAACTGGACCACGAGTGATCGGTAAAAAATAACAAAAGCAAAACGGACTCAATATGGCACGTTAATTTCAGTGGAGTAGTAGCAGTTGTAACGCCAGTATCGACAAGTTGGTGTCGGCGCTGCGACTGACCACGCTCAGACTTGGTTGCATCAGGGCGGCATCAGTTGAGCGCCTGTCTTCAAGCCACTGGACCGTCATCAAGCCACTGGTCGCTGAGCCACCAGGTCAGCAGCTGGACGACGACGAAGCACGACAGAACACACGCCGTCATGACCACGACCCGTCGTCGTCGTCGTTGTCGTCGTTGTCGTTGTCGTAATCGTTGTTGTCGTCGTCGTCGCTGTTGTCGTCATCGTTGTTGTCGTCGTTGTCGCTGTCGTCGCTGTTGTCGTTGTCGTTGTTGTCGTAGTCTCGTCGTTGCTGTCGTCGTCGTCGTGGTCGTCGTCGCTGACGCCATAAACAACCCACAGCCGCTCGTTTACAGCTCATCTTCGCTATATCTCGTAAGCAGTACACTATTATAGACACTCAGTTTCTACTAAAGTCAAGTAGGAAATGGCAGTGACATTGCCGAGGACCGTGAGTGGCCCCTAACCACAGCTCATCTTCGCCCGACTGACTCACTGACTGGCACCAGTACCGTACCTTCTGAGCATGTCCGCTTTTGTTTTTACTGTTTCTTTTTATTTTTTTTGATTTCGTGAGGTAGATTAAGCCGACCGACGTGAACTTTTGAGCGCGCGTTAATGTAGTTTATCGTATCGACACGAGACAGACGAGAACGATGGCAGCAACAACTATATTGACCGCAGGCCTACGACATACATGCAGCGCACAGCTCGTGAGTTGAAACGTGTCCACATCGCGGGAAAGGCAGGGGAGATCACAGCGTGCTACGGCCAAGAACAGCTGCCGAGACGATCGTAATGTATTTCTCATGTCACCTATAGCTGTACAGTACCTGCTGCTGCCTTCGGGCTTGGTCTAATGTGCAAACTGACACCAGTCTCAAACAATGTTGTAAGAAGCAGTTAAATTTTGTCTGCTTTATCTGATATCTTAAGTCATTGTTCAATTCGCTCAAACGTGGAAGAAGAAAAGAGCGAAGAACGAGCAATAGATCAACAGCCCTAACATTATCAAACCACAAGAAAGCCCCTACTCGAGGTTGTACTGATCACACCCATCAGCAATATTTTTCTCCTGTGACTGAACTTTGACCTATGACCGTGATCTGCAACAGTGGCCCATTATAACCGAAAATGTTACTTTCTGACCGTTTTATTGCACTTCCCGTTCAGATTATGTAGGCCTGACGGTTGTGCGTGCGTCCGTGTGTCTGTCTGTCCAATGGATCTACAGCAGCAAAGGGGGCCGGCGGGTTTGCTGCTGAGCGCCGTGCGCACAGGCGATATCGATCGATAGCTGCAGGTGCGCTGCGAGGGCCCTGCTGCAGGCATCACAGTTCAGCAGCAAATGCAGATAGCGTCTTGTTGACAGCCGACGAAGGAGGCTTAACACAGACTTGTTTTGCTATAACTCTTTAACATGAGGCGAATTTTGGCCTATTATACTGACGCAGTATATCTAAGCGAATGCTGATTTACAGCTTAATAAGAATGCGTAACGGTACTTTCTTACTGCACATGGGTTGGATTTTAAAGAAACACATGTAACGAAAACTAATTGTCCGTTTTTCTCGGAGCTCAATTTCTGAATTTCGCTGAACAAATTGCAACGCCAACAGGCCCACCTGATGCCAAGGGCGGCCTTGAGCTGAAGACCTGTTATACACAACAGGTACGTGGCATAGCGTATACTGGCACTCTGTTGCGTGGGCTGAATTCTTTTGTGAGTCGGAACGTTTGCTTACAGGTAACATAACAAGATAAATCTCAGAAATACATGTTTGCTTGTCACTGCAAGATAATCTTACGCAATTTATTAAAACTGAATCAGCAAAAATATTGAAATAATTCAAGGTTATTTTGGTGCGTTACACGGTATTTTCCGTCAGCGTCGAGCTACCAAAGCAACTTATTGCATTCTCCTTCAAAATTCTGTTAGGTTTACCCACTCAATCAAAATCAACATGTCAGTTTAAATTGCACCGCTTCTGTGAAAATAATTGTTCGGAGCTTGCTGCAAGTGCTCACGCTGTTTTGAAGCCATGACGGTGATCTGCAAACGTGACTAGGATAGTATTAACGTGACCGTTATATTTTGATAAATATCCGCCAAAACTACATACTGTTATGCCTAAAACAATGAAAAATGTTAAACCGCCTGTTCCCTGACCAACGAAGGCGTCGTGTAAATGGCATGTCAGTTCAGTTCAGTTCTGTGAACAAGCCTTAATACTCACAGTGGTCTGCGGTAAGTTGTGTAATCGCAGTCTATTGCATTGTATCCGAACCGCGTATGCAGTAAGCGTATTAAAACGGTGCGGTGTCCATCTGTCTGTCCGTCTGTCTGTTCCAAGGGCTACGCGCGTGGCAGCAGCAAAGCCGTGCAGCCGCGAGCGAAGCATGTGACATGTGGGTCGCATAAACTGTGGTCCGACTGTAAGGAGATCCAGTATAGATACTTGCATGATGTGAGTGCACCTGTATCTACAGGACGTGGAGGTGTCGTGTTGGCAGCGGCTGCGCGATGAAGAAGGTGTCGGCGCTGATTCAGCGGACGTTCGTGGGCGAGTTCGCGGCCGAGATCACGTTTTTCCTGTTCAAGATCGCCGAGTCGATGCTCGAGCCGACCGTCCGACTCTTCATCTACGAGGCGGTCTGCCTCAACGAGTTCCCGCCGCATGGCCACCGCCACTGGCTCTACGACCAGCACGATGGCGGTCTGGTGACGGCGGGCGGCGGCGGCGGCGGCGGCGGGCACCACGACTCGACGTGCGCGCACCTGCACCGCCACCCGGCACGCGAGCTGACGGTCCAGCACGCCGCCGCGCACTACATGATCTACTACAAGCTGCTGCTCAACTTCCCCGCCGTGCTGCTGGTGCTGTTCTGCGGCGCGTGGAGCGACCGCGCCGGACGCAAGCTGCCCGTCATCCTGACGTGCTTCGGCACGACGGCCGCCGTCGTGCTGTACATGCTGAGCGTCTACGTGGGTGGCCTGCTGGACGGCGGCAGCGGGCGCGGCCACGTGGGCGGGCGCGGCGGCCCGGTGCCGTTCCTGCCGCTGCTGCTGGTCGGCGCCGCGGTGCGGGGATCGTTCGGCCGGTCGGCGGTGATGACGATGGCCGTGCACAGCTACGTGTCGGACCACAGCGCGCGCGACCGACGCACGCAGCGGCTCAGCAACCTGGTCGCCATGAGCCACTTCGGCTACCTGGTGGGCTCGGTGACGGCCGGGCTGATGCTCGACCGCTACGGCTTCCTGAACGTGTTCGTGACGGTGACTGGGATCGAGACGGCGTGCGTGCTGACGGCCGCGCTGAGCATGAAGAACCGCCCGCCGACAGCATCGGTCAGTCAGTCATCTTCGTTCACTGAAATAACAGTTGTCAAAATACAACTCATACAAGCCACAAGAGCGTCATTATATGAGTGAACAAGACAATAAAACAACAGTCAGTAATATTCCGTTCATCGGTTACAGTAATGTACTGTTCAGAGAGTAGTTATGTCTTCTGCTACGAAGTCTACACCGTCTTCCAAAACACGGAGACACCAAACTCATGACGGTAACTCTGTTAATTGTCAACCGATTTTCAAGAAAAATTTTCACTGGCAGATTCTCCAGTAAATGTGCAGTGAAGTATTTGTTAAAGATCCGACCGCACATCATATGCGTCGCAGTACTAACTTGTGAAACATTAATGTCAGAAAATGAGCACAGTGGCAAACTAATGCAGTAATTAACGATAAATTACAATGTGCAGTAGTTATATGTATGTTAAGTGTGGTGGGATTTTCAATAACCAAATTAAGAAAGGTTTTTGCTTAGTCCGCCATGAAATTGTTTTTTAAAATCGGTGAATATTTGGCATAGTTAGGGCAAAAAGGTCAATTATAGTGTCGTGCACTTAATTCGTCTTTTAGCAGTGTGGTGGCCAGGCGCATAGAGTGCACTAGACAATCACCTTCTTGCTTGCAACTTTGCCAAATATTCACCGATTTTAAAATTCTTTTTACTGACAGACTGTGCTATAAACCTTTCTTAATTTGGTTATTGACAACCCCACCACACCTTAAATATGTTGCTACACTACCTTGTAACTGACCGTTAATCTCTTATTTTCTGACACTAATGTTTCACAAGGTAGCGTGCAACATATGCTAGGTGTGGTGAGATTTTTAATTACCTTTTGCTACTCATTTACTAGAGGATAAGCCAATGAAAGAATTTTGATATCGGTTAAGATTTGACAGAGATATCACCATGAGTATGGTGTCTCCCTTTTATGGAACACGATGCATATTTGTGGTTAGGTTGACGAGAACGCGAACGACAGACCGGTCAACCAGGACGTGGGTGACACGAGCAGCATCCAGGCCGACGAGCGAACGCCGCTGATCTCTCCAGACACCGCCAAGAACGCCGTCGACAGCTCCAACGCCCCGTCTCCGGCCGGCGAAGTCCCCGTGCCGCCCGAGGAAAAGAAGTGTTGCGGCTACCTGCGGCGGCTATCGGACAGTTTCCGGATGATGTTCCGTCGACGAGAGGGCGACGGTCGGTGCCACCTGCTTGCACTGTTCGGTGCCATCTCGCTGCAGGTTGGTTGACACGAAGTTGCTCTACGTCGAGCCCGGTTAGTACTGGGATGGGTGACTGTCGTCGGCGGCTATACCATCTGGTATGCGACCAGTCAGCTAGGTCAACTCAGCATTCCATCTCTGGGGGGTGGCTAACTCGAGTACCAGCTTTGGCGGGGTAATGCGGCAATGTGATGATGACGACCTTGGCCGAGTGGGAGGTGATCCCATATGGCAATTGAGTCGCTGTAGCGGTGAAGCTGATTGCCAATTGTTACTGACGCTGCCCTCTTCTAGTAGTGAGCGTCTACGTACGGTACGATGTCCATCCGTCCATCTGTCTTGTCTGTCTGTCTCGTCCATCGATAGCCGTTCAGTAAGCAGTAGCGACGTGCAGGTAGTTTGCCACAGCGCGGCGCCTCATCGCAGCAGCGAGCGGGCAGCGTCATACGTTGTGATCCGAGGTACGAGGATCAACGCAGACTTGTATTCGGTTTACAGCAGGCGATGAAGTCTGGCGAGGCGGACGTGCTGCTGCTGTACGTGGAGCGGACGCCTCTCAACATGACCAAGTCGACGTACGGCTACCTGCTGGCCACCAACTACGCCTGTCTCGGACTGTGCGCCTTCGTCGCGCCACGCCTCCTCCAGAGCACCTGCCGACTCCGCGACGGTTAGTTTTACTTACTTACTTATTTATTTATTTCGCCAAACGGCAGCCACAAACACAGAAATCACACAAAACAATCTAAAACGTATACATGAAGCTACTTCGCGTCGCTGCACTAGTGCTATAGATGTGGAATATTGCTATAGATGTAGCGTGTGTGTCTGTGTGTCTGTCCGATACGATACGATACGAGATGCTATTTTAACGTGCGCTCGAAAGCCGACATGAATCGGCTTAATCTACCGCATGGAGCCGACAACTAAAAATTGTAAAACAGAAAAACTGAAAAGTAAAAGCAGATATGTTAGAAGTAACAGTAAAAGTCTGGGAAATCATGTAGTCAGTTCTGAAAAAAGAAAAAGAGGCTGCAGTGGGAATGATTTGGAAAAAAGGTTCTAAGTCTGGAATGAAAGAGAGAGTGGGTGATGAAAAACTAATAATAATAATAACTAATAAGTGTAACTGTTAGGGTTACGGTTACGAGCCTGAGCCCTACGAAAATGGCACTCCGATCTTCACTAAATTTTCATGCATGTTACCTATAGCCGTGGCTCGGTCCTCCTCTGGTGGCGTTCCAATAGGTCATGTACTTCCGGTTTATGGATTACGTCGTATTGCACAAAATGGCCAGAAATAGGTGACGCAAAAAAGGCCCATAGAGCTACTCAAAGTGACTCAGTAGAGGACAGCAGGTTTTGACACCGTGACAAATACTAAAACTGGCCCGCCAGGAGGCAGCACCGGACCGGGGGCGAAGTCTGATATCTACTGTTGACGAGACAAAATCTGGCAGCCAACAGCTGGATCAGTGCAATCAAATCGAAAATCAATGTATGTGCATTAGCCTAAAAATAGATTGAGACAGCTGAATGGAAAATACAGTAGAATGTATAAAACAAATATAAGACGATTGTGTTATTTTATCAACGTTTTGTCAACCATTTCAATGAAAATATAGTCGAATGTAAAAACAAAATGACGCCGGCGTTGTTTTGTCAATGTTTCGTCGACCACCTAGGTTACTTGGCGCTGATCGGGCTGTCGTTCCGCCTGGCCGGGCTGGTGGTGCTGTGCCTCGCAGACAGCATCCCGGTGGTGTTCGTGGCCGTGGCGCTGGCCGGGCCTCACTCGATGACCGTGTCGAGCGCCAAGTCGCTTATCAGCAAGACGGTCAGCGAGGGCGAGATGGGCCGCACCTTCTCATTGCTGTCCAGCGGCGAAACGCTCTCGAACCTCGTCGGCACCGTACGTAGTAATGTAATGATGTAATGTATTGTAATGTAAAACGTCGTCGATTTATATAGCTCATCCTCGCCAAAGCCTCTAATATGCTGCATACATTAGTACTCTGAGAAAAAGAATGTTTTCAGAAGCCG
>Ga0126332_10000483_pt1 | contig 14330 bp, 9 predicted proteins | sample InaspJWI42metaG_FD_94482 | JGI IMG/M metagenome (GOLD analysis project Ga0126332, IMG submission 94482) | Marine gutless worms symbiont microbial communities from Oahu, Hawaii - Inanidrilus sp. 2 OAHU.JWI-42 metaG | ecosystem: Host-associated > Annelida > Digestive system > Unclassified | place...
CTCGTCAATTCCAAGTCTATTTAAGTCTGGACTGTACAAAGACAAGTTTATCGAGCGTTTCATCGGACATTCGACAGCGACGATCACAAAGAACTTGCGATGATATCATAAGTAAGTAAAAAAAACACTGGTCTCTCTTAACTGCCATATAGACTAGACAGACTATATCAAAAAAGTGATAATTGGTTAGATTGTATAAAGAAATGGGCTATGAAGGAAAGAAAGGAACTTAAAGAATAATTTCAGCAAAAAAAATGAAAAGTACTATGAAAATTGTCCAACAAAAAAAATTAGTTAAACTATTTAGTTACTAACTAAATTTTTTTAATTAAACTAGCATTTTAACTAAACTATTTAAATTTAGTTAAACTAAGACGATAACTAAAAAAGTAGTTAAACTTTTAGTTAGCAACTAATTAGTTAACTAGTTGCCCATCACTGTTCGGTTCTTCTTCAAGACGACCAGACTGATATCGCGTGTAATTTTGCATACCTTCAAGGTTACTCAAGGTCACTGGTAATGGTGACACTAATTGATAGGCCAAATAATTATGGTTTCTTATTGTTCTGTTAGGCCCTAGATGTTGATCCAGTCCTGTCAGCACAGCGGTGTTTTATCGATACTCGATGGCTACGTTATGAAGCGGCTTCGCAGAAGTTCGAAGCTAAGTCATTTTTCTTAGGATTGCGTCGGAAGGGACTGGGGAGGCGGCGGCGTAGTGCAACGTGTATTTCATAGTGTTTGCAAGATACTTTTAAAGTTACAATTTTGAAACTATCTTGACGAAATGATGATATTTTCGAAGACATTTTTCTAATATACTGTTCATTTGAATAATTTAACCATAACAGAATTGAAATAATACAATTTCTCGGTTTTCTGTTCCGCCTGTTACTCCACAGGCCCGTCTGCAGTCTGCCACAACTAGATTGATCCTCTAGCGCCATCTCCTACGCATTGGTCACTCACCATGACGGCACACCCCATGGATGTCAATATAACGTCACGAGTCACGACACCATTTCTAGTTCTTTGTAATAATCATTGGCTTGCAGCAAAGAACCTCACTGACGCTGAATATTTTGTGTCAACGATAGATCCAGTAGACCTAGCCTATTCTTTTTCTGTCGTCAATGAACGCACGACTCAGTGAGTCAATGGCCACACTTGAAGTGTCGTTTCTTCTTCGTTACTGCACATGCTATACGGCATGCATGGTCTTAAAATTTAATGTTTGCAGTGGGCAGCGACTAGCGTTGGTGCGTCATGGTTGGAAGAATAAAGAACATAGCTTAGACCGTCTACTATGTAGAATTGACGACTGGGCTGAAAAGTGGGCCTAGATGAGAATGGCTGAATGCTGAGTGTCGTCAATCAAGACGTCAAAATGTCATTTGAAGCCTAGGCTGCAGTCCGCTTCAAGACCCTGACCTCACTTTGTTCACCGTCGTACAGTGCTTTACTAAACGTTTGATAGTCGACGGAAAATTTACTGTCGTGTTTAGTATAGTCGACCTGCGGCGTGTGATACTTTATTAAATGTTTATTAGGTTTCTCGAACGCTGGCGTGCATATTTGACATTACAGAATGCACGATAATTTGTGCGACATTGAACCTCAGATAGACTACGAATAACCCGAAAATGAAATGTCAACGAGGGCAAGGGCATTTAGGGCCTAACTATTTTGTCGTATTGCCGATTACTAAAATTTGAAATTTTTGAAAGTAAAAAATTAATACTTAAGAAATAAAATTTGTTTTCTAAATCAAACGATGTGGCGCGACGAAATTCGATTTTAGCAGTGTCCTCAGCCGGCGCAGACAACAATCTTTGAACTGTAGTGACCTTTGACTTAGATATATGGCAATCTTGGTCAACTTACCACTGATTAGGTCACATTCAAAGGTCACAGAAGGAAAAGAGGTTGCTGAAGTGGTAGGTTCGAACTCAAGTGAGGACTTCCATGTTGCTAAAGAAGATGTGCAGAATAGGCCTATAACTTGTCATGCAGGGCTGCTAACAAAATAATTTCAAAAGAAACTGTTTTTGGTGAGCCCATGTTTAGGCCTATAAGTAAAAAACTAAACAAATAAGTTAACATGAAGCACTTGTCTTGCAGTCTATAACTTCAGTCATTTCCAGTTATGAAACGAAAAAAGTTAAAACATCCACGACAAGCACGACAGCAAAGCATGTCGGGTCTTAGATGTCTTTAGGACGAATATAGTTACCAATGACGAAATTTAAGTCATCGTCACAAACAGCAAGCTGCGTTGGTTATTTCGCCAGGCCGTCGTACAAGTATAAGTTATTACAGGCGTGCAATTTCTGACTATGTTCTGCGAATAGTGTGAAGCGCGTGCATTGTTATGTAAGTGTAATGCTAGAGCGTTGTGAAATTTTTCTGTGCAGATGAAAATTGAGACCGGACGAGCATGACGGCGTCGTTGTGGCGGCGCGGCGTGATTGGCGGGGGCGGCAGTCGTGACGTCACAGACCAGCAGGTGCTCGACAGCGGCATGTCGGGAAGGCACGGCAAGCAAGACGAGCGTGTCGTTGACCGGGAATGGCGTCGATTGTGCCGTCGTGATGACAGGAACGACGACGACGACGACGACGACGACAACGTGTTCGTTGACCGGCTGACCGACGACGACGTCAGCAGCATGCTCAGCGGCGCAGAACGGTCGGTCTCGAGTCGCGCTCGGTCAATTCATACGCCTACCCTCGCCAACTTTATAACTATGTTGCTAACAGTTTCAATACCATGATCAGGCTGCCTCGCTGACAGTAATCTTACACAAACACTTCGGTAATTACGCTGCTACATTGCGCTTCGAGTCGACCTATAACACGGATTCATAGCTCCGTACGTGCGCCTACAACAGCACGAACAAAAACACGAACAGTACAGTCGTATCGACATGCAGACCCACGCCGGTCACCCGTCCCTAGCATCAACCCTATAACCTTTGACCTTTGCCCTCAGGGTTATGCATACAACGCCAGGGCCTGCTATGAAATCTATCTCTGCTGATTTTGGTGTTGATAGCTGAAGTTGTTATCCTTTTAGAACACGGACAAACAAACAGACGCACAGACGCATATTTTAAAAACACACAGACATAACTGAAAGCGCAGCCCATCACGCCGGCGGCTATAGTCGGCGTTGATAAAAAAGGTAGCCCATACTCGATTGCCGAGGTTCCGGAGCTGATCCCGGTTCTTGGTAGTCAGCCTGCATGTGACGTGAGTCATAAACCAGGCGGTAGGCTGCCGTTACTTTCCGCCAGGCCTGCAGTTACCCCCGCAACCCTTAAGAGGGCTGCTACCAATTTGCTGGTTGGTGAACAGAGGCACGATGGGTGTGAACAATTTACCTAAGACTGTTACCCGACAGCGTCGCGGCTGTGATTTGAACCCAGGCCATTCCCCGCTTGAGACCAGCACGCTAACCACTCGGCTACCGAGCCACCCGGCGTTGATATTAAGTTTAAATCCAGGATAGCCTCTGTGCCAAAAAGGAGTTCGATCCCTTCAGCCATTTCGATGCAATACAGACTTGTGACTGATAGACAGACGGACAGACACACGGCCCTAATTAGCAGATATGCCTGCCGCGCTATAGAATTGCGTCGAGCATGGATAGAAACTTAACGTGATGAAGTTGTTACGTTTGTGCCGCTGCAACATGCAGAGTGGCGCAGTAAAATTGGAATCCGTAAATACTTGTTCAATCGTGGTTTTTATCTCTGTAGATACGCTAGATGTGATGCATCGAAAAGCACTAGAATTTAACGTCATTGCAGTTTTGTAATTTTGCTGATACTAGATATTCTTTATTACGTCATACACCACGTGTTTTGAGAAATACTTTCGCATCTGATGATACGTGTAGTTTAAGCTTTTGCACTGCGTGCTGACAAAGAATGAAGTGTGAGAAAAAAATCATGAATGAACTTCCTAGTAGAAGAAATAGGAAGGTAAGTTCTCTCAGTAAATTAAAACAAACCCCTGGAACCTACACAGATGAAACCACGACTGAGCAGATATTTATGTAACAAGACCCGAATGTGGGTAATAGCCGCGTCGCTGAGTACACGTTTTCGGGCACTTTCGGTTATCAGAGAGATGGTCCAATCGAATCGCAAGGTATGACTTCCTATTAGTGTTCCATAGTGACCAGATTCAGGTGGAACCGCTGTCGAGTCATTAGCCGTCAAAGTCGGCAGACCGTAATCCCCTGCAACAAAAAAAGCACAAAACGCCACGAGTATCCTATGAGCCGTGTTCGTTAGACGCGATTCGGCAAAAAGTCTGTAATTATTATGTTCCACTTGTTAGCGGCGCCACCCTGTACGTCCGATATAGTATATAGGACTACTTGAGTGTAATCACGCACGATACAGTAGTTGGGTCGAGTTTCATAACGCTGATGCAACTCGCCGTCACGACGGAGTGTATTTTTGACGGCGGCGGTGGCGGCAGCGGCGTGCCGTGCGTGGGACAGGTGTGAAGTGGCGAGACGAGTGAAAAGTGACGTTCGGCGCTCGGAGCGGTCCTGTTTCCGCTTAGCGTCGTGACCAGCAGGCGTTTTCACAAGCACCTCGCGTCACTAAGACACCGTCACCGCCGCCGCGTATATCACTCACTGCTCGATCGCCGCGTCGCGTACTTCAGAACAGAGCACGACTGTCTGCAGTGCTCGCTCTACTATATAGCCAGGCACTCGCGGATTAGGATAACTCTCTTTGTGTGCGAGTGCGAGCGAGTTAAACCGATTGACGTGCGTTGACAGGGCGACGCCGGAGAAGACCGCTTGTCGACAGTTCTCAATGGAGGTCAGTCAGTTTGTGCTTGTTGTCTGTCTCTTTCAGACAGTCGATACACTAGTGACCTTGACTATAGCGACGGCAACCGACATACCACGCAGTGCGTGAGCAATTATTTCAGACTGTCTCTGTGTCTGTCAGTCTCTCTGTCTCTTTCATCTCTCTGTGTGCGGGCGCGCTCGTCCACTGACAGTATCTGTCACACGCATCGCGACAAGTGCGTGCTGTTACTGTTATGGGACAAGCTCTCACGTTACGAGACCGCTACTGCACATCCAGGCCCGCGCCATCAGGGGTGTGACGTCGAGCGGTCATGCAGGGAAATACGCCTAGGTACATTTCATGGTTCATGCGATTCCTCCTCGTCGCTGAAAGGTCCACTATTTGCCAACTGTCTAGAGCGTCAAATGCTGACAAGCGTAGACGAGACGCTGTATATTATTAGCCTTCCTGGGCCGCGCTAAGCGCAGCCGAAGGTGTGCTTATAAAATGCTCGTCTTTCATTTTTAACGATTTCTGTTAGACCAATTATCTGAACATCTACCGTGCCGAACTTCAACCAAATTTGCAGATTTGGTAGATCCGTGGCCGTAGATGAACAACGTGAAGTTAGTTTTCGATCCATCAAGGAATGCCGTGGCGAGCACAATTTTGTGAGCCAAGCCAGGCCCAATCGACACAATTGAGTTCGCGTGCCGTTCGCGATCTCAGCGTACTACGAGAAGTGCAACTGCTGTGCAGGGCGCAGGCAAACAAATTACCTGATTCGATGGACGCATTAACTGACCAATTAACAACAGTTAACATGCAGCGAGGGGATAGCCGGGTGCATGGGCTACGTCAGGCTTTGCGTTGCATATAGTTTTGTTTGCTATTTTGTATTATGTTGTTCTTGAGCGTAATAATCATCAAAAGTTGCTTAACGCTACTTGTTCTTGTTTGTCTCCCCTTTATTTGGCGCCTGCAGTTTCAGAGTTGCAGACCCTAAAATCTGCAACTCTCCCCATCCAGCTTTCCGAACGTGTCCCAGTCCTGCTATGTCTTCCGTCGTCACCTCAAGACCCACTATTGCCAGCAGGCTTTCCAATCCAATTAACTCTTTTTTTCTTCCGCCTCGGATTCAGCTTTTGCTCAGCATTAGGCCTATGCGCGTTCATAAATTATATTTATTTTGCCTACTTACTTTCTTCTCTCTGTCTCATACAATGCTGGGCGTGTGTGCGGCAGAACGCGGAGTTCCTGCGCATCATGGATCAGCTGGACAACGAAGACGTCCTGGCCGCCGAGCCGGGCGCCCTTGACGGCGCTTCGTGGCCCGAACACGACACGCCGCTCTTTCCGCTCGTCGTCGAGGAGTCCGAGCTCGACAGCTACTGGACCGCGTTCGACCCTTTCGACGCCGCCGCAGCGGAGGACCAGGTGGCGGACAGGTTGTCTGGTCAGCATCTCAAGCGACTGCCGTCGCCATCTCCGCCTCCGCATCAGTGTCAGCAGCAGCAGCAGCAGCCAGTGGTGTTGAACCCGGGCAGGAAGCGACCGCGCGACTGCGGCACCAGTCCAGCCCTGCTGCAGCGCGACGTGACTGCAGAGCAGGCGCAAGACGGCGCCCGTCTGTCGTCGTCGTCGCCGGGTGACGCTCGTACCACGCCGGTAGCGATGTCTGTCGACAATCGTCAGCCGACTGCCGCCGACGTGGTGGTCGACGCGACTGCGGCGTCCTCCGACAGCTCGCTGGGCATCCCGCTCGGCGGTCTGCTGTCGTCGCTGCCTCCCAACTGCTCCGTCTACATCACCCACCGACCGGCGTCGACCTCTCCGTCGCCCGTCACGCAGATCATCATTAACCGTGCCCGGCCACCGCCGCCGCCGCCGTCACTCAGCCCGCCCTACTGCATGCCGTCGCTGCTGCCGCTGCCAACGCTGCCGCCGAGTCCGCTGTCGACGACCGTCGACCAGTTTCACCCGCTGGATGACGCCCGACTCCGCAAGCCCGCCGCCGTCCCGAGTGCGCCGCTGACGTCCGTCGTCCGACCGCCCAAGTCGCTGTCAACGTATGCCGCCGAGTTCCACCGTCGCGCGGTGGGTGACGCGGGCACGTGGCGGTACGATGCGGGCCGTCGAGCGTCCGACTCCACCGCAGCCGAGAACTTCGTGTCCAGCGACGTCGACGCGCGGCCCGCCAACATCGCAGACAGATGTCGACATCGCTCGTCGAAGTTCCTGCCGTCGACAAGTTCACCGCTGCCGCAGGCGTCCGCCAACAGATTCCAGCGTCCCACCACACTGTCGCTGTCCACGGCCGTGTTCGGTCCGCAGCTTCGCCACAGCGTCGTCGCCACCGCGAGCTCAGCGTCGCCGTCCGGCAGGCGGCAGCGCGATGACGCGACCGACTGCGGAGTAGCTGTATCGCGCACCTGTCTGGAGGAGCCGCGCGGCTATGACAGCGGCAAGGACGGCGCGGCGGCGTGCTTGCTACTCAGCGACGTCGTGCCGCGTCACGTCGGCTCGTCGTCGTCGTCGTCGTCGTCGTCGTCTCCGTCGTCGCTGATCGACGTCGCCGACGGTCACGTCGACCTCGCGTTGCCGCTGCTGTCTACCGACCCCTCCGCAACATCTCCCGCGTCGGCCAAGCCGCAGCAGCGCACCATCGACGCACTGTCGAGAAAGATCCAGCGAAACCAGACCAAGAAGTCCGACCGGCCGACGATCAAGGACTCGCCGGCGACCAGCTTCCCGAAACCGGACAGTTCCTGTCCCTCGCCTCCGCTTTCGCGCCAACTCACGCCCACTTCAGCCTTCTCGTCCGCCTCCCTTCCGCCATTCGACGTCAGCGAACAGTCTGACAAGTCCTGCAGTCAGCGTGGCGTTCTGCTGGACGAGGACGTCGTCAACGCCACCAGCATTTCCACCACAGACGACGCCAGCAACGGCGTCTTGGTCAAGGAGCCGTCAACGCGAAAACGAAGCGCGCGTCGCAAGAGTCACACGCCTCGCCAGATGTCGGCAAACGACATTGACAAGGTGATAATAACAACGCCTTAGTTTTCATCTCAGTCGGTGTTTTTGCGATCTGGCATTTTTGCCACGTAATACCAAGTACAATAATATACTAGAAAAACTGCCGTCGATCGAGGGTCGACGACAGACCGACCGCGTTCCATCGTTGCCAACAGCCAACTTTTATGTTATGCAATGCACTGAATATTTCCACGGCGATTCTATTTCGGTTCAGTTATCTGTGCACACATATAGGCCTATCTGTTTTTACTGCCAACCTTTTTATACCTGTGCTTATTTGAAGTTTGTTTCGTCCTCGTATAGAAGAATGCATGTCTACATTTTGGAGCACTGACCGCTAGTGTGTACGTTGCTGTGTATGTATGTATTGCAGAATTTTGATGATGCCACTGTCTTGCGTCAAACTGCCTACCCACTTCCAGCTTCGTTCAACCCATGCGCTCAGCATTTCATGTAAGAACAGAATTGTACTGTCTATATATACGACGGCAACAGTGATTAATGATTAGTGACTTTTAACACCGCATAAAAACTCTTTTAAACAGATAATTAGGCCTACAAACCCTACCATTACTGCCCATAGAGAGTATTAGCACTTCAAAATTACAGGATTATAGTACTAATAATTGCAACAATAATGACGTTGATAATGATATGATGGTGATAATAATAGCAAATATAATGAGTAAAGATTATAATAATAATAGATCGACTCATTAAATGCTGTCTGAATTGAAACTAAAAACACCGATGCCTTAACTTACCCATTTTAATCTAGAGTATTTTGTTTATTATTGTTTATATTTATGTTCTCTGCCAGTGTACATTCTGGTGAATAAAGCTGTATATATAACATATTTATTCACTGATAGGAGGCTTGTGAGCGTTTCCTCCAATTTTATTTGAATGCAAATAAAACGAACCCGTTGCATCCGCCACTGATAGGCCTACTGATTTCTGTTTTAGACTGGAAGAAAGCTATGTTTGTCGGTTTTCAATTGATGCTCCTGTATCAACCATGCCAACGTTCGACAACGACGTCATTATGTACCTAAATAAAGGTAGATTTGCACACAGTTCACTTTGTTTAATGGATCATGATCATCACGTATAAGGATGGGCTAGTGGCACTTTTGTCCACCCTATTTCTGCCAGTATACCTTTATCTGTAATACAGTGCGTCTTGTTTTAAAGTATAGACAAATTATTAAGCGTGAGCTGGACGTTTGTTGTCATTTACAGACATATATTAATTGTATACTGGTGATCTACCACGCGACGGAGCGACAGCTGCATAGGCGTGCAGTTTTGGGCTGAGGTTGGCTATAATCGTCTCAAGTGATGCCTATACATCGTCACTGTTGTTCATGATTGCGAATGCATTTGGCCAGACCACATGACTGAATGATCTATAACTGTCACGCCATTATTCAGACCGCAGACAGCATTCCGCCTACGAATTGCTGGGGTCCTTAGGAATGTATCGTTGTCGTGCATTGACCAAGTTGAAGCACTTTACACAGTAGGCCCAACCATTCACCTGTCCGTCATTTTTTCTGCGCTTCGCAATAAACAGTCGCTGGGTTGTATTCGGTCAAGCCCGACAACAGTGTCTAGTGGCCCAGCAGGCCTACATAGTGTTTTGTATTGCACGGGCTTGTCATTGAGTTCGACAGCTAGGGCAACAGTCTGAGTCGTCGGATATAACCAAGAAGGCTTGATTGAACCAAATTGACAATTTCTGCAGCATCAACATATTTTCCTAGTACTATTTAAGCCAATTGTTTTCAGTCACGTTATACATTATTGTATTTTTTAACTACAGGGCAATACTATAGGCTCAACATGGAGTACCTGCCCGAATGCCGTGACGTCATTAATAATCTCAAGGTTAGTGATTTACTGAATGAATGTTGCCTTTGAACAAAAACATGATTGCATTTGCGCTTTAATGGGGATTTTTAATCAGAAATAGCTGTCACGACATGCCTGCCTTCTTGTTGGTCCATGAAACAGGCCACTGTGTTTGACTGTACACGTCTTCTAAAGGCATGAACCAATATGCATGATCTCTGGCTCTGGCAGATCTCTTTCAGCGCTGTTTCGCTTCTGGGAGTTTCCGTCATACTTCTATGATACGATTCGAGATGCTATTTAACATGCGCTCGAAAGCCGACATGAGTCAGCTTAATCGACCGCACGGAACCAATAACTAAATAGTGTAAAACAGAAAAAAGTAAAAAAACGGATATGCTTGAAGTAACAGTAAACAGTCTGGGGAATCCATGTAGTCAGTCCTGAAGAAGAAAGGAATCCATGGAGTCAGTCCGGAAAAAGAAAAGGTAGGCTACGGTGGGAAGGATTTGCAGAAAAGGAAGGCTTTAAGCCTGGGGTGAAAGAGTGAAGGGGTGATGGATGATGAAAGTGGTGAGTCGATGGAACTGATGGAGGAAGTGCCACTCAAAGAACGGGGTGAGGCAGAATTGGAGAGATTAGTGCGTGGTTGACGGAGGGAAGCCGTGAGTTGATTCCAGAGACGAGGGAAGCATATAAGAGAGTTGCAGTAGTCAAGCTTGGAGTGAACAGGGTTAAAGGGTTAACGAGGTAAATATTCGTGTATTCCGTCACATATACTTAGTTTATTACCTACACCCCAGAGATGGGGTCAACGGGTCACGGGTCACGGATCAAGTGGGTCAACAAATCTGAGTGGGTCACGTGGGTCACGGGTCAGTACTCGTGACCCGTTGACCCATGATTTTGTTTTTTTCAGACATTGTAGAGCCTTACGGTTCAGCTTAAGCCACAACGTCAGTTGTTTCTGCGGAGTATTTTGTGACAGTGATCATGTTTGATTTTGAAAGCACTTCCACTTAGTGGTCCTGACTGGAAAGTGCAATAGTCGGGAGTCATGACTTGTGAGTAGTCGTGAGTCGCGGGTCACGGGTCAAAAAGTGTCACCCATTGTCATCTCTGCTACACCCTGCACTGCAGTGCAGTCTGCGCTGTTATTCAATAGGCCTACCGCGCGCAACGTGAGCAACGCATAGACATAGATTTCAGTGGAGAAACACCCATAAAACACATTATTTACAGCGTCAACAGTACGCACTGCGCACTGACTTCCATTCTATACTATGAATTTTTATGTCTAGTTTATGTGTCTAATTCGTGGCGGGAGGTCAGGGTCAGCCGATGTGAGTCGACCTTGTAATTGTATATATGCAGACTCATCGCTACAGTATATCTCCATAACCTGCAACGTAGCGAACATAATCAACTATATATCGCTCACAATGCCAACGCATAGCATAAGATGCGGCCAGTTGTTACACATGTAGCGTGGTCTATCTGTGTGTCTGTCTGTCGTGAGCCATTACATGCAAGAACGGATGAACTGATCGAGATGCTGTTTGGGGTGTGGACTTGCGTATGGGTCCAAGGAACCATAAAGTGGAGATCTAGAACCCCACGGGAAGGGACACTTTTAGGGATACTTTGGCTTGCCCGGACTTACCCGCGGTCCATATTTTCAGCCTTATTCGCAAGGGGACATGAGCTATGCAGCCTGTGACTACCAGTTTACTGTAGAAACTTGTTATCAGGCTGCATCGCATGCACAGAGTGCAAAGATGTGACCAATTGTTGCCGATGTAGCGTGGTCTGTGTGTCTGTCTGTGTGTCTGTTGGACATCAATGAGCTGTGCTAAAACGGCTAAACCGATCGAGACGCCATTTAGAGGGTGGACTCGTCAGGGCCCGGATGCCCCGGATGAAGGGGCAATTTTTGTGATGCGGCCGTTCGTCAAAATTCTTCGACGCTCGGGCCGCACTGATTGCGTTGTATAGTCGGTGGTGATGGTGCTGTTCGGAGACAACGTTACAATCGGCGACGAGCTGGAAGCGTGGCGTCTGTGGCACAGTCGACAGCCCAGCTACAAACAGCGCATCCTCGACGTCGGTCCGTTTCACTTACTGACTGCGTTATCGGGAAACGTAATGCGATCGGTCGTGTCCGTCTGCCCGCCCGTTTGTTTCCACTCTGTCTTCTGAACGACGAATAACCTTAGTCAGGACGACTATAACGACGTCCCCTGCGAATCAGACTGATCGGAACTGGAGCGGTGTAAATCGGTTATTATTACCAGGCCGCTATACGTCACATAAGATGCAGGCTATTGTTACCGTTGTAGCAAGGTCTTACTTTATTATTTCGCGAGTACTGCAGTCGCTCACAGTAGCCATATTTAAATACCAAATAACCAAATTAAAAATATTTAGCAATGGTATTTGGTATTTGATATATAAAATACTAAGAAAATGAGAAGTATTTGAAAAAAGTATTTAAATACCAAAATTAATACCGGTATTTGGTAACTATTTTATGAGTATTTGTTACAACACTGTCTACCTGTGTGTCCTTTTGCCAGTCGAGCGGATATGAGACGAGTTGGGACTTAGTAGGGAAGTGTTGTGGAAAGAAAATCAACGTAGCAGCCTCGGGAATAAGGAACCAACTGGAATGAATAGGAACTGAGAAAAGACACGGACGGGAGGAGTTGCATTCAAAAATTACTATTTCAATTGACTGCAGTGTTTTGATATCGACTGTTGTTTGATTAGACTATAAAGATTCTTGCGGAGTGGTTCCGAACAGCATTGAGGAACTGGCATACAACGCCACGTCAGTTGCGTGGAGTCCTCGCAACCAACCAGTCAAAGTTAGACGGCTAGTTCTTTTACATTATATCCAACATGTAGCAGGATAAAATTAGTAAAGTATTATTGATTTTTATAACAAATAATTACAATTTTCGTACCTGTGTTGTGTGTTTGCGATACTTAGTCTGATGGAATTTGTAACATTTACTGTGAAACGTCACGCTTAATGTCTTCATTATTTTTTTTCTTGTACTGGACCTATTTGCGGCCAAAACGAGCGGGAAAATCACTTTTTTCTACACAGAAAATAAGAAAATCTTCGACTTCCTGCACTTTCCCATACAGCCCACTGACATAGAACTATTTGTGCTGCTGCGACGTAACAGCTTCTTACACGTAGCTGCTTGTTGCAAACTAAATCCACAACGTTTTACCATGCGAGGTCAGATGGCTTAGCGAGGTGATCCAGTCAGTTCTCTATTCCCGTGACGAAAGTTGATGAAAGTTTACCAGATGATTTTCACCAGTTACACGCAAACGCAATTTTATTTTTGCTGCCAGACGGCCCGGTAAATCCCTATAATTATGCGGACCGTTATCTAGTCCAGTTTTTGCGCCGGCCGGATACAATCAATAGCACGCAGCAGGGGCGTCATGCCACGGCGATGTGGGCTGTCGCTACCATTACTGCAGCAACTTATTATTTTTTATCAATCGCATTTGCTGTGACACACTATGCCGTGTCTTAATATTGATCTTATGTGTGTTTGTGACAGGTAAATATAGCAGTAAACTGCCTCAGCACAGACTTCAGCAACCAAAAAGGAGTTAAGGTATGATGTATGTGAAACTATTGTCACAACTGCATTGTAGCACTTTATTCAGTTTCACTCTAGTCTGGAAAGTGGCATTGAACTTTGTTATGAAAAATTTTGCTGAAACGGCGATGTACAAAGAAATAAAATAAACGTGTATGGATTTGTATACTATTAAAATTATTAATTAATTAAGGTAAATCTTACTTAAGCTTTTCAAAAGCTGTTCTTACGTTGCGTTGAGTGTTCACAATATAAACAAGTTGCTATAATAATGGCAGCAACTGTCCGCATCGTTGCTGACACAACGATCATTCCATCGTATTTGCCATGTGACGGCAGTATTCACCCCCATCCAATACATGGTTCATTGGGATCCAAGAATTCTGAGAAGACCGAATAGATCCGCTTGCGATTAAACCGTGTCTTGAGAATGAACCTGGACACATTTCATCATATGTCAGTCAAAATCTTGCCAACTGCTGCATAAGAGTGTAGTAACAACTTGTACGACATATCCAGAACAAGTCACAGTAACAGAGTTAGAGAGTTACAGTCGACCAACGTATAATAAACGTGTGCATTCAGCTATGACGCGCTCGACCGTCATAAGTGTAATCCACAAGCTGACGGTTGACGAGTTTGTTGATTGCACTAGTGCACACCGATGACTTGCTGTGGCGAAATTTTCGGTCCAAAAGGTAGAAATTAGTCAATTACCCACGTGGCCCTGACCACGCCCACTTAGGGGACAGTCAGTCATCACAAGGCTGATACTTCACATGGCCAGTCCGTATATAAAATTTGACGAGAGCATATACCGCGCTAGCATAGCGTCGCGCGGTAAAAATTACTTACGTATACTGTATGCGTCACATGGTCACACCATGAGGAAACAAGGGAGTTGCCTGGAGAAAGAGATAATGCAAGGAACAATGCCAGGTGCACGAAGGCGAGGAAGGCCACGCACGGCCTGGGTGGACAACATCAAGACGTGGAC
>Ga0126332_10000484_pt1 | contig 14329 bp, 10 predicted proteins | sample InaspJWI42metaG_FD_94482 | JGI IMG/M metagenome (GOLD analysis project Ga0126332, IMG submission 94482) | Marine gutless worms symbiont microbial communities from Oahu, Hawaii - Inanidrilus sp. 2 OAHU.JWI-42 metaG | ecosystem: Host-associated > Annelida > Digestive system > Unclassified...
TAAAAAAGGACTCAAAACTGAGACCCATTTATTCCGATAATCACTTAATGCTTGTCAATTGATTCTAAAAAAAATTCCTTCGTTTAAAAGTATTTAATCTGCATACCTACAACTGGTCTTGTAAATTCTTATTTTACCACACATTATCTCACATTTGGGGACGTTAAAAATATTCAAATTCCAAAATCCTTAATATTTATTCAGTATATGGGGGCAGCAAACCAGTTTGTTAAGTATAAAATTAACCAAATCAGTAGTTGGCGGAAATAATGAATCCTGACGTTCTAAAAGTGAAGGAGTTGCTGCAAACATGGGGCAATGTATTCGCAAATGAATGCCGCAAGAATCCCGGAAAGGGGAAGTACCAAAAGTTAGATCCAGTGCGCAGGTCGGAAATGCGCTGGGCTTTAGGAGGGCTACAACCTGACGAATGCAAAGCTTTCCTCAATGCTTATCAGGTAAAACCTGAGATTGTAAGGTTTAATCCTAACGGCAGTTTTACCATGACAGGAAAGCGCAACAGAGAAAAAGGACCTTACCATATAATAGGGCGATATGATGACCACATTACTAAATTTGCAGAGTATCTGACCCATATAGGGGCATTCGGGGAACTTGTATTGAATCATGGATGGCTACTTGAAGATGTGGCCTTCGAAAAGGGAGAGTTTGACATATTGGGGTATGACAATACCGAAAAGTCGATGGAGCGTGCCATTCTCCTTGTCGAGGCAAAAGCTCGAGTATCAGCTGGCGGTGACTCCCTTGAATCATTACGGTATTCGCTCATTAACAAAGCGGCTGATCCATCTTATGAAATTACCAAACCAAATCATTTACGCAAATGGAATGAGCTGTTTTCACGCTTGAATAGTGGTCCCGTTTATGTATGGCTTGCTGCGAGTGGTGCTCGTTGGCTCTACCTTACCCAGAAAAATGGTTCCCAAGCGAGAATGGAACGATTAAACAGCCCTCCTGATTACAAAAATGTATTGGCTCAAACTCAAGTTGACGCTTAATCCTCACCTCTATCATATCGTTACCGGCGACAGGTTGCGGGAAATAATTTAAGCTTCGTATTCATAAAAGGACTCAAGTCTTTGATTTACCCTTTCTAACGGTTGAGATGTTTCTGTTTCATAAGTGTTATCAATCTTTGATTACTCCAACCTACAACCGGATTGGTAATCTGGTAATATCTGCTATATTTGCATTAATTCCAACCCATCAAAACTGCATATATCCATACCCTATTCACAGTTCTTTTTTTCCCACCGGAATCCGATCTCATCCAAACGCCTGATCCGGTCCGCAGCTAACTTGCCCTGCCTTTTACGCCTCCGTTGGGTCGTAGCCCACCTGCCGAGCTTAGGGTCCACTTTCCATTCGGCCGGCACACTGCAATCCCCGAAGGCTTCTTTGTATCGAAGCAGCTTTTCGTACATTTCGTTCCATGCAGCCTCATGTATTTTCCAGGTGAATGCAATGTCCTGCAGCATCTGAATCTGGTACTCAGAGAGCATCCCTTGCTTATACCGGTATCGTTGGGTGCTGACCCAGCTGGCAAGTTTAGGGTTTTGATTCCAATTATAATGGTATGTTACAGTGCCCATACTTATTTTGAAATCGACCGACTCTGAAAACATTTTCATCCATTTAAAGTTTGGTGAAATGAAGACGAATCCGATCTCGTTAAGCTGCTTATATCGAACTGGAGATAGTTTTCCATCCCTGAACAGGCTTCTTTGATTATGAACCCAGTAACCAAGCTTGGGATTCTCAGGCCGGCCTTTCGGAACGTTACAGTGCCCGTGGTTCTCCTTATATTCGACCAGTTCCCGAAACCTTCTTTTCCATCGTTCAGCTCGACTTTTTTTAAAAAGTATATTAAATTGTACAAATCAAACAGGCAAAATTTTTGAGGGTAGAATATGAAGCATTCCTTTGAACATTTTTGGAGTATTTTAGAAAATAAATGTACATCGGATACTGATTCTCCCGAGGAACGAAGGAGCAAAGTAACACTGGTGGTGATAACCGGTTTGAGTACTATCGCCAGTGTTGTCTGGGGCACACTTTATTACGCCATTTTTGGTCCCATCATTACCACGTTTATCACCTTTGGCTTTACAGTCGTTTTCGGAATCGCTTTACCGGTTTATTTCAAAACCAAGCGATTTACCTTTCTGCTTTATGTTTTTTTCTTTATGATTTTTTGGAATCCGATTGCAATGCAATGGAGCTTAGGGGGATTTGCTGCTTCCGGTGTGGTGATGCTGTGGTCAATATTAGCTCCGTTTAGCTCCCTGATGTTCCAAAACATCAGAAAAGCGACGGGGTGGTTTCTGGCTTATGTGATGCTTTTGTTGTTCTCTCTCTATTTCGATGGATTTGTTTCTCAGTGGGCTTCCTCCGTATCAAGCAGGATATCGATGTTGTTTTTTGGAATGAATGTCATTGGCCCATCTGTAATTATTTTTTGCTCGATGATGTACTTCGTAAATGCGTTTCAAAGGGAGCATGAGCGGTCGGAAAATTTACTGCTCCATCTTACCGAAGAGCGTGAAAAGCTCGCAGACCTGACTGATCTTCTTAAGAGGATGTTCGGCCGATACCTGTCAACCGAAGTGATGAACTCGCTCATCGAGAACCCATCGGCGCTGGAATTAGGAGGCGAGAGGCGGAGGGTTACAATCATGATGACGGACCTGCGAGGCTTTACTCCCATGTCCGAGCGTCTTGAACCGGAACAGGTCGTCCAGATGCTCAACGCCTATTTTGAAGTTATGGTGGAGGTGGTCTTAAAATATAACGGCACCATAAATGAGATTATCGGCGACGCCTTGCTTGTCATATTCGGCGCTCCGCAGGATATTCCAGACCGGAGCCAACGAGCCATCGCCTGCGCCATTGAAATGCAGAACGCCATGGCTCAGGTCAACGATGAGAACAGGGTACAGGGCCTGCCTGAACTGGCCATGGGAATTGGTATCAACGAAACCGAGGTGATCGTCGGCAACATAGGATCGAGCAAGCGAAGCAAATACTCTGTGGTGGGGAGCGGTGTAAATATGACCAGCCGGATCGAGTCTTATACCGTGGGCGGACAGATTCTCATATCTGAATCCGTTCACCAAGAAGCTGGCGAGGTTTTGCGGATTGATACCCAGCGAGAGGTGCTTCCTAAAGGATCAGAAACCCCTCTTAGGATTTACGAAGTAGGAGGCATCTCTGGACAGTACAACCTCGTTTTGGAGTGGAAGGACCCGACTTTAGTAACCTTGGTTCGACAAATTCCGATACGCTACATGGTGCTTGAAGGCAAAAACGTTGGGAAGAAAGGACTCGAAGGGTCGGTCGTCAGGCTTTCTGAGAAGACCGCTGTGATTGTCTTGGAGGAGCCGCTCGAACCCCTGACTAACCTCAAGATGAATATGGGAAATGTAAATCAGAAACTGTCAACCAGGGATTTTTACGGGAAAGTGATCGAACGTTTAGAGGAGATCGAACATACCCACGTAGTTTACTTTACCTCGATCCCGCCTGAGGTAGATGCTTATTTTCAATCTCACCGTCAACATGCAGCTAAGTCGGCAGCGCGTTGATCTTGAGAGACTAATGTTCAGGACTCCTCGAGGTCCTTTTTCTTTTCCTCATATTCTGTTTTATCGATCTCACCCAGCGCGTAACGCTCTTTAAGTATTTCAAGGGCATTAGACTTACCACTCGATGTTTGCACCCCATCAATTTTATAATTCTGCTTAAGTCGTGGTAAAAGGAAAATCAGTGCCGCAATTACGAGTAGAACGATTAAAATTACGAAGATGACGCCAAACCAACCCATACCCCATGGACCCATCATACCAGGACCCATTCTCCCTCTGGGACCGAACACGGGACCACAACCAGTTAATGTGAATATCAGACCCAGTGAATAGCCTATAATTCTGGTGATTGAAATTAGTTTAAGTTCTTTATCCATTGCATTTCACTCCCTTCAATTGCCGAAACAACTGGGTTTTTAGTAACATTTTGCTTATTAAAATCAGTAATTTTACAAAGCTACAGCTTGCCAAAAACCAGATATCACTGAACTTGTGATAATTGAGAATATAACGGGTCAGGCATAACTTGAGATATCTACCTACCACTATACAAACCTCGATACCATTCCATATATCCAATTTCAAGTTTGTTAACAGAAAACCAACAAGATATAAGCAGGGCAGATCGGAACGAGAACCGAGAACCAGACCGATTATCGGGCAGGCTTTTGGGGGATAAGCTTGGTAAAATTAAAGGGAAGCGTCTATCCCAGCGTCTAATTTTTGATGAAAAATAAAAATGGTTGGGTGAGAGTAAAAGGTGGGACATCCTCAGCTTTACAGTTTTTTTAAACCGAAACCTGTCCAGGAGAACTAAAATCATCTGTCCCATTTTCAGCTTGCCGGCAAAGCATAAACCAGTCAGCAGAGAGTTCTAATCCATATGTTACCTCATACATTGATTGCCCTATCGATAAACTGATGGATGAAGCAGCTAAACTGTTTTTCAATTATGTGCTAAGACCACAAGAGACCGAAGGGGACCACCCACAAGTTGTTGCCGAAAGAGGCGGGAAATTCCCCTGTATAGAGAATGATGCCGATAAATATCTGGCTTTTTGTCAGATTCTTCTGGAACCATCGCATATGGTTGAAATCCTTTTTCTCGACTGCAGATCCGGCTTTGATTTCAATGCCAAGCAATGCATTATCTTCCCGTTCTATCAAGAAATCGATTTCACGTTTTTCACGGTCACGGTAGTGAAATAGTTCATAGCGACCATCGCTGGCGTCAACTTGCGCCATAATTTCATTGAAGGCGAACGTTTCAATCAGTTTGCCGGAGCGATCGGAATCTAGGCGTACTTGGTCCATTTTCCAGCTGAGCAGGGACGCCATCAGACCGCTGTCGACCATAAAAAGCCTGCTTTGTTTGCCGACACGGGCATAGTCTGTTTTCGTCCAAGGGTATACGCGCTCAATCAGATAGAGTGTCTCTAATGCGTTGATGTAGCTTTCTATTGTGGGGTGCCGGATGGATAGCCCGGAACCGATGGCGAGTAGGTCCATAAATTTACCCGACCATGCTGCGAGTGTATGCACCAGTTCTCGCATGGCGTTTTTTCGATGAATTCTGGCGATCTCTGTCAGGTCTCGTTCCAATATGGCATTAACGTAGTCGGTGTGCCATCTCTTTCGACCTCGATCCTGAAGCAACATCGGCTCTGGAAAGCCTCCTCTGAAAGCGATTTCTAGGAGAGCATCTCGGTCATAATGTCTATGTTTGCGCGAGAACGATTGCTTAAATGCGGAATCAATAAACCGGGAAGCATTTCTTTCGATTTCCCCCTGGGCGAGTGGGCGTAATCGGATTTTAGCGATTCGTCCGGCAAGAGATTCTCTAACAGTTGGAAGCGATTGTATGTTGGTGGACCCAGTCAATAGATACTGTCCGGGACGGATGTCTTCGTCTACAGCTTTCTTAATTGCTGAAAGCAGGGATGGGATTCGCTGTACTTCATCAACAATCAATGTTTTGGTTCTGCGTTTGATGAATCCCTGTGGGTCATTTTCGGCAGCTTCTCTAAGTGTACCGTCATCAAGTGTCCTGTATTCAGTCTCATTGGATTCCAGTTCACGTGCCAGTGTGGTTTTACCACATTGCCTTGGACCGCTCAATAACAGCACACGCCTTTCAAACATCAGTTTTTTCATGGTTGCCTTTTGCCATCTTGGGTAACGTTCCATCATTTCGGATTCTCCTTCCGCGATATTGTCATTTTTTATGTCGCTATTTTTGTATTATAAATACCGCGATTATGCAACTTTTATTAACGCGTTTTTACATATTGTTATAGGATTAAAAAACAGCGGCATTGTTCGACTCCGAATTTTGCTATAAGTTTACATGAAGAACGGGGGTCAATCAGTCCTAATATGCTGTGTTGTCCCTGAGTATTGAAAGGCCTCAGCCTAAAACCGTGACTGTTTCTGATGATGATGGAAAGGGTCGAGAGACTGCCTGCTGGAGGCAAAGGTGGTCGCAGGAGCACTAAAAAAATAACAAACTGAAATACTTAATAATAGTGTAGTTAGCCGTGTGGGCTCTATCAAAATGAAAAAATTTGCTCTTAATATTTTCAATATGTTAGAGAATTGAAAAAACGGTTCGTAGCGGGGTAGGGTACCTATAAGGTACCTGGAGGGCAAAGTTCTCAAAAAAAGCACTCAAGGATCAGCCCTAAGTGCTTGAAATCATTGGTCGGGGCGAGAGGATTTGAACCTCCGACTTCCTGCTCCCAAAGCAGGCGCGCTGCCAGGCTGCGCCACGCCCCGAGTTCGCATTGAATTTGTGCGGTTGGGTTGGCGGTTTCATTATCACGCTTTGAAAAAACGCGCAAGCTATTCGTCTGGTTTGCGATCCAAACTCTGGAAAAAATCGTTGATACCGTTGCCGATGGCCCGGGCAATATCGTCCAGGGTCCTGTCATCCTGCAACTTCTTTTCTTCGGCCGGATTGGACAGATAACCGATTTCGATCAGGATGGCCGGCATATCCGCGCCTCTGAGCACCAGAACCGGTGCGGCCAGAATTTTACTGCGGGAAAAAGTACGGCGTGAACCGATCCGTTCCTTCAGGCTGCGGGCCAGAAGTCGGCTCGATTCGACATGCTTCAGCTGAAGTCGATCCCAATCCGCCTGACCGTCGTTGTCTGCGGGCGGTTCTGCGAAACCGCGCCCGGTGGCTGCGGCCGCTGTGGAGGTTCCCAGGAAATAGTAGATCAAGATGCCGGCGGCATCGTGCTGAAAACTGCCCCCGGCGTGGATACTGATGAATACATCGGCATTGAGGTGATTGGCAACGTCCGTGCGGCGGGGGATATCCAGCCGGTAATCACCGGATCGTGTCAGGGTCACCTTGTATTTGCTTTTGAGTTCGGATTCGATCCGTTGGGCCAGGGTGAGCACGACATCTTTTTCAAGGCTGCCGCCTGTACCCTGTGCGCCGACGTCGCGGCCCCCGTGGCCGGGATCAATGACCACAATCTTTTTTGTCCGCCATTTAAAGGGTCTTTTTGTCGCCCCCTCTGCCGGGTTTATCCAAAAAAAGGCCAGAAACAACAGCAGCAGGCTGCCGAGCGTTCTGCGGGCGGTTTTCTTGAAAGTTATTGACATAACAGGCGCTTATTCAAATTTGCTTGACACTTATAATGATTAATATTATTTTGTAGCTTACTTTAATCAGAGCTTTACTTGATTTGTCATGAAAGTCAAGCGGCATTCTGCCAAGCGCAGGAAGTAGGCAGGTACGACAGGGAATGCCATTGGTTTGAAGTCAGGTATCATGCTGCGGCTCGGCAGAAAACATTACGACAGATTGCGAGAGTGGCGGAATTGGTAGACGCACTGGACTTAGGATCCAGCTCTGGCAACAGAGTGGGAGTTCAAGTCTCCCCTCTCGCACCATTTTTATTGAGACGAAAACGGTGATACACCGCGAAACACCTGAAAGCCCCCCACCCTGATTGTAAGACAGGCGTGGGGTTCGCGAAGAAGTAACTTTACGTTTTCAGGAGTCGAGACGCCCGCTTGGCAGGGCACGAGCAGGGCGAATAGCAAGCTATTAAACCGACGAGCAATGCAGCCAGGCGGGATGGATCGGGTCAGTAAACTGTGAAGTTATTTTTGAGCGAGCCCTGAGCTTACGATGATTGTGTATGAAATAAAGCTATGTGGCAATCTTCAAACCACCAGCCCGCCCTTCGAGCTGATGTAAATTGAAGGGCGATTGTCGCATTATTCGGCACCCTGCAACAACAAATCGGATCCTTCATAAATTTGAGGTGGTCTGTATTAATGTGGTATAATATGAACTTCTTTGATATGTGTTCGGTTAGGAAGGATGATTATGCAAGTTACTGTTGAAGATCTGAGCAGCGTCAAAAAAATGCTGCATATCGAAATCCCGCAAGATGAGGTTGACCAGGAACTGGAATCTGCATACAAGCAACTGAAAAAGACGGCCAAAATAAAAGGATTTCGGCCCGGAAAGGTTCCCAGATCGGTTCTGGTGCGGATGTTCAAAAAAGACGTCCATGCCGATGTATGTTCACGCTTGATTCAGGCGTCTTTTGTAGATGCGTTGAAAGAGACGGAACTTCATATCGTTGGCAATCCTCAACTCGATCCACCGGATTTAATCGCCAACGAATCCTACAGATATGATGCTGCCGTTGAGATCAAGCCGGAAATAAATGAAATTGATTTCAAAGGCTTGACGCTTAAAAAGACTCTTTACAAAGTCAACGATGCTGAAATTGATGCCCAACTCAAGGGGCTGCAGAAAAAACTGGCCCGCCAGAAACCGATCGAGGAGGAGCGAGCGGCCCGGGAGGGCGATACGGTCATTATTACATATGAGGGCCTGAAAGACGGAAAACCATTTGCCGAGACCCAGAAAACCGAAGATTTTACGGCTAAAATCGGTGACCGCGCAATATCGGCCGATTTTGATTCCGGACTGATCGGCATGATTCCCGGTGAGACAAAAGAAATAACCGTTACATTTCCGAAAGACTATTTTAATCAAAAGCTGGCCAATATCGAAATCGATTTTCAGGTAACGCTCAACGAGATCCGGGAAGAGGAAATGCCGGAGATCGATGACAAAATGGCCAAAGAGCTGGGCAATTTCCAAAACCTGGATGAACTCAAGGATCAAATCTCCAAAAACCTGGAGCAGGGTTATACCAAACGGGTCGAGCAGGAAATGGGTGAACAGGCTTATCAGGCGCTGATTGAAAAAACGGATTTCGAGGTGCCGGATACCATGGTGGACTATGAACTGGAAGCGATCATTGCCGATACCGAACGTTCATTTGCCTACCGAAACACATCCCTGGAGGACATGGGGATAACCCGGGAAGGCATTGCTGAAAAATACAGGGATACAGCCGTAAAACAGGTCAGGCGTCACCTCGTTCTGGACAAAATCATCCAGCAGGAAGGCCTGGAACTCAGCGACGAGGAAATTGATGCAGGTTATACGGATATGGCCGAAGCGTTCGGCCAACCGCAGGAAGAGATAAAGAACTATTACCGCCAGAACAAAGACAAGCTTGAGTTTTTCAAACATACGCTACTTGAAAAAAAGGCTGTAAAACTTATTATTGATAATAGTAAGATAGAAGAAATCGAACCATCCGATCAGCCGCCTTCTGACGAAAAAAAGGATAGTTAGCCGCATTGGCTCCGCTGGGGTTGCTGGTTGGATCTTTTATTTTATCAGGCCGTTAAAACGAACAAACAAGACAGAACCATTAAACGTTAAATCAGAAAAGGAGACGATTCGTGCCGATCATACCTATGGTCATAGAACAGAGCAGCAGGGGAGAGCGTGCCTATGACATTTATTCGAGGCTGTTGAAGGACAGAATCATATTCCTTGGCACCGCCATCAACGATGAAATTGCCAACCTTCTTATCGCCCAGTTGCTGTTTCTCGAGTCAGAAGATCCGGATAAGGATATCAATTTTTACGTGAATTCTCCCGGCGGCTTGGTTACCGCCGGATTGGCTGTTTATGACACCATGCAGTATATCAAACCCGATATCACGACAGTTTGCATCGGCCAGGCAGCCAGCATGGGGGCACTTCTGCTCACCGCCGGCGCCAACGGTAAACGTTATGCTCTGCCCAACGCCAGGATCCTGATTCACCAGCCCATGGGCGGATTCCAGGGACAGGCCTCCGACATCGAAATTCAGGCCAAGGAAATTTTGCGCATGAAGGAGACCCTCAATCAGATACTGGTTAAACATACCGGCAAAAACATGGATCAGGTACAAAATGATACCGACCGTGATTATTTTATGACGGGTGAGGAGGCGAAAGAATACGGTATTGTGGATTACGTTATTTCCAATCGGGACGATCTTGAGCTGATAGATTCAATGGAGACCTAAGATGGGAAAAAAAGAAGACGAAAATGACAATCTGTTTTGTTCGTTTTGCGGCAAAAATCAGAAAGAGGTTACAAAACTCATCGCCGGCCCGGCAGTTTACATCTGTGACGAATGCATCCAGCTGTGCAGCGAAATAATCGAAGAGGAGAGCGAAAAAGAGTCGGCAGATCTTGACAGCCTGCTGGTTCCAAAGGAGATCAAGGTCAGACTGGATGAATATGTCATTGAACAGGAGCGAGCCAAAAAGGTGCTCGCTGTAGCGGTCTACAATCATTATAAACGGCTGGATTCTTCTATCGGCACCGGTGAAGTTGAAATCCAGAAGAGCAATATACTGTTGATAGGGCCGACCGGTTGTGGAAAAACTCTGCTGGCCCAGACGCTGGCAAGGTTCTTGAATGTGCCTTTTACGATTGCCGATGCCACAAGCCTGACCGAGGCTGGTTATGTCGGTGAAGATGTCGAAAACATCATCTTGTCCCTGCTCCAGAATGCGGACTACGATGTCGAAAAAGCAAAACGGGGCATTGTGTATATCGATGAGATCGATAAAATCGCCAGCAAATCCGACAACCCATCGATTACGCGGGATGTTTCCGGCGAAGGTGTGCAGCAGGCCCTGCTGAAAATTATCGAAGGCACAACAGCCAGTGTGCCGCCCAAAGGCGGCCGTAAACATCCCCAGCAGGATTTCGTAAAGGTCGACACCTCTAACATCCTGTTTATCTGCGGCGGCACGTTCACCGGTCTGGAGAGGATCATCCAGCGCCGCCTCGGTTCGAAAATCATGGGTTTCGGGGCCAATATCCTGAAAGAACAAGAGAAGGCTATCGGCGATATACTCAAAGATGTTCAGCCCGAGGATCTCATCAAATTCGGATTGATACCTGAATTTCTCGGGCGCCTGCCGGTGGTAGCCACTCTGGATGAGCTCAATGAGTATGCGCTGATCAGAATTCTCAAAGAACCTAAAAATGCTTTGCTGCGCCAGTTTCAAAAGCTTTTCGAACTCGAGGGCGTCAACCTGCGGCTGACGGACAGCGCCCTGAAAGCCATCGCAACCGAGGCCATCAAGCGCAAATCGGGCGCCCGGGGGCTGCGGGCAATCCTGGAAACCTGCATGCTGGACATCATGTATGAAATTCCGTCCGCCGAGAATGTCAAAGAGTGCGTGATCAGCGAAGACGTTGTGCTCAAAAAGGAGGACCCGATACTGCTGTACGAACAGACCAAGAAACAAGCGTAAGGTTATATATGACCGACGAGTGTGCTGGAACTCCAGGACTTTAGCAACAGCCTTTCGAGCTTCAAGGATAATCGATGCAGGGCTTGAAGCTTAAATGATTGCGCTTTGCAGCGATTCTCAATTTCACCGCTGGTAAACGCTTCTCAAGCGCAGCGATCAGTCACCTGCCACTTCGATGAAGAAGATGGAGACTTAATAATAACTAAAATATTTCATTAAGGATAAGAATTTAGCCATGGTTAGTTTGCCTAAAATATTCAAAGATGATGATCCTCAATCTTCCAGGATCATCCTACCACTTTTGCCGCTGAGGGATATCGTTGTTTTTCCATATATGGTTGCGCCGCTGTTCGTGGGGCGTCCGAAATCAGTCAGTGCATTGTCCGATGCCATGAACAAGGATAAAAACGTTTTTCTGGCCACTCAGAGAAAAGCGGGTATCGACAATCCTACTGAAAACGATATCAGCCGGGTAGGTACCATCGGGAAAGTGCTGCAATTACTGCGACTTCCGGACGGTACCGTAAAGGCATTGGTTGAAGGGAAAAGGAGGGGACGTATCGTCCGCTTTTTACCGGAAAGCGAATTTTTTAAGATTGAATTGGAGTCGGTTGTTGAACACAGCGTTTCGGATGCCGAGTCTACCGCTCTGATCCGCTCGGTTTTCCAGGTTTTCGAAGATTATGCCAATCTGAACAAAAACATCTCCAAAGACCTGGTGAGCAATGTTGCATCCATCGATGATCCTTCGAAGCTGGCCGACACGGTTGCCGCCCATTTTTCCTTTAAGATTGAAGATAAACAGCGCCTGCTGGAAGAGGCTTCACCGGTTGATCGTCTATCCCTTCTTCTCAAGCTGATCCAGATGGAAACGGATATTTTCCAGATGGATCAACGCATCAAAGGCCGGGTCAAAGAGCAGATGGAAAAGACCCAGAAGAATTATTACCTGAACGAGCAGATGCGCGCGATCAAAAAAGAGATGGGCGCCGATGATGACCCCGCCGATGATATGAACGAGCTCGAGGAGAAAATCGAGAACAAGAATATGTCCAAGGAGGCCGATGAAAAGGCCAAGTCCGAGTTCAAAAAATTGAAGCTGATGACACCGATGTCGGCTGAAGCAACGGTGGTTAGAAATTATATCGATTGGCTGATCAGCCTGCCGTGGTGCGATAAAAGTGATATCGAGACCGATCTGATGAAGGCCGAGAAAATTCTCGATGAAGATCACTACGGTCTTGAAAAACCCAAAGAGCGTATTGTCGAATACCTGGCCGTTCAAACACTGGTTCAAAAAATTCGCGGCCCGTTGCTGTGTTTTGTCGGACCGCCGGGTGTTGGCAAAACATCCCTTGCAAAATCGGTTGCCAGAGCAACCGGCCGCAAATATGTGCGCCTTTCTCTGGGCGGGGTGCGGGATGAAGCCGAAATCCGCGGGCATCGGCGAACGTACATCGGGGCAATGCCCGGCAAAATTATCCAGTCTCTCAAAAAAGTCGGGGTGAACAACCCCGTATTTTGCCTGGATGAAGTCGACAAAATGAGCATGGATTTCAGGGGGGATCCTTCCGCTGCCCTGCTGGAGGTTCTCGACCCCGAACAAAACTTCAGCTTCAACGACCATTATCTGGATGTGGATTATGACCTGTCGGATATTCTGTTCATAACCACCGCCAATACACTGCCGGACATTCCACTGCCCCTGCAGGATCGGATGGAGATCATCCGCCTGCCCGGCTACACGGAATACGAAAAATACCACATCGCCCAGGGTTTCCTGGTGCCCAAACAGATCATAGCCAACGGCCTGGAGGGCAAGGACATACAGTTTACTCGAAACGGAATTTACACCATCATTCAGCGCTATACCCGCGAAGCCGGGGTCCGGAACCTCGAGCGCGAGATTGCCTCGATCTGCCGCAAGATCGCCAAGGAGATTGTAAAACACAAAGACAAGGATTCATACAAGGTTACGGCCAAAACGGTTCAAAAGCTATTGGGGCCGCCACGCTTTAGACAGAGCCAGATCGAGGAAAAAGATCAGGTCGGTCTTGTGACCGGATTGGCCTGGACCCAGGTGGGTGGTGAGCTGTTGGCGGTAGAAACGGCCATCATGCCCGGTAAAGGCAACCTGACCGTCACCGGCAAGCTCGGCGATGTCATGCAGGAATCGGCCCAGGCGGCCGTCAGTTATGTACGTTCCCGGTCGGATACACTGCAGATCGACAACAAGTTCCACAAAAAATACGATATTCATATCCACATCCCCGAAGGCGCGATTCCCAAAGACGGGCCTTCGGCTGGGATCACCATGTGCACGTCGATCGTATCGGCGCTGGCCAAGCACCCGGTTCACCGGGATCTGGCCATGACCGGTGAAATTACCCTGCGCGGACGCATTCTGCCCATCGGCGGCCTTAAGGAAAAGATCCTGGCCGCGCACCGGGGCGGCATCAAGAAGGTAATTATCCCCAAAGAAAATGAAAAAGACCTGAAGGATATCCCCAAAATTGTGTTGAAACAGATTGATGTCGAACTGGTGGAGCACATGGACGAGGTTTTGTCACATTCGATTATTGTGACCCCGGGAGAGAGTCTGTTCAACAAAAATGACGTGGCTTTTGAAATGACCACCGAAAATGAAATTGAGCGGCCACGAAATCTGATTTAGTTATTTTTGTCTTGACATTATAATATGTTTTTTGGTAGCTGAAGAACTCTTTCAGACAATTCTGAAAATACCCGGACTGTTGTGGGCGGGTAGCTCAGTTGGGAGAGCATCGGCCTTACAAGCCGAGGGTCACAGGTTCAAGCCCTGTTCCGCCTACCACTCTTTTTTTGAGTGATGGCTGCTGATATAAATTGACGCCGTAACGTAGTTCAGTTCTGGTTAGAACGTCCCGCTTTTCAAGCGGGAAGGTCGCCAGATCGAGTCTCCAAACACCCTGCCAAAGGGTGGGAAAAAACACAAACTGCGGGGGCGTAGTTCAGTTCTGGTTAGAACGTCCCGCTTTTCAAGCGGGAAGATCGCCAGATCGAGTCCCAATCACCCTGCCAAAGGGTGGGGAAA
>Ga0126332_10000485_pt1 | contig 14318 bp, 10 predicted proteins | sample InaspJWI42metaG_FD_94482 | JGI IMG/M metagenome (GOLD analysis project Ga0126332, IMG submission 94482) | Marine gutless worms symbiont microbial communities from Oahu, Hawaii - Inanidrilus sp. 2 OAHU.JWI-42 metaG | ecosystem: Host-associated > Annelida > Digestive system > Unclassified...
CACAAACATCGGCGAGTCGCCGGCCTGCTGCCGGGAATCCAGCGTCGTCACACCACGCCCACCTGAACCACACACCGCCGCCGACCTTCTTCACTAACAGTTCCCGTCGACAAGTTCTGAAAACACGCTTATTTCGCTATTTCCGCACACTTTAGATACTTCGACAGACACTTGCCTTCTGTGCTTTGACACTGTTGGTTGGGCGTCAGGAAGAGCATCCGGCCTGTAAAAATCGAGTGATGAGATGCTGGTGTGGTTATCTGTCTGAAGAGAGGTGTAGATCGTTTGCATATGGTTCAGATGATACCACTGCATCCCAAAACCCTATCATCTCTTGCCCTATTTAATTCCAGACTGGTCACCCCGAAACCACCCAGTGTTCTACATTTTGCATTGCATTTCACGTCTTCGTATTGGGTGAAGTTAAAGACTTATATTAATTTTGTTTTAGGTTGTCCACTGCAAGTCTCAGCCTACGGATAACAACTGATCCATGAAGGGAGGCGTGGTCATGTTCATGTGACTTCTTCCGAATTTTACACCCCCCTAAAATATCTATGGAATTGCTCAAGCAAAAGAATTCAAATTTTGTACGGTGGTAGGCCACGTGAAGTATTAGGCTTAGCACGATATATTTTCACCAAAATGATCGTGGTCATGGTCGCGTGGCGCTTTTCTAATATCGACCCCATCATATCCTTGGAACGGGTGAAGCTAGGCATTTCAAATTTGATACGCATCGTAGTGGTGTGGCCTATCATATGGCATCAATGCTAATGCCTACGAATGACCTCGAAGGTCACTTTTTCTGTTATCAACAATTCTAACTCCGATATCTTTGGAAATATAGCACGTGCTATCTATTTACATATGAAACGGAAAGCGCAGGAAATTTATGATTTACGAGTGCACTGGCGAAACTGGAGGACTTCTCAAGGTCATAGGCAGTCACTAAAGGTAAAGGTAGCCCATATTCGATTATCGAGCGTAGGGTTCCGGAGCTGATCCCGGTTCTTGGCAGTCAGCCTGCAGGTGACGTCAGTCGTAAACACGGCGGTAGGCTGCCATTACTTTCCGCCAGGCCTGCAGTTACCCCCGCAACCCATAAGAGGGCTGCTACCAATTTCGCTGCCTGGTGAACAGAGGCAGAATGGGTGTGAGCAGTTTGCCTAAGACTGTTACCCGACAGCGTCGCGACTGCAATTTGAACTCGGGCCTTCTGCGCCCGAGTCCAGCACGCTGACCAGTCGGCTAACGAGCCGCCCTGTCACGTACACTGCAGGAGTAGTACTATGTGTATCGCGGAAGCGGTGCAAGACAGAGACCTTGTTACTACATGATGAGGACGAGATACACGACCTATGGAATAGCGGCAATCCGATGAGTTTGAGTGACCGTCGACGTTCGAGGGCTACAGTCTGCTATGCAGCAGCTAACAAGACGTCAGCCGACATGGCGCTCTCTCGCGGTTCGTTGGCGATAGCTCTGCAGTTTCTTGTCGGCACTGAGCTGTACTGACTGACTGGATACTTACTAACCGCACTGCGCCGCTACACTGCGGGGATTATTGACTCACCAGCAGTGCTAATTAACTTCTAGTGACAAACTGTCATGTTGTGTCGACAGCAAGAGGAAATATACAGCTTTTAACTAACTATTTTTAATACTATTTCGCCCACATTAGGTATTGTTATTCCGCCTCCAATAGGGGATCGAGGTATTGTGATAAGCTTGTCTGCATGTCTTTCTGTCTGTGTGTCTGTCCGGGAGCATATCTCCGGAACTACACTCCGATCTTTACCATTTTTGCGCATGCTACCTATGGCCGTGGCTCGGTCTTCCTCTGATGGCGTTGCGATATCTTATGTACTTCCGGTTTTATTGATGACGTCCTATAATGCAGTAAATGCACATGATGGGCCATACGGAAGCACGTCGATACAGTTGTAGCGAGGGTCATTATGGCGTCGTCGTGCACAAGATAACTCCCCTGCTTAGTCGTAATGGTTGCGTCGTGTCATAGACGACGGTGGGTGCAAAAGTAGACGAGTCCATCGTGCAAGGGGTGCCGGGAACGAAGATTGCAATGCAACATTGCCTTGTTGACAATAGATTTCTAGCTCATGCGGCTGGTCTGCCGCAGCTGGTCCTGTTGTTGCAAGCGACCCGAGGCGTCACGTGTGTGGAGATGCGGGATCGTCGAAGCGCGTCCGGTGATCTACATGCGCCAGCTCGAGCACATCCGACGCTCGCGATTTATCGCCGCTTCCACTTTTGACGACTGCACTGCAGACTGACGGATAGTGCGCAAGCACGGCGCGCACTGACTGCATAATCATGCTACCGAGCGACGACGACAGGCCTATCGCAAATAGGCTACAGTTGGAACGGCCATTTTTACCCGCGCGACGCTATGCTGGCGCTGGTACTAGCCACGTGTCTCTGTGTGTCTGTGTCCGTGTCCGTCAAAAGTCGGAGTTTTATCAAAACGGATGGACGAATCGAGCTGGTTTTGGCATGGGAGCTTCTTTCGAACAATCCTACACTGTGTTAAAAGGAAATACGGGTATCTCCAAAAATAAGGGCACTTGCCTCCGGAACTTTGTCCCAAACTCCGGACTTCGAAAATTTTGCTTCGGCATATCGATCGTCGAAACGTGTTATCAACTTAGGTTGACAAAGGTGGACGCTCAGAAAACTGGACCGTCGTCGGTAAACTGAAGTTGACAATACCTCCGAGCTCCGACAGTCGACCGCTAGTTTATAACAGTAATCATAAAGCTCTGTCTACAGCACGATTCCGTGTAGCTGTATCAGAAGGGCTTTGCGTCCAGTAATCAAGTATAGACCTACTTCCCCCGTAACCTACGCAAAAACTGGAAATTGGCTTGTTCTTCAGTTTTTAGGCCGCTTCACATGCACAGCACAGACGCGACCTATGCACGCATATTTGACATCTGTCTGCCTGTCTGCGTGCTGGTTACACGGGTCAGTCCTGCAAAAACGGACGAACCGATCGAGATGCCGCTTGGCGGGCAGACTCGTATGGACCAACAGAACCATGTAGCAGACAGGGATGCATATACAGGGGGGGGTTAAAAAAGTAAGCTCTTGTACTGTGATAGATATTTCAGAGGCTAGAGACAATAGCCCTAACGTTAAATATTATAAAATTTTGTGAACGGCCCAGGAGTTGAAAGAAAGTTGGCAACACTAATTCTATTTGTCTGGCTAAATATTCTATGCTACACACTTTTATGACGTCATGTTTACATTAGCTAGTTCGTGTTTGCCTACAGTAATTTTATTGATTGCTTTCAGTCACAGAATATTTAAACATACTAAAATTGTGACATAAAATATTTCACGTGAAAATATCAGACAATACTTCATTTTCTCTCTATCTGTTCTTATTTGTTCACATTCCTCTTATCTTCTCAGTTTTATTGACATATTCGCTTAAAATCAACAGCTTACTTTTTTTGACCCACCCTGTAGTCGCCATCTAGCCACCGTAGTGGATCTACCTGTGTGGGGCTTCGATGCGGCCTCTCGCCACCATTACTGCAGCCACTCCTTGTTCATCACACGCAACTGGCGTTAGCAAATATACAGCCGGTGAAGTAAATTGATGCCGCCGAGCGATAGACGTCGTTTATAGCACGGAACGGTCATGCACTGTCACACATTGGACGATGCTACACCCCCCGCGCCAGTCCGAACTCTCCATCTTGCCTAGCATCCATCTCTTCCTTCTCTTTGTGTTGTATACTGCAAGATAACGTCAAGGACGTATCCACGGGATGAGGCGACAAGAGACACAAACCTCATCACCCGTAGTCTTATACGTCAGTATCATTTCAACGTTTCGCCCTTTCTCTTGTCTGTACTTCAAGCCATTTTCATTAGTTTTCCGTGGGAGCATGTCTGAAGCCCTAACCCACAAGAATCTCCACAAACAAATCCTCAATCCATCCCTCCCTGAATAACGTGACGTACTTACGTAAATGCACCATGCCGTATAATGTGTTGATTAAATAATAACTTATCGGAATGAGAAATGTCTTTTTAAATCCGGTAACGTGTGAGTTCTCTGAGCGCCTTCTAGTTACACAAATATGTTATGCTACTCGTTGGACGATTTTCCACTGTTGAATATTTCTAAATGCAGCGTGTTGCGTTTTGGCGAACCGATGAAGTTAATAGTACATATTATTATTGAATATTTTTAAACAAAGTATTATATACGATACACTGTCGAAGCTATAAGTGAAGATGTACACTTGTCTGTGGACAAGGTGTTATTAACCAGAAAATCCATTCGAAACTATCTTCCTGAAGTCCTACCGGAAGTCCTTTATAGCAGACGCTGTGGTAAACGGAGAGAGATACGAAAGACGAAGTGGATTAGAAGAGACTCTATTATAATACAACTCCGCTGCGCCAACGAAACGGATCGTAAATCGAGTTAGCAACAGAAGCTACTCTGTCCCATGCGAACCGATGCAGAATTTGAAAGCTTTTCTGTGAATAAGCAAGCACCGTCATTCGATCAATAAGCGTATGCTTGCTACAGAGATTGCGTGCCGTGCACCCACCTGCCCGTCACGATTGTGACTTCTCTACGTTTACTCTACTACTTGTTAAAATATAACACAATGCGGTATTTTATAGTCAACTGACGACATTGGCAGCTAATGTTGCAAGTCCAAAAGTTAGTTGTGAATATTCGCATCTGTTACATGTAAATCCGTAAATATGAAGTTGCCACAGTCGAAACTAGGCTACACAAGTCAGGTCTGGAATTAGCACGTTATTTTCCGACATTGCAGACATTCTAGTCTCGTAGATTCTGTCCGTTTTATGCCCCTAGTGGAACACACTGGCGGGCCACATGGTTTCATGGCTTAGCACCGAGTGCTCCGCAGCAGACGCATTCGACGCACCAGCTGTTTAGTTAATCTGGCGAGATTACCGGCAGCGTCGTTCGGCGGCTTGGTGCGGTGCTGCTGGCGCGGCTGTCCGACGTTCGCCGGCGTCGCCGTCTCGGGCTGTCGCCGTCGCGCGGCCGCCGTGAACTCGTAGTCGCCGGCGAAGCCGGGCCTCTCGTGCCGGCCGTCGCTGTCGAACTGCACGACCGCCGCGTCGCCCGATGACGTCACGGTGACGTCATCGAGCGCGCCGCAGTAGCGCGCGAGCACCGGAAGTCCGCCGGACGCAGGGTCGAGACCGTCGCGCACGACGATCACGTCTCGTGGCTCGCCAGAGGGCGACACCGAACAGTCGCCGCCGTCAGCCCTGCCATAATATGATACTGGGTTGTTATGCAAAGTGAACACGGGCCGTGAACACCGGCAGCTCCCAGCTTCTTTATGATTAATAGGCAATAAAATAATGCGACTTCAAACGGTCTCTTCGATACTCACCTGTCTAATCGTTGTTTGCTTTAAGTTAATCACTTCGCCGGTGGCTCGGTAGCCGAGTGGATTAGGCGTGCTAGACTCAGGCGCGGTAGGGCCTGGGTTCAAATCTCAGCCGCGACGCTGTCGGGTAACAGTCATAGGCAAACTGCTCACAGCCATCGTGCCTCTGTTCACCAAGCAGCGAAATTGATATCAGCCCTCTTAAGGGTTGCGAGGGTAACTGCGGGCCTGGCGGACCGCCGGGTTTATGACTCACGTCACCTGCAGGCTGACTGCCAAGAACCGGAATCAGCTCCGGAACCCTACGCTCGGTAATCGAGTATGGGCTACCTTTACCTTTTTTAATTACTTCGCCCACGTTAGAGAAATGGAACGGAGTATATGTATTTGTAACGAGTGTGTGTGTCTGTCTGAGCATGCCGCTCTCTGTGTCTGTCTGTGACCTTACTCGTATTTCCGCAACTGTATGTCCAATCTTCGCCAAATTGTTCAGCACGTTACCCATTACCGTGGCTCGGTCATCCTGTCGCAGCGTTGCAATATGTTGTGTAATTCTGGTTTCATGGATGACGTCTATACCGTGGCAGCGACGCCGCTGCAGCGTCGTGCGCAGGCTAACGCTCCTGCTGCTTGGTATTAGTTGCGTCCTGTCTTATACGACGGCGATCGCCAAACTAGACTAGTTCTTCGCGCAAGGGATGCCTTGTACTATTGCCTTGTTTTATTTTACATTGCGTCTTTCTAATGCTTGGCCACGCTCCGACTTTCACAAAGCCGGGCACTCAACTAACCGATGAATGATGATTGTATGCATGGGGTGACTATGACGTCATTTCGTTCCATATCTATGCCAGCTGGTTGTCGCCGCCATTTTGTGGGTAAAACTCTCATAAATGTTTCTCACTGTGATATCGCTTAATTACGCTTTGTTGGTCAGTTAACGATCCTAGGAAAAGTGTCTTCGATCATTTGATTCAATATTATTTGAATAACCCAATAAATCTTCGCCCCTTAACTCCACGCACTACATCATGTTATACCCACATGGCGACCGTTTTGTGACCATAGATTTGTTGACATCACTTCACCTTATGTATATCTGTCCCCAGTCGAATCGGGAACTTTCTGGTAGCTGGCCGTACAGCGCACGACGATCGATCGCGCTTACCGCGGTCGCTGGTGGTCGGCGCGGTCGAGTCGAATGCTGGTGAAGTGCAGGCGCACGACCTCGCCGGGCAGCGCGTGGAACGCGTACTGGCAGCGGCTGAGCGGCGGGTAGTTGCGCGGATACAGCGGAGAGAAGAACGTGCCGGTCTTGGTGATGCGGTTGCTGAAGAAGTCGTACGTGCAGCTGGTGCCGTAGCGACGACTCGCCGTCGGCATCGCGTACTGCGCTGCACGCAATCCGTTCTACAGACCGTTACTTACTTACGCATTCGCTTACTCGAAAAGGGGAGCCCATACTCGATTACCGGGCGTAGGGTTCCGGAGCTGATGCCGGTTCTTTGCAGTCAGCCTGCAGGCGACGCGAGTCATAAACCCGGCGGTAGGCTGTCATTACTTTTCGCCAGGCCCGCAGTTACCCCCGTAACCCTTAAGAGGGCTGCTACCAATTTCGCTGCATGGTGAACAGAGGCACGATGGGTGTGAACAGTTTGCCTAAGACTGTTACCCGACAGCGTCGCGGCTGCGATTGAAACCCAGGCCCTTCTGCGCCTGAGTCCAGCACGCTAACCACGGCTACCGAGCCACCCGTTACTTACTTACTTGCGGTAAACATAGTGATTTAACAACGCGATACATCAGCAAATGCGACGGAACTTTCGTATTACTCTACTTTAGTAGGCCTACTGATGTCGGTGCAAGGTTGGTAGATATAAAAATTATTGGCTATTTCCTGTACTTTTTAAATATACACTATGTCCATAACTGGGTCTTTTCAGAGCCATCAACATTTGAGGGAACACAACAAACCTTCAGTCAGATGAAAAAAGTTCACAAGTCAGTGTGGTGACATTTTGAGGCGGGGTGGGCAAGTGGATTACAGTGTTTTCTTCTGAAATAACGTAAATAATCATAAGTATGTATGAAAAATACTGCTGAAAATGACTTTTTTGGATTTCCCAAGGTAAAGTGGCTACATCTAAGAGGTAAGGTGGACAAATATGTAAGATGTTCATGTCACTTTTTCTCACAAGTTAACATACGAAAAATCATTAAAATCGGTTAATTTTGACAGAGATATTCAAAAAATAAAAAGGTGGACGTTTTTGGAACACAGTGTATTTTCGTTTTCGACGTGTATCCCATATTTGCTTTTGTTCAGAAATGTGTCTGCATTGACAACTGGGATTTATTTCTCCGTGTAAAAGTGTCAAGTGAAATTGCTTGATTCGGGACACAAAGTCGTCGCCTGGATACTTTCGAGCACTGTTCTGGATAGCGAGACAAGAAGCGATTTTTCGACGGCGTGGCCAAGCGGAATTGCGAGAAGTGTCTATATTGGCGAATGATTGAATTGACATCGGAGTTGGTGGTCGATAGGCGTAAAATGCGCACTCAGTCGCGTGACCGGTCTAACGCGATCAACGGCGCGCCGTCAAAAGCACAACCAAAGCGACAAGACTTACTGCACCAACTCCACTTCGCACGCAACGAGTTTTTTTCGATAAAGTCAAGAAACATTTGTCGATGAGCAAGCGCTGCCAAGCTAGAGAGGAGAGTTAGCAATCGCAAATCAGCGGCAGTGCTACAGGCAGTTGCTGCATGCACAGGTGGGAGTACGAAAACACCACGAAAAGTCACTCAAGACTACATGTAGCTCGGAAATGACAGAGTTGCTTAACACTTTCTGCTAGTGGCCTGTAGGAACAGTGTCTCTATCAAACAGCTTTATTTCACCACAAACATGGGAGAGCAAAAAATAAAAGAAAAAACAAGAGTTAACTAAACTTAACTAAACAAAATAAGAATAATTACAACAACTCACAGTCCTTGCAGTTCGTTATCTGCATATCCACGACACACTATACACAGTGCATTTGTTGACGACATTATATTATGGAGGAACTTAATTTTACGTTGCACCGTTTCGGATTATCACCATTTTAATGCGCAATTGACTGCCTACGACCTCAAGAAATCCTTTTCCCTAACGACTTACCTACCGTCTAATGAATGGAAAACGAGTGCAGCAGTTACGGCCGTGGCTGGGAAGGTAACCGAAGGTCAGACGGCGCACCGGTCATGCGTCACAGATCCGGTTCATCAGCGCCTCGATTCTGTTGTGACTTCGACGCTTTGTAAACTTACTCAATTACTTGGCGTGGTCCTATAGGGAACGAAAGTGCGCCGAAACAACTGGACTGGCCATTTCCAATGCTAAAATATTGATATATTTTCGCAAATAAAATACACGGAAACAATTTTATCAAACAGCACTGGGAAACTGTTATGGTTTGAAATTAACAAAATGCTGTTTGCAATTCAGGAAAAAAATTATTGTGTCATTTATTTTAATTTTCGGCACACTTTCGTTCCCTATGCGAGTAACGTACATTTGTCAGAAATTTAATGACTCGTTATTATTCGTCTTTAAAGTAGAAATAAACAGTATGAAACATTTTAATGAATTTTGATTTTGAATACAATAGTCAGGCCTAGTAGTCATTGTGCGTAACGATTTTACATATCAGCATGCATGGATAGGGGCCGTTCACATATCATAAACGTAAAAATCGTATTTTGGACCACCCACCCACCCTACGCGAGTAACGTACATTTGTCGACGAAGCGGAACTGAGCGGCGAATCCGGTGTCGTTTGACTGGCGGTCGTCAGTATGAAGCTCGACGACGAGGCTTCGCGTCGACGAGAAGAAACGCCGCTGACGGTCGCCGGACAGATAGCCACACAGCTGAACGCTGCGTCTCGCACGCGATGCGGCCTATTGCTACACGTGTGCGACGCAGCGTGGTCACCGGACAGATCGCCACACAGCTCGACGCTAGGCGACTGCGTCTCGCACGCGATGCGGCCTATTGCTACACGTGTGTGACGCAGCGTGGTCGCCGGTCAGATCGCCACACAGCTCGACGCTCGGCGACTGCGTCTCGCCGACCTCCGGCCGTTCGAGGTCCAGGTACAGACGCACGTAGTCCCGACACCTGCCGAAAATGACCGCAACATCGATACGTTACGTCCTACTTTTTCTTCCCTGCGAGGAACTGAGTGAGTACGATGTGCCGCCGGTTTTGCAGCAGCTTGGTGATGCTTAGGAGTTCTGGTTTTACGTATGTCTTCGTTTGTGCGCTTACTTCTGTCTTATCTACTTACTATTCCTCCATCTATTCATCCACCTTCCATTTATTCATTCGTTTCATTATTACGCTTGCCGCATAATAATGAATAATAATAATAAAGTAATAATAACGTTTTCATGGCGGAAAACGTAAAGCATCGGTGCCTGTGTGTCCCGTCTCGCGATCAACAGCAGTAACGGCCTTGATATAAACTAGCAACGCCCCGACGCAACCAGCGTACGTTTCGGTCGTTCTGTCTGAGGGCCGATGCAGTTGTTTTGTTCGTTCGTCGAAACTGACCGGTTGTTGAAGGGCACTTGGAGGTGGAACTGGACAAAGTCGATCTCGACGATCTCGTCGTAGTCGCCGATAAGCGTGTAGAGGACGCAACCGATGTTGGACGGGTAGACCGCGGGATAGTTGATCGAACTGAACGTGCCACGCGATCGACCGTTGCTCTCGAACACCAAGCACTCGCACTCTGCAATATGTCGACGTCGCCGTGAAATCATTCTAAACTACAATGTTATAACAAGTTATCGCCCCGGGTGCGGCGAGACGATATGCCCCAGCCGATGGCAGTTTCACTCGCGGCGGATCTACGTCCATCTGCGGACGGGTCCGCAATGCGCACATGGCTAAGCTGCAGGCAGCCAGCGTGCCTATAGCCTAGAGCAGCTGCGCGCCTAGGGCTGGGACAGACAGACGGACGGATCGCTGTATCGCTTAATGCTCCCCCTACGGCGGAGGGCATAACAAGTTGCTATACTACCGGCGGTCAGAGGCCGCGTAGCTTCTGCCTCTTGCGAATGCCGTTGAGTATGTTGAGTGTGTCGCACGGGCATGCCCATAAATGTCCCCCAAAGTGCTGCTTCCGGCAGGGTCTCCAAATACATGTTTTTGGACCCACTTGAGTCCACACTCCGAACATCACCTCGATCGGTGCAGCCGTTTCTGTGGGACTCATCAATGTGTCATGCAACACACATACACACAAACACACAGACAGACCACGGAACGTCGGTGACAATGGGCCGCATCTTATGCTACGCATAGCGGTATATGGCCTAACAACATCGATAACGGTTTGGTTTTGTCGGGAGCACTCGGTATTCGAATTACAATGGAAATTCGTTGGCGGAATAATTGTGCGTAAAAATTATTTAAAAACTTGGTTAAGGTTAGTTTAGGCCGCGAAATGCGATGTATTGCTATACATGGTATACATTGCGTGGTCTGTCCGTTTGTCCGTCAGTGTTTGGCACTCCGGTGAACCCGGCTAAAACGCCAGGACAACGAAACAAAAGCAAACACGGAGAACAGTAGTTGCAAAAGTGTTGTGCTTCTAGAATTCGCACCGACGATGTTTTCGTGAAAAAACACGAACACTTTTCAAGTAGGCCTACAGCGGAAAAATTGTGCTTACCTCGCTCGATATGAAACGCGCTTTCGTACGCGACGCACAGATCTCGTGCTGTACACAGTACAAACAAAATAACAAAAGGTAAATATATAAAACGCTTGACTTCTTTAACGGCCAAAATAAAGGGATCCACGGCTCCAGTCATTGAGGTACGTGACATAATCGTTCATTGTAAAGTTGACAGAATGCAGCTACAACAAGCTAAAAGCTAGGCTACAAACGTCTGACACGAAACAAATATGAGTTGGAGGAAACAATGTTTGTCCGTCTGCTATGTACGAATATTTTTGTCTAAATTATATTAACAACAATATACTAAGCAAATAAATCTTACAGCAGTTTTTAAAAACAACATTCTTATTATGAACTGTTGATTGCCTAATAATGGGTCCCTGCTTTCCGACATCTCAAAAAGACAGACTATCGGACAGAGGGACACGTCGCCCCATGTAGAAAGCATGCGTCGCGCGGCGGTAAAAACCAATTTGTGCAGCGCATCATCGGCAAGCATCCTAATTTGCTACCGCTGCTGCTGCCGCTACTGTGGCCTTATACGACGTCGTCTTCGTCGGCACAGTTTAATCAAGAGTTAAGCCTCGTTCACATCACGCGAACTGGACCATACAAAACTGAACTGGCAAAAACTATTCTGAACACGTGCATTTCGATAGAAGTGTTCACGAACTGGAGTTCGCTGTTGTATTTTCACAACTATGCGACATAGTTGTCTCCGTGAGTAGCCAATCAGTAAGAAGCAGACGGGCGTGACGTGACGCTTGACTGCGCGCACGACCTACTTCAACGCAATTAGCTATTCTTGATATAACTGAGTCAACTAGTTAAGTTCAGTTCAGTTTTAACAAAAGCTAGCGCCAGTAACTGTAACACGGTGTTTATACTTTACAGCCGGTTGTACAACCGGTTGGGTGAACTGTGCAAAGGAGCGCAGCCAAGCGGCGCTTGAGCGGTCCAGCCAGGACGCTTATGGCGTCATTAGGTTGACGCGCAGCAAGGCGGCTGTGTGGACAGTAGACGATGTGGCGCGTTTTTATCGAAATTTAAAAAAGAATTCTTATTTATTTTTACCCTCCATAGCATATGATCCTGAAGAATGACAAAAATTAGATCGATCACACAACTGTACTCTACTCTATTTATTAATTTAATATATGAATGTTCAAAACGTTTCGTCCAGCCGGTTGTACAACCGTCGGCTGTACAGACGGTTGTACAACCGGTTGTACAGACGGTTGTACAGACGGTTGTACAGCCGGTTGTACAGCCGGTTGTACAACCGTCGGTTGTACAGACGGTTGTACAACCGTCGGTTGTACAGACGGTTGTACAACCGGTTGTACAGACGGTTGTACAACCGGCTGCAAAGTGTAAACGAACTTTAAAGTCTCTTAACTGAAGCACACGCTGTGGAATATGTCATTATGCATATCGCTTTGTACTGCTACGGAGAATGATTTCTGAAATAACGGTTTAAACTGTTCACGGCATATTATTTATACTGACACCGGCTATTGTGCTTTTTTGTTTTGACATGTACACATATTGTAGCTTAGCTGTGTCGATGTGAAGGAGGCTTGAGAAGTACGACGACATTACTGTCATGGCGTCACTGACCTGGCTGAACGTCGGCCGGTTTCGTTACGTCGAGCGCCAACAGCAGTGCGTGACAGAGCAGCATCGTCGTCGCACAATACACGCCGACAACCAGCCGCTGCAGCGCACACCTGCAACGCAATTACCTGCCGATTAGTCGACCGATCCACTGCAAATCACACTCTATCCGTGCATGCTGATATGTAAAGGCACAGTTGTACGCACTGTAGCTGTAACTCATTTCCCGCCCCGCTGACGATAGGAGGCTGAGTTGGCCTAGTTGGACGTGGGTTGGCCCCATCCATGGGTTTGGCCGGCTTGGGTTGGGTCAAGATTCGATTAAATTAAATGAATCGTTATTATTCGCTTTTAAAGTAGTAATAAATATATACGAAACGTTTTAATGAATTTTGATTTTGAACACAATAGTTAGGCCTAGTAGTCATTGTGCGTGATGTCTTTTTACATATCAGCATGCATGGACAGAGTGTGATTTGCAGTATCTATTAATAAATAGGTTTTAATTGCTGAGTGTCGATGGTGGGCTGGGATGAGTCAAGTAAGCATTTCCTTCGGTTGAGCTGGGTCGAAAAATGTTGGGCTGGGTTGAGCTGAGCTTCAAAAATGGACCCCATGTTTAACTCTGCCTGTACGTAAGATCTAACGAGTTAAACACAGGACAGGTGAGGTCTATAAAACTCTATACCGTCTCCGGCAAACCACCTCTGAATGTAACCAACCACCTAGGCCAACTCAGCCTCCTATCGTCGGCGGGGCGGGAAATGAGTTCCGGCTCCCTCTAGCGACCGTGTTGCGACTTCGTCAATTTTCTGCGAACGGTTGCTTCGACGGCGTGGGCGAGCGGGAGAAAATCGACAGCAGCTGTGGGGTTTCGATGCTCTGGCGGCGGCAAAATGTACGAGTCGGCCGACGAATAAAGATTCTCGTTCGGTTCACGCCGCATTGAATCATTAATCAGACGATTCCCTCGGCTGTTTCCGCGCTTGCCCCGGCGCAGGCCTAGGCTATATCGGACGCAGACGGTTTGCGATCGCTGCTATAGACCATTGTTTAGTCGGTCCGCGGGCGGCGTGTCGAGGGCCACATACGTCGAGTTTCGCTCGGACTTCCTTCGACAGTGTCGCAGCCATGGCACGGACGACAGCAGAGGAGCGTAGGTCTGAAATCTGCGCCCGTTCTGACTCCGCAATTCCGCGCTGATACGCCCGCGGACAGTGGCGTCGCCAGGATTTGGCTCGAGACGTGGAAATAACTTAAGTCACACACACACAAATACACACACACACACACACATACACACACACAAAATAACACGAAATACATATATACCGGGGTGGCTCGGTATCCGACGGTTAGCGTGCTGGACTCAGGCGCAGAAGGGCCCGGGTTCAAATCGCAGCCGCGACGCTGTCGGGTAACAGTCTTAGGCAAACTGTTCACGCACATCATGCCTCTGTTGTTCACCAAGCAGCAAAATTGGTAGCAGCCGTCTTAAGGGTTGCGGGGGTAACTGCAGGCCTGGCGGAAAGTAATGGCAGCC
>Ga0126332_10000486_pt1 | contig 14296 bp, 15 predicted proteins | sample InaspJWI42metaG_FD_94482 | JGI IMG/M metagenome (GOLD analysis project Ga0126332, IMG submission 94482) | Marine gutless worms symbiont microbial communities from Oahu, Hawaii - Inanidrilus sp. 2 OAHU.JWI-42 metaG | ecosystem: Host-associated > Annelida > Digestive system > Unclassified...
GCCAGTACAAGCCAAGCAATCATCAGCTGCAGCGTCCCGATCTCGCCAAACCTAAATCCAAAACAACGAAAAATCGAAAACAAGCCTATATCTTGTGTTACTCATGCAACATGCAGGCTAGCGAAGTCCAGTGCCAGACATCCATCACCACGGTTGTCATCCACGCGGCGACGGGCTGCTGGGTAAAATTATAGTCAAATCCCATCGAGTTCAGCGTGTAACCGAGTAGGCCGATGTCGGGCAGGGCAAAAATATTCCACATCGCGCCGACCACGTTCCACGGGATTAGCAACGGTAGCGCCATCAACACCAGGCAGACGGAAACCCACGGGCCCTTGCGCGGCATGGATAAGGCCACCGAGATGCCGAGCGGCACTTCGATGGCCAGAATCATGCCGGTAAACAACAGCTGTCGTAACAAGGCGTCATGAAAGCGCTCGGAGCGCAATACTTGCTCGAACCAGGTTACGCCTTCCCAGAAAAAGACGTTATCGCCGAAGGTTTCCTGGAATGAGTAATTAACTACCGTCATCAGCGGAATAAAGGCATTGAACGCGACCAGCAGCAATACCGGCGCGACCAACCACCAGGCTTTGTTATTAGTCGTTTTACGCATCACCCGTCTCCACCACCCAGTCATCGCAATACAAACGCAGATTAGCCGGGTCGAAGCTAATCGTCGGACTCTCCGTGGGAATTGCTTGATCTTCGCCGACCAGCATCTTGATTTGGTTGGTCTCGTGCCGGACGGTCACCACCTGGTAACGCCCGAGATCTTCGACCTTTTCGATTGCAACCGGAATGCCGCTGCTGCTGAAACTGACAAATTCGGGTCGAATACCGATCTCGAGTTTGCCGTCCGGAGCGGCGGCGACCGGATAATCCGAAGCCAGCCGGTTATCCGCAAAAACGGGTTGTCCGTTGTCAAGGCTGCAAGGCAGTACATTCATCCCCGGTGAACCGATGAAATAGCCGACGAAGGTGTGTTTCGGCCGGCTGAACAATTCCACCGGAGTGCCGACCTGAACCACGCTGCCGTCGTGCATCACAACCACCTGATCGGCAAAAGTCAGTGCCTCGACCTGGTCATGGGTGACATAGATCATGGTGACGCCGATTTGTTGATGCAGTTCCTTTAACTTGGAACGCAGCTGCCATTTCAAGTGCGGGTCGATGACCGTTAGCGGTTCGTCGAACAGAATCGCGTTAACGTCTTCGCGCACCAGGCCGCGACCCAGCGATATTTTCTGTTTGCCGTCGGCGGTCAGACCCGCCGCGCGTTGACCCAGGCGATCCGATAAATCCAGCATTTCGGCAATTTTGTCAACTCTTTCCCTGACGCGGGCTTCGGGAACGCGCCGATTGCGCAGCGGAAAAGCCAGATTGTCGAACACGGTCATGGTGTCATACACCACGGGGAACTGGAAAACTTGTGCTATATGGCGTTCGGTGGTTGGCAGCCGGGTGACGTCGTCATGATTAAACCGGATCGAACCCTCGGAAGGCGTTAGTAAACCCGAGATGATATTTAGTAAGGTGGTTTTACCGCAACCGGAAGGACCCAAGAGCGCGTAAGCGCCGCCGTCTTCCCACACCTGGTTGACTTCCTTGAGCGCATACTCCAGCGGCTGTCCGGCAGGCTGCGGGTAGGCATGGCGCACATTTTCGAATTCGATTCGAGACACGTCAAACCTCGCAATCGATTAGCCGTTCGTCGGCGTCGAAATAGAGACAGCGCTCGGCATCGAAGAAAAAACTCGCGCGTTGGCCAAATTCGTAGCCGTGTATTCCGTGAGTCTCGCTAACCCAGTTATTGCCTTCGATATTGACGCGAATGATGCTTTCCGAGCCACTGATTTCGGCGATCTGAACCTCGCCCTCGACTTCGACCCGGCCGGTATTGGGCGACAGGTGATGGGGTCTCAGCCCGATTCGATATGTTCCGTCGGGCATGCGGGCAAGTTGCGGCGGAATATTCCAGCTTACGGTATCGTTCAGATAGGCGCTATTGCCGCGTTTTTCTATCGTGGCGACGTTGACCGGAGGGTCCGAAAAAACCTGCGCGCTGGTCAGGTTTTCGGGGCGGCGGTAAATAGCGGAAGTCTGTCCGAACTGGATCACGCGACCCTGGCTAAGCGTAGCCGTGTAGCCACCCAGCATCAAGGCTTCAAGCGGTTCGCTGGTGGCGTAGACCACGGTCGCTCCGCTGTCGGCAAACATGCGCGGCAATTCGTCTCGCAACTCTTCGCGTAGCTTGTAGTCGAGGTTGGCGAGCGGCTCGTCGAGTAATACCAGTTCGGCGCCTTTTACCAGCGCCCGCGCGAGCGCGGTACGTTGTTGTTGCCCGCCCGAAAGTTCGCTGGGTAATCGCTGCAGCATCGGCGTCAACTTCAGCAATTCGGCGAAGCGCCGCACTTTTTCGTCAATCTCGGCTTTGGGCAGACCGGCCACCTTCAACGGTGAGGCGATATTGTCGTAAACGGTGAAGCTTGGATAGTTGATGAAAGCCTGGTAAACCATCGCGACACTGCGTCGTTGTACCGGGACACCGGTAACGTCTTCACCATTGACGCGCAATTCGCCGGTGGTCGGTTTTTCGAGCCCCGCCATTAACCGCATCAGCGTGGTTTTACCGCTCAGCGTAGTGCCCAGCAAAATATTGAACTGCCCCGCCTGCAGGGTTAAATCGGTTTCGTAAATATGCGTTTCTGCGCCTACCCGCAGCGAAACCTGGTGCAGTTCGACCGCCATTTACGCGTTACCGACGGCTTGTTCGTCGGTTTCGTCATGCGCGACGATTTCGAGTTTGACCTTGAGCTGCTGGCAAAGCTGTATCGCTTCTTCCGGTATGCCCGCATCAGTTACCAGTACCCCGAGGTTGGACAGATTTCCGATTCGTATAGGCGCGCGGCGCTCGAATTTCAGCGAGTCGGTCACCAGAATCACCGAGCGCGCATGCTCGATAATTGCCCGCGTCACCCGGACTTCTCTGAAGTCGTAATCATATACTTCGCCGTCATTGTCGATCGCCGAGCAACTGATAATGGCGTAGTCAACCTTGAAGTTATCGATAAACTCTTCGGCGCTGGGGCCGACAATGCCGCCATCGCTGCGGCGAATTGCCCCCCCGGCGATCATGACCTCGATACCGGGTGCCGGCCACAGCATGCTGGCAACGTTTATATTATTGGTAATTACCAGCAGGCCCTTGTGTTGGTAAAGATACTCCGCGACGCGTTCCGTGGTTGTTCCTATATTGATAAATAGCGAGGAATTGTCAGGTATTAATTCGGCCGCGCGTTGCGCAATAGCCGATTTCTCTTCGGCCATGAGGATTTTCCGGGCCCCGTAACCGAGGTTTTCCACGCTGTCCTTGACTACGGCGCCGCCGTGGACCCGTTGCAGCAATTGCCGCTCGTACAATTGGTTCAGGTCGCGCCTGATGGTTTGCGGCGTGACGTCTAGGTGGCTGGATAACTGATCCACCTGAACCGATCCGTGCTCGCGAATATATTCCAGGATAAGGTGATGACGTCTGCTGATATCAATGTTCATCTCGTTTTCACACCAGCCAGCTGAACTTCGGCGCCGGGCCCCGGTTAGGCCGGGGCCCGGCGAAATCCAGCCCGGGCAGGCCGCTTGTGCGGTCCCTAGTTCGTCCAGCGTTTTATTAACTCGTCGTAGTTGACGGTCTGTCCATTGGGCTTTTCATTGACCTTGGACTTGGGCGAGCCGGATTTCTGCAACCAGTAAGAAGCATCTCTTTCCTCGTTGAGACGCGGGCCGCAACCGCCATAGGTACCAGCTTTTTCATCGGCGGCCTGCATGCGCGACATGACCAGATCCATTTCACCGGCGAGACGGTCCATGGCCTGTTGCGGGGTAAATGCTCCCGAGTTGACATCGCCGATTTGCTGCCACCAGATTTGCGCCAGCTTCGGATAGTCGGGCACGTTGATGCCGGTTGGCGACCAGAGTACACGATCCGGTGAGCGATAAAACTCGACCAGTCCGCCCAGTTTCGGCGCGCGCTTGGTGAATGACTCGTGATTGATCGAACTGTCGCGGATAAAGGTCAGGCCGACGTGACTTTTCTTGACGTCGACGGTTTTAGAAACCACGAACTGGGCGTAGAGCCATGCTGCCTTGCGGCGATCCACCGGGGTTGAATTGAACAAGGTCCAGGAACCCGCGTCCTGGTAGCCGAGTTTCTGACCCTTTACCCAATAGGGTCCATGCGGTGAAGGGGCCATACGCCAGAGTGGATTGCCGTCACCATCGACTGTGTTGTTGCCCGCGCTCTTCGATGCCACCATGGATGCGGTGAACGCTGTGTACCAGAATATTTGCTGGGCGACATTACCCTGAGAAAGTGCCGGCAGTGACTGGTAAAAATCATAGCTGGCTGCGCCGGGTGGTGCGTACTTGCGTAACCATTCGTCCCACTTGCGAATCGCATACACCGCCGCTGGTCCGTTGGCGGCGCCGCCCCGAGAGACGGATGCCCCTACCGGATTGCAGCTACCGGGTTCCATGCGGATACCCCATTCATCGACCGGCACACCGTTCGGTAAGCCCTTGCTACCGGCGCCGGCCATCGATAACCAGGCATCGGTCATGCGCCAGCCGAGGTCGGGCGCGCGCTTACCGTAATCCATGTGGCCGTAAACCCGAACCCCGTCTATTTCTTTGACATGAACCGAAAAGAACTCGGCGATGTCCTCGTAGGCAGACCAGTTGACCGGTACCCCGAGATCGTAGCCGTACAGGGTTTTGAATTTCTTTTTCAGGTCGGCGCGATCGAACCAGTCCTTTCTGAACCAGTATAGATTGGCGAACTGTTGATCGGGCAATTGATACAATTTGCCATCGGGTCCGGTGGTAAACGACTTGCCGACGAAATCGTCGACATCCAGCATCGGATTGGTGACGTCCTTGCCTTCGCCCGCCATCCAGTCCGATAGGTTGATGGCCAGTTGCAGGCGCGAATGAGTGCCGATCAAATCCGAATCGTTAATATAGGCGTCATATAAATTTCTCTTGGTCTGCATTTGAGTTTGTACCGCCTGTACCACTTCGCCTTCGCCGAGCAACTGGTGATTGACCTTGATACCGGTAATTTCCTCAAACGCCTTGGTCAGCGTTTTCGATTCGTACTCATGGGTCGGGATCGTCTCGGAGAGTACGTTGATTTCCATCCCCTTAAACGGTTTGGCCGCATTGATAAACCATTCCATTTCCTTCATCTGATCCGACTTGGATAGCGACGAAGGCTGGAACTCGTTATTTACCCATTTCTTGGCTTCTGCCATGCCAGCCAGGGCCGATTGCGAGCTTAGTACGGCAAAGGCGGCTAACAGTGCGATCTTCTTCAACATGAGTTGTCCTCCATAGGGTTTGATTCTTGGTTTTATCGATGAGCTTGGCGAATCTAACCACTTGTTTTCAGTTTGTCAATCAATCGCTTTCGTATTGTTCGAAAAAATTTTCGTTTCAATGATTAATTTTCGTTTCTAATTGAAACTGATGCCTTTTATCTATCCGTTCCAGCACTATGCAGAGGCGATTCAAGCCTTTATGATCGCGCTATGCCGGATACGAAAAATCTTTTGATCGTGGCGCACAATCCTTCGCCCAATACGCAATTGCTGGTGGAAGCCACCCTGCGCGGCGCGCGGCACGAGGATATCGCGGGGGTCGCCGTTAAACATATTCCACCTTTGCAGGCAGTACCCGAGGACGTTCTCTGGGCCGATGCGCTAATCCTCGGCACGACCGAGAATTTCGGCTACATGAGTGGCGCGCTGAAAGATTTTTTCGACCGCATTTACTATCCTTGCCTCGAGCAAACCGAGGCAATGCCTTATGCCGCCTACATTCGCGCCGGCCTCGACGGCACCGGTACCCGCATCGCGATCGGCAAGATTACGACCGGATTGAAGTGGAAAGCCGTGCAGGAATCGATGATCCTGCACGGCGAGTACCGGCCCGAATTCGAAGCGCAATGCGAAGAACTGGGGATGCTGATGGCGGCCAGTCTCGAGTCGGGAATCATCTGAGCCGCGGATTCCCGGGGCCGGAAATCCCGGGGTCACGAATTCCCGGGGTCAGAGCAAAAACTTCGGGGCGAGCGCGCCAGTGAGGAAATAGTCGGCGAAGTTTTTGCTCTGAACCCCCGTCGAAGCACCCTCGAAGCAACCAGCCGCGCTCTCAAACGAAGTCCCATCCCTATGCCGTCATACCGAAACCTCCGCGCCGCCTCGCAATGCCGGCGTTTTTATAAGCGGTTATTACCGCGCAAGCCTGCGCGGCCCGGCGAAATCTTATAACATGCCGAAATAGCAACCCTTCCGATCCCGCCCATAGGGCCGACATCGGTTAACAAAAGAGGAATCAATATGGCAGATTTCAGCGGCAAAAAAGCGATCGTTCTAGGTGGCACTTCCGGGATCGGATTGGCGACGACTAAGATGCTGCGCGACGCCGGCGCGGAAGTGATCGCCGGCAGCCGGCGCGAGTGCGATATCGACGGTGTCCAATGTGTACAGGTGGATGTGCTCGATCGCGCCGCCCTGGGCGAATTGTTCGAAAGTAACCATGGATTCGACTATCTGGTCAACGCGGCCACCGGCGGCGCGCGCGCCATCGGACCCTTCCTGCAAATGGACCTCGACGGTTATCAAAACTCTTTCGCCAAGCTCTGGGGTTATGTCAATAGCGTGCGGCTCGGTGTGCCGCAGATGTCGCCCGGTGGTGCGGTGGTATTGTTCAGCGGTTATCCCGCGCGCAAGTTTCGCCCGGGTACGATCGCAATCGGTAGCGTCGGCGGTTCGGTGGAGGCTTTTATCCATCTGGTCGCAAACGAAATCACCCCGGTACGCATCAATGGCGTGTGTCCGGGCCTGATCGATACCCCGATGTCGCCGCTGCAGGGGGAGGAGCGCAGGAACTTCTATGACATGGGGACCGCAGAACATTTGATTGCGCGCGCCGGTACCGCCGAAGAATGCGCCGGCGCCGCTATTTTCTTGCTCGAGAACGAGTTTGTTACCGGCACCATAATCGATGTCGACGGGGGCGCGATTGTCACATGAGTTATGAAAAAATCAGCAAGACGTTGGTCGGCGACTCCCCGGGGCGCAGCACCGAGCTACATTATTTTCGGATTGGGGCGGAGCAGGCATCGCACAAGGTCTACCTGCAGGCCGCGCTGCATGCCGACGAGCAACCGGGGATTCTGGTGTTGCACCACCTATTGCAATTGTTGCGTGAAGCCGACGCCGCGGGTCAGCTGCAAGCGCAGTTTGTGCTATTTCCGATGGTTAATCCGCTCGGCATGGGCGATATCGAGTTTGGGCAACATCAGGGGCGCTACAGCCGCAGTACCGGGGTAAACCACAATCGCAGCTGGCCGGTGATTTACGATGCGATCGGCGCCGGGCTTGGCGATAGACTGGGAGCCGACGGCGCGCAAAACGTCCGCTTGGTGCGCGCGGCAATGCGCGACTGGGCCGAACAATTGCCCCGTGTAACCGCCTTCGAGCAATGGCAGCAATGTATCGTGAGTGAGGCTTGCGATGCGGATTATGTGTTCGATCTGCACTGCGACGATGACGCGCTGGCCCATATTTTCACGGTCCCGCAGCTGCAGGAAAATATGCAACAACTGGCCGACTGGACCGGCGCCGCCGCTACCTTGTTGGCCGAAGACAGCGGCGGCGGATCCTTCGATGAAGTCTGGCCGGCGATTTGGCTGCGCCTCGCGCGTGAATACCCCGATAAACCGCTACCCTTGCCGGTGGTGGCCTGTACGCTGGAATTTCGCGGGCTATTCGATACCTTCGACGCCTTGAATCGTAGCGACGCGGAAAATCTGTACGGTTATTTCCAAGCCCAGGGTCTGATCGGCGGCGCAACGATCGGCCGCAAAGGCAAGGCGCCGCCGCCGACCGATTTACGCGCTACCGAAATGCTGCGCGCCCCGCAAGCGGGTTTGCTGGCCTACCGGGTCGAGCTGGGAGACGAGGTAAGCAAGGGCGATCCTGTCGCCGACCTGATCCGGCTCGACGGCGAGGCCGCTTTTGTCGAGCGCATACCGTTGGTGGCCGGGACCGCGGGCCGGGTAATTTCGCGCGCAACCACTAAGTATGTCTGGCGCAATGCCAATGTCGCCAAGATTGTCGGCAACGAAATTCTCGAGACACGCGGTGAATATCTGCTCAGCGATTAGCCGGCAATCCGAATCGTCCGGGCGTCTCGGTCGGGGTTTCAGTTATCGTTTGGCAAGTGTTCGTCGGCACGCAGCCAGCTGGGTTTTTCGTGGATGAAGCTGTGAGTTTCCGGAACCGTTTGTTCGAGGTCGTCAAACAGGCCCAGATGTAGATGGATTTCATCCGGGCGATTGTCGATTTCGAATGAAACCGGCGATCCGCACTGTCCGCAAAAACTGCGGCTTACGCCATCCGCCGTGGTGTGGCGCTGCGGCATTGCCCCGGTAAATACGATCTGATTGGGCCTGAAGCCGGCAAAGCTCGTCATCACCGAACCAGTCGCGCGGCGGCAGGATTCGCAATGGCAATGCCCGACCCAGTCAGACTTGCCGGTTACTTCGAATTTAACTGCACCGCAGTAACAATGACCGCTCAGCCGGGAAATATTCATGCGCCACCTCCGTCTGCAACAGTTTAAACCCGGTATTGCGGCGCGTCGATAGATTTGGCTTTAAACCGGGCACGCCGATTCAGATCACTTGCGTTCGGAACCAAGCACAAATTCCTCGAGTTCTTTGTCGATGCCGAGCACATGTAACTTGAGCCACTTGTAGAGAAAGTCGGACAGTGAAATCTGCAATGCCTCGTGCATCGTGGGATCGGTTTCCAGCATTGCCTCGAGCTCTTCTCGAAAACGGTCATGCGCCTCGAGATGGGCCACGATATGCGGGTAATTCAGTTTTCGCATATAGGTTTCCTCGAGAATGAAATGATGTTCCGCATAAAGCTTGAGCCGACTCAGGATATCCGGATCGAAGGGCACGATCTTGATTTGTTCGATTAGCTCGAACAGCATCTGATGCTGGGTATCCTGCCAGATAATATCGCTAGTTTTTTGCATGCGCCGGTATAATGGGGTCAATGCAAAACAATGTTTCCAAAAAACCCCCAAAGCGGCTTGACGCGAGTCAAGCAAGATGCATTTAGGCGTTCTTCGTTTCAGGCCGGTGCTAATTGGATGCCGGGGTAAACGACATTATGGAAATAACCTCTTTGATCAAGGGTTTTGCCAGTTCGTGATCGTTGTATAAAAAAACGGTGTAGGCATCGGCCATGTCGTTACGATGCATACCGATTAATAAGCCGTTGCGATAATCATCGGCAAACTCGGGGCGCACGTCGAACACCGATGCCGCGGCCCAGCTGGCGTTGAAACTCGTCCACGCCTCGGACTCGGTGAAGCTGCTGCTGGGGGTATCGCTGCCCACCGACAGGCGGTTGGTAATCGATTCGAATAGCAATGGAAACAGGTGGTTCGGTTCGGGCGACGCGTTGTGCGGGTCGTTGTACTCGATCGTGATCCGATTCAGCGGCCGCACGATAAATCGTAATTCCAGCGCCCCGGAGGCGTGTAGCATCGCGTGCTCGTAAGACAGCACCGGATTGGCTTGAATCGGGATGTCGCTGTAATTTTGCCGGTTGTCGAGCCGCAGACCGGCTTCGTTGAGCAGTTGATCGAAGGCCTGGCGTGAGGTTTTATCAATCGACGCGGCGGAATGGGAGAGTCCGATAACCGCCAGCCCGAGGATGATCTGGATAATCGGTTTCACGACAGGTCGGGATCCCATTGTTTTAACAAATCCCTGGCGACCTGGGCCCAGTTTTCTTCCGGCGCCAGTGACAGGAATTGCTGCAGGTCATCGATCGCGCGTTCGCGTTCGCCCAGGGCTTCGAAAGTCGAAGCGCGATTGAAGTACCCGGCCGCGGCCATGGGATCGAGTTCGACGCAGCGGTTGAAATCGAGCAGCGCTAAATCGTATTTCTCCTCCTCGAAATGCAGGCTGCCGCGATTAAAATAGGCCGCAACGAACTTCTGGTCGAGTTCGATCGCATGATCCAGGTCGCGTTTGGCGTCATCATTACGCTCGAATTGCCGCAGTGCCTGGGCGCGGTTGGTCAACAGAATAGGATCTCGGGGATCGAGGTCGACCGCCCGATTCAGGTCGGCCAGCGCTAGGCTGGGTTGCTGGTTTTGCAAAAACAGGCTGGCCCGCAGGCTTAGCAGCATCGCGTTGTCGGGGTGCTTGCCGACGGCGGCATTCAACGTTTCGAGGGCGAGTTGTTCTCGCGCTTCATCAGGATGCTGGAGCGCGACCTGCGCCAGTTTCTCTGCGCTCAGGTTGACATGCGGATCACTTTCGCGGTGCGCGCCCGAGTCGGCGGGTTGCGCCGGGGCAGCGAGAAATTCATCCATGGCGTCGCTGTCTTCGCCGCTGCCGACCACAGCGACGTTATCGCTGTCACAGGCAGTCAGGATAAGCGACAGCAACGCTGCCGCCGGCCACCCTGATACCGAGGTAAAGCTCCCTGATTTCACGCCTACTGCTTATCTTTGCTGTAGGCCTGCAACATCTTGTTCATTAACTCGATGTGCTGCGCATCGGTAAGCCGGCCTGGCTCGGATACTTTTGACCACAATTGCGCATTGGTCATTTCGCGGTGACAACCCATGCACAGCCCGATGCGGTCCATGGCATCGCGCACGTCTTGCGGCAGCGCCCGCGACAACGGCCAGTGGGTACCCACGGTTTGAACCTGCTGGCCATCCTTGATGATCGTGGACCAATCGAAATCGAGCGCCTCGATCCTTGGAATCTGGATCTTGAAATTGCTCGGAATGACCTTGCCGGTTTTCTGGTCGATCAGATCCTCGACGATGTTTTCAGGATAACGCAATTGATAAACGCCGCCTGAAATACCGTAACCCTGGGCCTTGGGATTGTTGTGGCAACTCTCGCAGGTGCGCGCCTTACGCTGTGCCGAATGCGGTTGCACCGGCGCCATGTCGATGGCGAGCGGGGTGCGTTCCTGCCCCAGCTCTTTTTGCTCGTCATGCGACAAAGCGATCTGGTTATGCGCAACGGTCGTCCCGTCGCGGGCGCGTACCGTGAACAACACCTGGCAACCCGGCATTAGCGGGGTGACGCGGCCTTCGCCGTTGATGCCCAGCACCGGCTCTTCCCAGCGCAGGTAGGCGCGGGTTTCGCTGACCTTGCCCGGGCTCTGGATGCCCTTGGTGCCAAGCGGCGATTCGGCGGTGGAACCGTCGGCATTACGCGCAGTGCCGGATGCGATCCAGTCGGTGTCGTGCTTGGGCTTGCCATTCTTGTCTTTGCCGTAATCGACATCGACGTGGCAACCGTAACACTGCGGCACCCAGGATGCGTGACAGGCATAACATTCCAGGCTCTCGGCATGTTTCTTGACGCTGGACATCGCCACCATGGCGTTGGAATTGCGCCAAGCGCCGTCTTGCTTGAGCTGTTTCAGCAGCGGCACCTGAAAATCGGTGCCGGTGGCCGAATGCATGACGACCTTGCCGCCATCCTTGACGACATTGCCGAAGGGGTTGCCGCGCGCGCTCAGCAGGTAGCCATCCTTTTTGTCGTAGGTCGTGGCGAAGGCGGCGGTCTGTTGCAGCAGGCTGTCGGCCATGCCGCGTGGCGTATTGCCGATCGATTGCGCGAATTCCTCGCCATGACCCAGCGGCAATTCCCACGGAAATTGTTCGGGCGTGCCGTGGCAATCCTGGCATTCGATTTCGACCTGCGCCAGCGTGGTGCCCGGAATATTGCCGTCGCCGTGCATATCGATGGTGGTATGGCAGTCCTGGCATAGCAAGCCGCCCTCGGGATTTTCCGGACGGCTCTTGATCTGGTGGTGCAGGTCGTCGGAAATGAACAGATACCTCTTGGTGTGCAGCTTGGGCTGTTTCTGTCCGCTCTCGCTATACGGCGAGCCATAGGGGAATTCCATCAGGCCCTGGTAGGTAACCCCGATGCGCTTGCCGCGGTTATGGCAGGAGTTGCAGGTTTCTACCGGAATGCCGGAATAGGTTGTGTCGCCGACGGTCACCTGGGATTTGCGTGTCGCCTGAATCTGGTGCGTCAGCATATGGCCTTTCTGGGTTTTGTCGATGGTCGGGTCGCCGCCCTCGTAAATGCCCTCGTTACCGTAGGGGATGTGGCAGGAGGAGCAACCCTGGCCGCGGTAATCGCCGCGCTTCTCGCGACCCTTGACCGTGACGTGACAGCGCTGGCACTGCTGGCGCTGGTAGGTAAAGCCGGCGAGCCTCGGGTCTTTTTCGATTTGGTCGACGCTCGGGTTCGGAATTTGTTCCAGCGCGGTCGGAAACTGGTCCTGGTGCGCCGCGATCATGTCTTTCATGTAAGCCTTATAGGCATCGGTGCCGACGCTCGGCACCGGGCCGTCGCTATCCTTGACGGCATAGTTACCCCAGGGCACCTTGTGATTTTGTACTTCGGGTATGCCCCAGGTATGCAGCTTACCCTGAATTTATCCGGCCTCGGTATTCATCAGCGATTTTTCCAAGCGCTCTTCGTAACCCATATGGCAAGCGCTCTGCCCGCAGGTGAACTGGTTGATATCCATCGCGCCGGGGTCGGGGTAAAAAGTTTGCGGGCCGCGAAACTGCACCAGCGACTGCGGCGAACCCTGGTGCGCCTGGTCGGCTTCGGTGGCGGTCGGGTCGCCGCCGTGGCACAATACGCAGCCTTCCGGATCGCCGTGGGTGGCGCTGATCGACTTGATCATGATCATCATCGTGCTGTTTTTGTCGCGAATGTCCTCGATGCCGTTATGGCAGGAGATACAGCCCGAATCGGCCGCCAGCGCCGGATTGGCGCCAAGCAGGCAGGCTGAATAGCAAACAATTACAGCGGCTGTTCTGCAGAAGGTATTCATTTATTCATCCCCATTTCGATTAGTTATTTTTGTATCAACCGTGACGTATTCGGACCCCGGCAAAAAACAGGCTAAAGGGTATGGCGGGGGCAGTTTTTGGCTTAAGTCAAGAAGATGGGTTTAGATTTTGAGGAGGGAGATGGTTTTAACTGTTTCGACATCACATGGTTTCTAAGGAATTGATCGGTATGAATAATGTGAAACTGGCTGACGAATAAATAGCATTATCCCTGCTGTAGAACCGGAGGTTGATATGTGCTGACAGCCATGTGCATGAAATCGCAGAATGCGTTAGACGCCGCCGATTTTTCTTTTTTGTTTGCCCGGGCGAAACCGACATCCATGTGCGGGATCGAATCGGATAGATTGGTGACCTCGAGGCGCCTGCCTTCCAGTGACCAGGGTCGATAAACCAGATCGGACAGAATCGTTACCCCCATTCCGTTTGCGACCATGCTTCGGACGGCCTCGACCGACGAAGTGCGGAACACGATTTTTGGCTGATAAGGAGTTTGGTTCCAGTAACGTAGCGCGGTATTACTGGCTTCGTCCACGGTAAGCATAATATAAGGCTGTTCCGCGACATCCCGGAGTGACACTGCCGGTTTGCCAAACAGCTCATGATTCGGGTTGAGCCACAGGCGACGTCTCGAATGGATGAGTGTATCGATCGAAATATCCTCCTGATTTGCCACATTGGAAGTGAGGATCATGGCGAGGTCGTAAGTGCCATCTAGAATGCCTTCTTCGATACTTGGTCTGTCGGCTTCGATAAGTTTTAACTCGACATTCGGAAAGCTTCGATTGAAGCGTGTCAGGTAGGCGGGTAAAAAGTAGCCCGCAACCGTATAGGAAAGCGCAAGTTTGATTTTGCCTTCGACCGCCAATTTGTCCCGACTCGGCATTCGCAATGCCTCATCCACGGCAGTAGTTATGTAATTTGCGTGCTGCAGAAACTGGGTACCTTCGTAAGTTAGAGTTACGCCGTGGGATTGCCGTTCAAACAGTTTGGTGTCGAGCAATTCTTCGAGGCTCTTGATGGCGGTCGTTATAGCAGATTGCGATACGTGGAGTTCAGCGGCCGCCTGTGATATCTGTCCCGACTCCGCGGTGGCGATGAAGTATTTGATTTGCCTGAGTGAGAATGACATATATGCTGGTTTGATATTAGGTATTTAAAATCACTGCTGTCCCGTTAACATGTCAACGGACAAAATTAATTGACCCACCTGTCGGACAATATTTTTGACCCACCCCCCAAATGCATTGAGCTAGTTTCCACCTCCGATTAATCCGCTTTGTCGAGCCTGACGCAGTCGATA
>Ga0126332_10000488_pt1 | contig 14280 bp, 11 predicted proteins | sample InaspJWI42metaG_FD_94482 | JGI IMG/M metagenome (GOLD analysis project Ga0126332, IMG submission 94482) | Marine gutless worms symbiont microbial communities from Oahu, Hawaii - Inanidrilus sp. 2 OAHU.JWI-42 metaG | ecosystem: Host-associated > Annelida > Digestive system > Unclassified...
GAAGCAACCCTCTTAAAGGTTGCGAGGGTAACTGCAGGCCTGGCGGAAAGTAATGGTAGCCTACCGCTAGGTTTATGACTCACGTCACCTGCAGGCTGACTACCAAGAACCGGGATCAGCTCCGCAACCCTACGCTCGGTAATCGAGTATGGGCTACGTTTACCTTTTTTAGTTTTGGATATATGTTGGCGAACAGACAGACGTACAGAGAGACAGACAGACGTACTTATCACAAAACTCCTCTTCCCTTAGTCGCTTACCAGGAGGCGGAGTAGAACTAGGTGCCTCGCTAGCGTGTGTGTGTGTGTGTGTGTGTGTGCGTGTGTGTGACTGTGATGTCGACGGCAGACTTTCACGTGAACTACAACTCGGCGAAGTGCGCCGCGCCGGCCGCCGCCTCAGTGACCACGTTCGTCTACCAGCTCAACCAGTCAATCCTTCTGTCGGCCGCCAGCCGCCTCGCCGCCGAGAGCGACGCCGGCGGCGAGGCGGGACCGCAGAGACGCAGCGCGACCCCGCACGATGGAGCAGGAGGCGCGCTGCCCCACTCGCCATTCGACTTATCACCAAACCTATCTGACCTACCGGTATGAAAATGCCCCGTTACCCACGTGACCCATGTCCCTCATGACCCATGACCCACATGACCCGCACGATGGAGGGGGAGGCGGGCGGTTGGACGGGGCGTGCGCGTCGGTGGCGGCGTCGTTCGACGAGGGCGGTGACGCGTGTCTGCGTGAGAGCAGTGAACTAAGCAGGGCCGTTGTTTCAAGACCAAGGCCAGGACCGCCCAGAAGCGGTGTCGAGGCGCTCCAAGACCCGAGAACGACGCCAGTGCGTGAGAGCAGTCTACTGTTCCTGCTGCTGATGCTTGGCACCGTCTGGCTCGCGCTGTCACTCTACAACTTCACCAAAACGTCTGTACCACGCCTCCTCGTGTGGACGGGAACGAAAACTAGAACGAAAAAGAGCGGCAACTAAAAAGACTTGTTCACAGCACACGAACTAAACTGAAGTACTGAACTCAAATTCGCGAACTTCATTGTGAACAGCCGCATTACAGAACGTGTGTTGAGAACTAACCGAGCACTAACCGTTCTAGTTTCGCTGCAGCCAATGAATAAGAAGTATGTTCATGACCCTGACGAGCGTGGCCAATGAACGTGTCGTGTAATGAGTCGACTTGTTGCAGATCAGTTCAGCTCAGTTTAGTTTATGTGCTCTGAACAGGCTTTTACTGTCATAAACGAGAACGAAAATTAGAACAACGAATAAAAACACCAACTAGAACATTCTGCTCGATGTTGCACCGACCACTTTTGCAGCAATGTAACCGACGGCATAAAAGCGCAGGCACATATTGACCAAATAATTCTGTCAAGTTTGGACGTGTGGTTTTGGTCTGCTGTGGTCTTTGAGATATGCGAGCGGATGGACACTTGCTTGCGATTATATTCAACTAATCGACTAATTCAATCAAATCGATTTAATCGACTTGATCGAGTACATTTAATGCTGACGTGATGATGGCAGTACTTTGCACCCCGGGGAATAGCAGACATTCCTGGCTACGTCTCTGTTCGGTGACAAGTTTAACGTCGACGAAAATAGTAAGTACAGCTGTAAGCAAGTAAGTAAGAAGTAATTATCTGTAGATAATAGACGACGTGGACGTGTACTGCAGGCCGTTTCTGAACGCCGGCAAGCGAGAGCTGTTGGCAGACTGTGCACTGCCTGTGTCCGTACTCATCATGTCTTTCTTCGGATCGTACGTCTTCCGTGATGTCAAACGTACGTTTCTATACGAACCATGTGACTAACTATTGCTTCGGCCTGTCGACGCCACCGTATTCTTACTATCGGCCATGGTCTACAGGCCGATAGCGGCCGATAAGCCGATGCATTATTAGTCACCCCAGTTACGTGCAGTACGTGCATGGCGTGCAGTACGCTACTGTCTCACCTGGATTGATACGCCGGTCGCAGTCTCGCAGACGCCTGTATAGCCCGGCTTCAAGTCGCTCCAAAATTGTCTAAAGTTTCCCGAATTCTTAAGCTTTATGCGCAAAATATGGCGTGCTTGCGTTAGATAGCATATTCACACATACGTTTTTCAAATTGTTGGACAAACGCGCAAATATTCTGCAACGCCCGAATTTTGTTTCCCGAGACAAAGAAGCTGGCTTCGGCCAGGCCAATTTCGATGTCTTCCATTATAATTTAGTAAACGGGGCTTCGCTCGATGTTGTGCATGGATTCAAGTTTGTTCTTACTAATTTCCGTAGAGACACGCACCGTTATCAACCACGCCGTAAACGGGAGGAAATACAACATTATTTACGTGAAAACAAGTAGACCCTTAATCACATCGATTGTTCAGCCAGATAATAAGCAGCTTTTACTTGTTTTTACATAGGCCTAGTTTTCTTTTACATAGCTTTATCAGTCGCATAGCATATTTTCCAGTGTTTACTGTACGTATTCTAAGCAAACAGCAAAGGGCCCATACCGATCTGTAACATGCTAGACAATAATGCACTAGAGCAATACACAAGAACGCAAAGAAGATGAAAGAAAAACATGTTTGCCGAATCTGTTTGCATACAGTGCACAAGTTCAAGGTGATTTACGGGGAGATATTCAAGCCGGCTCCGTTGTGGAACCTGCAGTGGCCAGCAATTCTCGGTGCTATGGGTCTCGGCTTCTGTCTGTCGCTGCTGTTCTTCATGGACCAGAACATCGCCGGTGCCATGGTCAACAGCCCCGACAACCGGTACTACACACTACTACATCTTCATCCGACTCTGCTTCATTCAGTAACAGTAATCATCACTTATTAGTAATCAGTAATAACTAGCTATAGTTGCTACAGTAGACCGGTAGCCAGAGGCGGCATCGCTCCTGTTTTCTTAGGGAAAAGACCGCGGTTAAGTACGGGTATGCCCAAGTGTGACCCCCCAAAATGCCTCTTTTCGTAAGGGGATCCGGGCCCCACCTAATACGTGGTTCTTCGGGCCCCCATAGTCCACACACTAAACGGCATCTCGATCAGCCCAGCCATTTCTGTTGGGCTCACTGTCGTGACCAGCAGACAGACACACAGACAGAGAGACCACACTACAGCGGCAACAATAGGCTGCTTCTAGCGGTAAGCGTCTATGCATCGGGCTGATGTCCGTCCGTCCGTCTCTCCGCATGTTTGCCCCGTCGATCGATAGCTGCCATTTATTGATAGGCCTATCCGCTAGCACCAGAGAGCAGCAACGGCCAACGTCTTACAGTGCGGTCTGAGAGACGATGATCGGCACAGACTTGTGTTGTAACTAATCCAGCAGTTGTGCTGTAAAATGAAAAAAAAACTTTAATTACCGACCGCGTTAGCTGGCAAGGTACCGCAATCAGTCCGTTTGTCCGTCCGCCTAACCAACTCCCATTTGGCCTTGATTTTTGTATATGTATGGGTTATACGTATAGCTCATGACCACAGTTAGCTAAAAAATGAAAGTAGTGGTCATAGGTCAAAGCCAAGGTTAAAGTCAAGGGTCATGGTTATGGTCAACAGGGATGGTAACGTGGTCGCTCTGACCATGATCCCTCGACAGGGCAGCTTGTTATCTAGTTGACTGACTGGATGGCGTGCGGCTGTGGTTGTGGCTGGCGACGCGTTTGGTGGCAGGATAAAGAAAGGTCCGGCGTATCACTGGGACCTGATGGTCGTCGCGCTGCTCAACGCCGTCCTAGCCTATTTCGGTCTGCCGATGGTTCACGGCGCGCTGCCTCACTCCTCGCCATCGGACCCAGCTGACCCACGTGACCCATCAGTAAACTAATTCATGACCGACGTGACCCACGTGACCCATGATCCGTGACCCATGCCTCATGACTCACGTGATCCATGACCCGTATGACCCGTGACTCGAGACACACGTGATGGGTTCACGGCGCGCTGCCGCACTCGCCGCTGCACGTCCGAGCCATGGCCGACGTCGAGGACCGAGTCTGCCAGGGACACGTCCACCTCAAGTTAGCACGCTGGCTTTACGTGTTCATGTTCAATACATAGACTGCAGTGACGAATCTATAGCCGCTATATAGTCGCCATGTTGTGGGTAAAATCGCAATTTTTCGTCTGTAAAGTGTAAAAGATTAATCGCGTTATTCGAACAAAATTAACGTTCATGGTAGGCTGATGACTCAGCTATAATTCCAGCATTCTAACAGACGGAGTGGTTTGCCGATCTGTTGTCCTTTGGGCACGACCGTGACCGTTGCACAACGGCATAAACGATCGAGATGTCGGTTAGGATGTGGACTTGCGGGTGCCTCAGGAACCATGCACTAGATGGGGAGTGGGGACCAGGATCCTTCGACACGAATGGGCACTTTAGACCCGACACCTCTTGAGCAAAGGACGCGTCCAGTCATCACGCCCGCCGTACGCAACCAATAGCACGCACCAGGGGCGTCACGCCGCGGCGATGCGCGCTGTCTCTATCTTTACGGTGGCAACTTGTTTATCGAAATATCGCAAGTTCATCGGGCCTAAGTGCTGGCTAGTGGTCACTTTGGTGTCGCGTGGTATCACGAAAGTTCAGCGTACTCGTACGCGCGTGCTGTTAGGATCGTATGCGTACGCGAGTCGCGCGTCACCGGTATCCTATCTCACGTGCTGATCGGCCTGTCCGTTCTTTTCATCGAACAGCTGAAACTCATACCGCGACCAGTGCTCGACGGTCTCTTCCTCTATCTCGCCGTCACCGGGGCACGGGGCGGAGTCTGCTGTCATCACTGGGGCACACGGGGAGCGGAGTCTGCTATCACGGGGCGGAGTCTGTTGTCATCATTGGTCACAGGGGCGGAGCCTGCTATCATTACCAGGGCACGGGGGCGGAGTCTGCTGTCATCATTTGGCACAGGGGCGGAGTCTGCTATCATTACCAGGGCACGGGGGCGGAGTCTGCTGTCATCATTGGGCACAGGGGCGGAGTCTGCTATCATTATCAGGGCCCGGGGCGGATTCTGCTGTCAACATTGGGGCACGGGGGCGGAGTCTGCTGTCATCATTGGGCACGGGGCGGAATCTGCTATCATTACCAGGGCACGGGGGCGGATTCTGCTGTCAACATTGGGGCACGGGGGCGGAGTCTGCTGTCATCATTGGGAACAGGGGCGGAGTCTGCTATCATTACCAGGGCACGGGGGCGGATTCTGCTGTCACGGGGACAGAGTCTGCGACCATCATTGGGCACAGAGGCGGAGTATGATATCATTACCAGGACACGGGGGCGGAGTCTGCTGCAATCGCATAAAGACCAATGACGGCCTAGTCTTCTATCATCACCGAAGCACGGGGGCGGTGTCTGCTATCTACGCGTACCGCTATCTATTCCTCTATCTCGCCATCACGGCGCTGCACAGCAATCAGCTGTTTGAACGCATCACCCTCCTCGTCACCGAACAGGTCAAATCAATTTTGTTACTTTTCGTACATTTCCAAGATTGGTCAGGTTCTGTACAACAGTAACTCCAAATCGATTACGAAGCAGAAAATGGTGACGTGTTGTCTCGTTTTTCTTCCGGCGAATTTCATCACTAAATGATGGTGCAAAAATCGGCCCACCGTGTGACAAAAAGGGTGCCCGAAAGTGTAGGGACAAATTTCCTAATTAGTGTAGGTTAATAACGTCATCATTACAAATTTGCTGCGAATTTTCACGATGAATGAATTTCGAAAATAGACCAGCGTTAGGTGAAGTTACGGGTAAGAGTATAGTGATACCTTTTTGACTCACATCCACAGTTTTTAACTGTGCTGCTCTATAGAGAAGTTTGTGTTCAGCCTCGTGCCTTGGCTGTCAACGTGACACTGCCCGCATCTGCTGCTGAGCGACGGTGCCTGCAGCTGGTACGCGACGCCGGCGCCCACCGCTGTCTATCGATATCTCCAGCCCGCAGTGCGCCTAGCAGCAAACCCGCCGGTACCTCTGCTGCTGTCGATCTACGGGGCAGACAGACAGACGGACACACGACCGTTTAATAGACCCTGCTCCGCACACCATGCACGCACTGTCAATGATAGTGAGTGCCGGATGCGCATGTCATTGTAGACGGCATATCCGCCGAACCACTATATTCGCGCGGTGCCTCAGCGCAAGATACATCTATTCACGTTGCTGCAGATACTGCAGCTGGCCGTTCTGTGTGGTTTCGGCTTCGCGCCGATACCCTATCTCAAGATGGTCTTTCCTGTCCTACACCTCGTCATGCTGCCAATACGGTAACCATCCACGCATCATGTCGCCGATATGCATCCTATAGACCTATGTTCTTTTCTCGTTATTAAGCCGCAACGCAATGCAAAACATAATGGGCGCCCGCAGGATTTTTTGCCGGTGCTTCAAACCTAGGGGACTATAGCTCCAACATTTTTTCTGTTGTGCTTGGATAACCATCCCACGATAATAGGCCCTGTTATAATCTCGCGGCAATGGTATGAAGATGCCCCCCCCCAAAAAAAAATTACTCAGAATCTAGGGAGGGGGTGCACGTGCACTTCCTTGCACCTGTTTGCGGGCGCCCATGCATAGCGTGAGATGCGGTCTATTGTTACACATGGAGCGGGGTCTGTCTGTGTGTTTGTCTGTTGGTCACAAGCGTGAGCCGTGCAGAAACGGCTGAACTGATCGAGATGTCGTTTGGGGTGTAGACTGTGGACTCAGTCTCATATGGCCCTAGGAACAACTTATCAGGTGGGGACCCGGATCCCCCATTGGAAGGGTCACTTTTTGGGAGGAGTAGCCTAATACTTAGCCATGTCCAGACTTGACCGCCGTCGACATTCTCAAACTTATTCGCAAAAGGGCAGCAGCGATGCGATCCATGGCTACCAGTACCGTAGTAACGTTTTTTTAAATATTTTGCTTGCGTGTGGTAGATTAAACTAACTTTCCGTCCGGTTTTCTGTCTTTTAAAAATATTTTTACTTTGGCCTATATTGAATGCACCGTGGATCGCCGCTTTCATTGAAGTTCTCGCAATGAGGCGGGCGTGACGTATGATAATGTTCCATGACGTAACAAACGCACGTGGGCGGGCCTAATGCATCACGTAAAATCACGCGTTGAGTTGGTGGGATGTGATTGTAGCTGCAACAGCTTGACGAATGCACAAAACACGCAAGAAACATATATTGTATTTTATTTCATGTTAGATGTGCGGTCGGCTTTACGTTTGTCCGCTGTTGTAGACACAAGCTGGTGCCGTATCTGGTAGAGAGGCGTTACCTTCAATCACTTGACGGACATTAGGCTATAGTACTTAGCCGTATAGTTAGTTGTGCTTGTCTGTCTGTTCGTCATCAATGTGCTAACTGCATAAGCAATACGTTAGCCTACTTCACGTCCATTGTTTTGTTTCGTCCAGTGCATTTCGCCTCCAGTCCTTTCTATAAACAGTCTTCCATGTCACGTGATCACAGCTCATCTGGTGATAGGTTGCTATTGTTGTTAGGCTCACCGACCATTTTAGTGGTCCAGGTAGAGCAGTTGATGCACTGTGACTATAATTTTCGATCTTAGTGACATCTGGCCCAGATATTTCGCACACTACCGGTTTAACTGAAATTGCATGTGCACGGCCACAGCACTGCCCATGTGAAACTGTACTTAAATTGAAAACTGTAACAGTATGTCGATTTTTTAGCTGAACCTTACTACGGTTGGCTAAAATGTTACTAAAGTGTTCGGTCCGACCTCGAGTGAGGGCTTTCCAGCTATGCAAACATGTCAGCATCAGCTTCCCTTTACTTCCAAAGTTAAGAGTAGGCAGTATACGTGTATAGCAGATTAATGTGACTCACCGCCAGCAGGCCTATTTGAACGAATATTAATCTAATAAAAATAACTTCAGTCTTACTTGCATATCGTAGATAGCGAAAAGTTACCGGGATACCGGTAGATTAAGTGTCACAATTGGAGTTGCAGAAGTCGGCTGCATGCCGGCTGGAGAATGTCTCCATACGCACGCACATAGACGTACGGACAAGTACAAAACATACTGCCGCCACGGCCCTTATGAGGGGCGAAGGCACAAAAATCAGAATTTCGACGGTTTATCGAATGCGTTGCAAAGCTAATGTAAAGTGTTATCAATATGCTGTACAGTGAATAAAGTTCGTTTCAGTGTCTTTCATAGTGACAGTTGTTGGACCGACCATTGTTGCACATGATGCGAATGACAGACATGCAACCGTTAACGCCGATGTACTAGCCAGCATGCAATTCGTTGCATTGTCTATCACTGGTCTTATTCCTAGGAGAACGTGTACAGAAGAGCATAATTAACAACTAAATGTGTACCTGTCAAGCTATGTCGAGTCCACGAGACCATGAAGATTGTTAAATGACAAAATGGTAGGTCTATGAATGTTGGCAAATATACTACGTGTGTTCAATGGCGTAAGGCCACTAGCTGCCACAGTTCCTCATTGCAATTTGCCACGCAATGCATACACTCGCCACACTGAAATTATACATTTAAAATAGTTGCAACCACGTTAACTGCTTTGTGTTAACAATTACTTTTCAACTGCAGCCTAGATTCAGATTCAACTGCGTTTTGTTACTGCAAAATCATCAATTCGCCAAGAACAGTCCCCAGTGAAAACCTTATGGTAGGCCTACTGCTGTACGAGCTGATGACACAAGCTGAATGCCCTTACTAATGGCAATCAACAGTGTCAACCACTTACTCAAAACACAAAACCAGCACAGATTAAACACCCTTGGCCAATGAAATTTAACACAGTGGGGAACTGCCTACTTATAACAACTTTTCTTTAAGTCACAACAAACTGTATTGTCAAAAACAATCCATAAATTTTTAGACACAACAGAACATCAGCAAGTAATAACTGTTAGCAGAAGTATTACTGGTACTTAAAAATCACATAATTTTATTATTATAACATGAATTATAAATCAAGCGGCTTTACATTTCATCTGTGCACAAATCGGCAAAAGGTACAAATACAGAAATTGTCAATTTCTCACCCATTTTGATGCAATTCACGATCATGCAGCATGATGGTGCAAAAGGTAGGGCATAGGAATAGCAATCTAGAGCGTGCAGGTGTTTAATTCATGGCTGTTCTGCTGTCATGCAGTAATCATATGCAAGTCATCCACATATATCTGCTTCTCTTCCCAAGCAGTACAAATTGCTACTGGCCAATGGCAGTGATCCTGTAAAGTTTGGAAAAGTTGGCCTGGCAAAAAGCAATGGCAGCGTACTGCTCACTTTGACTAACATCACCCAAGGGCTATCTGCTTCAGAAACTGTAGTACTGTTTCTTCAGTCCTTAGCACTACGGATGTACATTAATCTTTATGCAGTTGTGATGGACTGATGCACTGCAACAGTCTATTCCTGCCAATTCACTGCATATAAATTGCACAGTAATAACAGCCACAGATCACAGCAAGGCCAGCTGAAGACTTCAGACAGATCACACAACAAACAGAAATCCATTAATATTTCCTGAGCACTGTCACCAACAAATTCTAATTGAAACAACAAAACATCTTTACACATAAGCCCAAATTTTAATATTCCTGCATGCTCACAGTGCAAAATAAATTGCAATAACTGTAGCCATAGTAAACTGCAGCAAACTCGATCAAAAACAAATAAACCAAGCTTCAAATGAACGGCTCTAATGCACCACGACAAGTCTAATGCACACAGCAGGTCAAGAAAAATAAAAATATAAAAAAACTAACAAATAAGTAAGCATTGTGGAACCGCAGCACAGCCTGCAGTGTGTATACATATCTCCACAAGTATATAACGTCAGCTTCTGATTATGGCTACTTAAAAAATGAAAGTCCGTGTTGGAAGTGATGACTTGATTCTGGGATCATGCTAGACTTGGGAAATCTAACTCATTGTCGACGTTTGGCACATCGTTCACAATGCTTGACTGGGCTCGAGGCGGCCTGTCTCCGGTCTCTGGGCGACGTCCCGGGCCAGCGCCACGGCCACGCCCCCCACGCCTGCCTGCACCTCCTCGCGGGTTGGGGTCGTTAAAACGGATCGCGATCGGTACCGTTGCCTTCTGCTTACCACGAACATCCTCGTCCTAGCCACAACACACACATTAACAGAGGCTTGCAGATTTCAGTTTGTCTGTGCATAAATGTACATATCATACATGAAGAACTATGTGAATTTAAAACAACATGCAGTGGCGTTCCTATCTCCAATGATAATGGACATTGTTGGCAGAGCAGACGCAGTGTTTGTACACATTTGTGTCATGTTAACTTAGTAGATCAATCCATACAAAGCATAAAATAATCACTGCAACTGCACAAGTTTGAATCCTGTTGCCTATGCCAGCATGTCTGGCTTTTTGACTATATCGTCAACACTTCATGGGTTTTTATTCATCAACAGTTCATTCAACAAAGTTAAGTTTCAACATCAGCCATATTGAATACATACTCTATGCCTAGTGTCAACAGCTGGGCTCATGTGAAACATAATCAATGTGTACTGACTCGTCACTGTTTCACACGCTGCAGCAATGGGCGAATGAGACAGACAGACAGACACTGTACCGTTACATACATCCTGCTCGGCATACTATGCGGGCAGTGCCAATAAAGTGTCAGAACTGCTATTCCAGCGGCTGTTTGCAAATGATTCTACATAAACACAAATCAGCAGCTCGAATTACCTCCTCATAGTATTCGTCGTCATCATCTTCCTTTTCGTCATCGACCTTCTTCTTGAGCACATGCATCTTCTTCCACTCGGGCTGTGTCTGACAGCCCTCGCCCGGCTTGCGGATGTTGAACGTCGACTTTGCCCTCTCACGCTCCTGCATCGCCTTCCACTCGTCCAGTGTCAGCTGCTTCTCTTCCTCCACTTCAATCCGCTCCACGTCCACCAACTCATCTCTATACAACACAACAATCACTACCACCATTTTACGGCCAAAATACAGGTCAATGTGCGCTAGCCGGCACCTCCAGCTAAGAACCGGAGGATTTTGTTGGTGGTTTTACAGCCCGCATGCCCCTGACGATGGCAACCAGTGCATTCGGATTGGGAAGAATATGCTGGAGTTCTTCTCAACACTGTTATCTACACTTACTGCAATGCCTAGGTCAACTCAGCCTTGCATCCTTATGGGGTCGCTAAATCGACTACCAGCTTCAGCTTGGATAACGGACTAAGGGTGGTAATGTCGCCTCTACCAGGTGCCAAGTAAAGAAGTAACACTGTGTTATCCAATGTGGCATGTCAGTTCCTTTACTGTTCACGCCGGTTTGCAGTACCCCTGCAAACTGCTATACTCTGTTTACGAACTTGTACGATATAGGATAGGTATGTGCTCTAAGCTAGCACACAAATACACATAAAATGCCTAAAACCTAAACACACAAGAACAAATCTAAATCTAGCCAGCATACAAATTTAATAACTGCTCACGTTTGTGTGTGTTATCATTGTGCATGCACAACACAGCACAGAGCCGTTCTGATCGTCTTCCCTCTTAGCCTCCAGACAATCGTCACAGCTGAGATGTCGTCTATAGGAGGGACAGGGGGTACTCGTGTGTGTGTGTGTGTGCATCAGCATCATCAACATGCTGTGATGGCTACCATACGGTATACAAGCAAGCCACATAAGCACTGACACTTCTTGCCTGTCCTTGAAAACATTTGCACATAGCTCAGCATAACGTTTATACATCTTTCATCGTTTACGATAATTTCTGCCACTGTTGCTCACCATTATGATACTAGTGCACACAGTAAACTGAATCTGCGAAAAATATAAACAATGATGAACAAATACAGGTGATGTCGTTTGCCAGGTGACTTACCGAGTCTAAGGCAAAGTTGCAACAAGAATATAGGTCATTTAAACAAAAACCATTAGAAAGCCCTCAACTGAGATTACACCAACCATTTTAACAACATTTACCTCCTGTGACCATAAAATATGACCTATGATATTGACCTTCACACATAACACGAGTCAGTATCAGGCTGAACTAGCATGCCAAATATATTAGGTAAAAGGTCATTTCACCCAAATACCACACAGATACACACCACACAGACTGCTGTTCTGGACAACAAAAGTGCTTAGTAGAAAGCAGAATAGAAAATTACTGACCCTGTCACATTCGTTGTCTCACCATCAACAGTCTGGTCAAGAGTTGTGGACTGGTTGGCTGCCATCTGTTCCTGTTCACTAGAAACAAAAAACTGGAACACAGTATAATTGTGCATCTATATGCAATCATTAACATTGGCATTTTAACCAGAACCAGTACACTGACTGCTTATCACTGGCAAAAGAAGCAATGGAAGCTGCTACTAACAATTATTTACATCATTTTTAATGAAAATTCACATCTGCAAAATTCAAACTTTAAACCTGTGTTACTCTCTCATAGTTTTCTCAAGGTCTGAATATATTTTAGTATCGTCAAAAAGTAAATAATTTTTTGGTTGGTTTTGATGAATTTTGTATTAGTATATTTTAGTATGCTTTTGTATCCTGGCACTATTCAAGTTTAGAGGAAAACGGCAGTTGTTAATAACTGAAGAGCATAAAACAGTAAAGTTTGTGCTGAGCCTCCTTTGTCATCTCTCAACATAACGCTACCCACATTTGCTGCTGAGCACCAGAGCCTGCAGCACGGCACCCACAGCTATCGATCAACATTGATCGCAGGTTCGCTCAGCAGCAAACCCCTCAAGCCGCCGATGCTGCTGTCGATTAATGGGACATATGGATGGATGCGCAACCAACCCTATAGTGCACAGTATACGGTCAGCATCAAAAACTCAAGCACAATACCAAATGACTTAGCTATATTTTAAGTAAGAAACAGTCCCAAATGCTTTAAAGTGGTATAGGCCTATGCACCCCTGTGCAATATAACATTATCAAATTACAAGGGAGAAATCAAAATATGGCCATTAAAATGGAGTGTTGGGGTATGAAAAACTGGCACACTCTACCACTGGAAGGCACCTATGACCACTTAGGACTGAATAAGTTCTGCCTACACACTGATAAAAGTATTTTCTGAATTCTATACAAATACCAAGTGGCACTTAGAAATACTAGTACCCCATGGTTCAATACAGTTCTATTGAACAACGACACAAATAACGATAGACTTACGCCACAGCGTCTGCGATTGTCCCCCAGTTATGTGCACCCCCACCTTCGCGCTTCTCCACAGGCTTCAGTCCCCTGTCAACACAACACAGCACAGCATACTGTACTGTATGAATAGTCCCAAGTGATCGTCTGGAGATATAGCCAGTAGAATACAACTGAGTGGTCCTTATATTTTCCAACAGGCTGGACCTACCCTTCACAGTTGCCATCAGAACAATAACATTAATCAGTGTGTAGTGTATTGTGTACTGCATAAGTATAACAAGTCATCCACTTTCCAAATCATAATAAAAAATCACAAAGCAACATAGTGACTAGTGGCCAAAGACGACACACAAAAATCAGCATGTGGGTGTGACGGGTAATGCTAACACTATCACATCCACACACTATAAATAACAGTCTAACCAGTATGCACAGTAGTCCCAAAAAATTACAAAAAGGATTTTGCAGCTGACATCAGTTCTTGTGGCATCTGTCACAACTTTAGCCAGACCCACCTGCTACTATTTAGTTACCAAACAGCATCGACATCCTTTGGCCAGTAACAGACAATATTAGCTGGTCACGACAGTATGTGTGAATAACTTGCGCAGAATCTTATGCAACAGTAAGATTGACAAAAGTCAAGCTGATAACCCCTTGCGAACTATTTACACACCGGTAATTCATTCTGAAAATATCCAACTGAATGCTACAGGCATTTGGATCAACATGTCACACTGTGGCTGCACTTACAGCAGACTCGATGACTAGTATTCAGAACATGTCCCAGATCATTTCGAAAAAAATCAACTCCACTGCCCCATAATTCACCTACTCCCCAAACTTTGTAAAAAAAATCCACCCATCAGCTATTCAATAATTTCAATGTTTATGAAGAATGTGACGGTGAATATAATAAGTAACAACGAGCAAGACTAGGAGGAAAATTAGTGCCGCATGGGATTTCTTTTCCATGTAATTGTAACTTAAGCCTTCAGTGCTTTGACGCTGTTGGTTGGGCGGCAGGAAGGGCATCCGGCCTGTAAAAAACGAGTGGTGGGGTGTTGGCGTGGTTGTCTGTCTGGA
>Ga0126332_10000489_pt1 | contig 14272 bp, 6 predicted proteins | sample InaspJWI42metaG_FD_94482 | JGI IMG/M metagenome (GOLD analysis project Ga0126332, IMG submission 94482) | Marine gutless worms symbiont microbial communities from Oahu, Hawaii - Inanidrilus sp. 2 OAHU.JWI-42 metaG | ecosystem: Host-associated > Annelida > Digestive system > Unclassified | place...
AGCTGATGCCACTGCCACTCACTGTCTCTTGCTTCAGTAAAATCCAGATCGGTTTTACCTTTCTGGTACCGGCTCACCCGGGTAGTCCCGGAAAAAGGGCCGTTAAATGGTATGTATGTATGTGTATGTTGGTTGGAAAGTTAATGAACTAAACTACATTAAGAACAAATCAATTAGATTATATCTGTGCATTAACACGATCTTCAGAAAAACGAAAACGAATGACACATCACAGGTCAACTGATTATCGTTATTCATTGAACTTTGCCCGTGAGTCAGTGCGACTTAATTCTTCTTAAGTGGCCTAGTTTTGTTTGGTTTAGTTACGCTTTCGTTCAAATATCGCACATTTAAACACGAGCATATTTTCCGCTAATGCATTTCTGGCAGTGGCGTAGCCAGAAATTTTCGACAGGGGTGCGTCAATCTGTAGCATTCATTTCCTGACCACAGCAAGTAAGTGATGCACACATTGTGTACAGCATTCGTTTTGAGTCTATAGAGGCTCGACGTAGCCTAATTGACAAAATATTGGCATATCAGCTAGGTTTTACGCGTAGGCCTATAACACTGAGAAATCACATACCAAAAAATTATCTATTTTCCTGAGAGGAGGTGCGTGACTGCGTACGCCCCTTACGCCACCTTTATGGCTACGCCACTGATTTCTGGGAAAGTAAAGTAGTGTGTTTGTGTTCACCACGGCAAGTCCACCATCGCAAGTTATATCGACTTAGTTCGACCGACGACCGTCGCCAGTTTATCACACTGAGCGTCTATCTTTGTGTATAACACCGACAAGTGGAGCGCAGCATGCCGCGCGGGTCCGTCTGTACTCTATTCATAACATACTCACACTATCATTTTAGGCCTAGCTTTAATTGTTACTGTGTCCTTGCATTTTTACCTCACGGCACTTTAAACTTGTCATTTTAAATAATAATAATAATAATAAATTGCCGTTGCAACCATAATTTTGTATGTCTAATACAGCCTAGTTTTTCTGCCTGCGGCTTTGTGCTGGTGGGCAAAAAAATAATAATAATAGCCTCTCAATGCTTATACAGCGCTTCAACTCTGCTTTGATCTCGGACTTTTTTTGTTTCGCTGACGAAGACCCGGACCTCTAGCCACCAGTGATATTTGCTTTTATCTTGTAGTTTTTAACCCCGGGGATCTATACTACCTGGGGTATAAAAAATAATAATAATAACATAGAAACAGCTGGTACATGGCATGAGATGGCCATTGAACTCACACAAGAGATTGGCAGGCGTATCACCGCTATCACAGAAGACACCCGGGAGACAACATTCCTTTTCCAACGCCTTTTCATGGCTCTGCAAACAGGAAATGCGGTTTCTTTCCACAACACCATGGTAACAGAGTAAATTGCCGTTGCAACCATAATTTTGTATGTCTAGCCTAGTTTTCCTGCCTGCGCCTTTGTCTTGGTGGGCTTAATTTGAAAAAAATAATAACACTAATAATAATAATGCAGTTCTGCTCCACGGCTGCTTTGTCGGTGAGGTGGCAGGCCATTCCAGGTAATTTTGTAGTATTTTCTAATCGATCGAATTTTTGTCATCTCTCCGGATCATCTGCTACCGAGAGTTAAAACTAATAATAGTAACATTCAGACTTTGGTTAAACTTACCGGTGAGTTACGATAACCACTCGGCGTCGACAACACTGACGCTGGTGATGTTTCGAGGTTGCGTCTCAGCTGCTGTAACTCGACTATCATGGCGTTGAGTCGTCGCTGCTGCTCGTCCGTGCTCAAACTGGAGGACCTCAGTGCTGCCAGCACGCCCGTCATCATCAGAACCTCGACCTCGACGTCCAGGCTGGAGGACCTCAGTGCCGCCAGCACGCCCGTCATCATCAGAACCTCGACCTCGACGTCCAGGCTGGAGGACCTCAGTGCTGCCAGCACGCCAATCATCATCAGTCCCTCGACTTTGACGTCCAGACTGGAGGACCTCAGTGCCGTCAGCACGCCCGTCATCAGTCCCGGCTCCTCCGTGCAGCCTGCCGCCGTCACCGCTGGTGGCCAGCAGGTGCCCGCTGTCCCGTGTGAGGTCCGAGTCAACGCTCCACCCCAGTCGCTTAAATACACAGCGATAACAAGCTACAGGCTGGGCTTAAAGATATCTGAGCCTTGGCAACTTTGACTAGCTAAGGCAGAAATGTTACCAGTCTACGAGCTGAATAGGATAAAGCTGCTACGACCGTTTATGCTTGAATGAGTACTAGCAACGAACAGGCAGACGGTGGATACGGCTAAGTGAGCGCATAAAACGTTTGTCTTTTTATCTGTTAAATAATTAATTTATTTATTCATTTCATATATCTGAGCCATGAAAACACGATGAGGAGTTACGTCGTTATGGCGACCAACTACAGAATGGCTCAAAAAACTTGTACATTTTTCAACGCACCATATCTTTGGAACCGTTCTAGATAAATTGAAACGGATTTCACCGAAATGTCCCCAGAGTTCCTGGGAATAAAGATTAGGTTGCAATTTTTATGTGGCTGTTAAATGTTGTTTGCAAATTATCTCAGTGTTATTATACCGAAAAATGGCAAATTTCGATGGTTTTAATTGAAATTATGAGGCAAATGTCGTCATTCTTTTCCAGTTATTAGTAGAAATGATTTGAGCATTAAATCTTTTGAAGCGTTTCCAACCATATTTCAACTGTATTGTCACCTTATCTTGTCATGTTAGTCACATTTGATATTATTCCCATATTACTAATTTTCTGAGATAAGGTAACACACACAGTTATTGTGTGTCGGAAAAAAATGATAGGTTTGTGTGCAAATAATTCCTGATCACAAAAGTGAAAAAGGAACTGTAATTGGTGCACGGCTAACAAAGATACGATACGATAAGATACGAGATGCTATTTTAACGTGCGCTCGAAAGCCGACATGAGTCGGCTTAATCTACTGCACGGAGACGACAACTAAAAATTGTAAACTAAAAATTGTAAAACAGAAAAACTAAGAAGTAAAAGCAAATATGTTAGAAGTAACAGTAAAAGTCTGGGGAATCATGTAGTCAGTTCTGAAGAAGAAAAAGAAAGGCTGCAGTGGGAAGGATTTGCAGAAAAAGGTTTTAAGTCTGAAATGAAAGAGAGAGTGGGAAAGAGATATCCCAAAAACAGTATAGCCTTAGCATTTACAGAATGTCAGTCATTTCAAATGTATCTAACTTAACAAGGTAAGGTGACAAGATAGTGAATATGTGGTGCAAGATGTTTCAGTATGTTTATGCACAGATTGTTTCTGATAACAACAGCGAAACAATGACTCTAAGATTGAGTAATATTTAACATACCTAGCAAAAAGCCATCAGCTGAACAGTTGGTAACAGTGTTTTAAGTACAGTAAAACTGAAGCCAATTTACAAAGATTATTTAACAGCTACATAAAAACTACAACTTAATCCTTGTTCCGTGTTCCCAGAAACTCTAGGAATACACTGGTGAAATCCGTTTCATTTTGTCTACAATAGTGTGTTGAAAAATGTACAACTTTTTTGGGCCACCATGTACAATAAATACGAAAACCAACCACGCATTGCGATCGTTCTGTCGCTCAGTTTCCGCGACGGTCCACACTGCACTGTTCGACGAGTCACGTGACATCGACCTCGGACCGGAAACAGTTCGATCCTCGCCATTTCCGGTCTCGTCGTTCGACCGCCGACATTCCGTGGTCAAATCGCTGCCGGCGGCCGTGTCGCGTCGGATGACGGAAGCACGCGCCGCGTGGCCGCCGTCAGAGACGTGGTCGTCGTCGTCCGGATCCTCCAGTCTGAGGTACTTCCGCCATCCCGAGTCACTGTTGTCGATAGACTCGTCATCGTCTTGTGGACACCTCGTCGGACAAGTCTTTCTCTTCGCTGACGATGTCGCCGCTGTTTTGTCAAATATACCCAACCGAGTTGCACTCGAGCTAATAAGCAGCACGCAAAGTATCTTCAAAATTAAACTGTTTTTGTTAACTGTGACGTTCCTGGTTGAACTCACTGCTTTTCTTTCCTTTCAGTGCCTCAACACCGTTCGATAAGGGATCTAACCTGTTATTTGTAGTGTTTGTGTTAGTATTTTTTCTTTGATTATATTTAATATTATTATAACTTATTATGTACAGTTGTGTTCAGCCACCACCTGTTAGTGAATGATACAGAATATCAAAACTGTGCCACTTTTCCCATCTCTTTTCTTCCGAAAGAAGATCGAGAAAATCGAATAATCCAGGTTCATCTAAAACGGTTATAAAACATGGAACAAAAAAGACGATGTTACAGCAATTACTATTATTGCATACAATATACGTTTATTCTCCTGAATTCTACACGACGAAGATAAATTACACTTTTAAAATAAATTTAAAACGTTTATTTGTATAAAAAATTGGAGATTTGAGCTTATTCATAATCGCAATCGACATACGGTCTGGAGGTGCACTACATCACATTCTCGATAAAAACGATGTAATTTTTCGATCTTAGCAAATTAAATCCCATTTGTCATAAATATAAAAGTGATATTCTGTTCTGTCAGTCTGTTTTACATCGTTCACATACAGGCTGGGCCAAAAAAGCGGGTCACAGACTCATGACCATAATTCTGTCCAATGTTAACCAACTTAAAACATTTCACTGAAAGATTCCTTTGTAAATTTGCAGTTAAATGGATATTAAAATCCCACCGCACCTTGCGTATGTTGCTACACTACCGTGTGCAATATTAATATCAGCAAAACAAGCTATTAACGACAAATTTTTACAAGGTAGTGTGGCTACATATTTAAGGTGTGGAGGAGTTGTTAATAACCAAATTAAGAAAGGTTTATTGCTGAGTGTGGTTTGAGTAATTTTTTTAATCGGTGAATATTTGGCAAAGTTACAAGCAGGAGCGTGGTTGTCTCATGCACTTTGCGCGCCTGGCCAACACAGTGCTAAAAGACGAAGAAAGTGCACGCGACAATCACGTCAGAGTATCGCAGTCTATACTTACTCGAGTCATTCATTGCTTTGTTTCACTGAAGAAGATAAGACGCTGCGGAGTCAGCGTGTGGTCGTCAGGCCTCAATCTGCTAAACTCCAAGACTGAGAGCTACGTCAAAGCAGCAGCAGCAACAGCAGCAGTGGGAGGTGGCTAATGCAGCCGTGCAGTCTCGGCACCAATGAACAGCTGTCGACTTCGCATTCCGATACGCGATTATTAGGCCGCATCGCACGCATGGCGTAGATGCGGCCTATTGCTACAGGCGAAGTAGCGTGGTCTGTCTGCCTGTATATGTGTGCGCTTGTGCAACTGTGTAGGTTACAGCCATAAGCCCTGGAAAACGGCTGAACCACGTATTATACATAGGGTGAAGTGACGTCACAGAGTCTATGGTCACGATACGATCGCCATTTTGTGGGTATAACACGATGTAATGCGTTGAGTCAAGTGGCGAAGATTTATCGTGTTATTCAAATAAAATTAAATCAGTTAGTTTAAGAAAATGTCCATATGATCACTGACTTACCAACAAAGTGTATTTAAGCGCTGTCACAGTTACAAACATTTCTCAGAGTTTTTACCTACAAGATGGCGGCAGAAATCAACTGGCATAGATACGGAACAAAATGACGCCACTGTCACCCTATGTATAGGTGGGGGCCCGGATGCCCCAGGAAAGGGGCCATTTGGGCAACATCTCCCGGTCCATTATAAAGTATATATCTTTATTTCACCAAATCATGATAGCAGTAGCATGAATTACAACGAGCATAATATACCGCAAAACAAACAAGCCAAAAAAGAAAAAAAAACTTAACTACACTTTCACGTAGAAGTCAGTAAATCTACTCTCAAACTTAGTAACATGTTTTCGCCACAAATCGCTTGGCATATCAGGAATAGGATTATTATCTGGCGTAGGGTGGATATTATCAACTTTTTCGATAGATGGCAGCAGCGATGCGCCCTTTCGTTGTCAGCACTTTGTTTCACGTTCAACTGTTATATTAAATGTGTTCTGCTTCAAAGTTCTTAAATTTGATTTAAATATTATTAGGTTTTTAAATAGACACGAGCAGTGTCCTAAGCTTAACTTGTTCAGTAGAGAATGAGCAGGTGATTATTATGACTGTGGCAAATTATCAGGCCATTTATGCCGGCTGTACATCCGGATGCAAGGCGAAACAAAATACGGCTTTGAACGGTCACGTTGTGCAAAGCAAGGGTCGTGCCCGCAAATCTATTTAATCATCGCGGACGAACAGAAACGAACCGATGCGACATGCATCAAAATGAAGACGGTACGAATCTGATTAGACGTCTAGCTAGAAAGAGACTATGTCTAATTACGTCCATGCATGCTTGTTATCAGCGTTCAGATTTCAGACTATACGACGACTCTGTTTTTGTTTGTTTGGCTGCAACTTGACATCAATAGGAATAAAGTTTACAGAGATGTTAACCAAGACTGTTTATGCTTCGAACTATGTCCGCAAAACGGTCGATGCACCAACAGTTTTACTCTGTAAATCCCGCGGATGGACATTACACGAGTTCCCACTTTCGGGTCTTGTTTAATTGTCCAGGGGAAGAATACTTTAGACACTCTGGTGTTGCAGCCTTCGTCGGTCGCCTGTTCGCAAACTGAAAGCTAACTGTTGTAGAGACGATTAACAGTCTATTATTACGGGTGTCGCGATAGCCGAGTGGTTAGCATGCTGGACTCAGGCGCAGTAGGGCCTGGGTTCAAATCGCATCCGCGACGCTGTCGGGTAACAGTCTTAGGCAAACTGTTCACACCCATTGTGCCTCTGTTCGCCAAGCAGCGAAACTGGTAGCAGCCCTCTTAAGGGTTGCGAGGGTAACTGCGGGCCTGCATGACGTAAAGTGATAGCAGCCTACCGCCTGGTTTATATGACTCACGTCACCTGCAGGCTGATTGCCAAGAACGGGGATCAGCTCCGGGACCCCACACTCGGTAATCGAGTATGGGCTACCTTTACTTTTTTTACTACGCCGCATAGCATGCATAGTACGAGAATGCGGCTTACTGTTGCCGATGTTTCGTGGTCTCTCTGTGTGTCTGTCTGTGACTGTCTGTTGGTCACGTTCGCGAGCCCTGCAACAGCGGCCGAACCGACAACATGCCGTTTGGGATGTGGACTAGTGGGGCCAAGAATTCATGCATTACAGACGGTGTCCGGAATCTGAATACCCCAGGGGAAGGTCCACTTTTGGGGGACAACACACATGTCCGGGGTCGAAATACTCAACGCAATTCACAGGAGGCAGCACGTGGCGATGCAGCCGTTCGCCACCATTAATGTGTACATAGGGTGACAGTGACGTAATATCGTTCCTTGTCTATGCCAGCTGGTTTCCGCCGCCATCTTGTAGGTAAAGCTCTTCGAAATGTTTGTAACCCTGATGTCACGCTTTGTCGGCAGGTTTATGATCATGCGGGAATTTTCCTCAACTAACTGATTAAACTTTATATATAAATCTTTATTCAGCGAAAAACGGTAGCAACACAAAAACACAGCAGTACAAGCATAAATACAAACAAAGCGAAAACAACGACCAAGTCCATCACAGTAGTTGAATAACATTGTAAATATTCACCAATTACCTCCGCACATTATGCCAAGTTATTCCCAAAAATGGCAATCGTATCGTGACCCTAAATTCTGTGACGTCATTTCGCCCTATGTATTAACTTGTTCAGCGTACACAAGAAACACGATCAAGTGAAGCTATCGACACGGTCGCGTGTCCGACTGCTATTTGACTTGACTGAGGCAGACTGACGATCGCGACAATGGCATCAGTTGCGCTGCTCACAATAGGACACCGGCAATAAACCATTCTTCTATAGACGCCCGCTCGATATCGAACGGCTATCGATCGGCATCGGTGATTTGCATTGCTGCGATAAACAAAGACGCGTGTAGATTTGTGCGTACCTGTCCACCAGAGGGCGACTGTGCTCAATACAATCACAATCACAAAGGTACGAAATCGATCAGTGCGGGCTACGAATAGTCCGTCAACAGTCGATATTAGGTCTATACACGATTGATATCTTTACTGTGAGCTTGCGAGGTTTCACTGCCGTCCCGGTGTTGTTTTAGCCCTCACATAATTTTATTTTCAGTCACATTAGACGTTATGTTGCTATTAATTTTTACTCACTATTTTGGTCGTTTGGGTAGAGCAATCGGTTGAATGCCGTGTCCGTGTGTTAGGACAATAACTTTTGATGCTTGGCATCCTGGTTCATCTTGACATTTTAGGTCCAGTGAATTCAACGAAGGAAATATGCCGCTAAAGTGGTCGGTGAGACTTCGAGTGCAGGCTTTCGACTTAGGCCTATGTATAGTTTCAGTTTCAGTAGCTAGATTTGGATTTTTGTACATGTAAATGGAACTTTGTACACAGCAGGCACTGTAATGGGGCAAGAAAGTTAATCCGCGACACACACAGACAATTACAAACAACCAAGTTGTGCATCTTTATACATTCGCTCTGAAATTTTTATAGGGGCAAACAAGTAAGCAAGTTTTCGATTTTTCGTTAACTTTACAGTAAGTTAACTTGGTGTCCAGGAATACAATAATAGTTTATGTTGCAGTCATGCAACACAAAACGTTTACATATATATTTCATTTTACTTTACTTTACTCCGCCGTCCATCCTACGGGCCGTGGCGGCATGATGTTCTCGGCTTGTCCGTCCGTCCGTGCGTGCGTATGCGCGTGCGTAACAGGGCAGATACATTTTCCGACCGGCTTGACGTCGACTTCTCTAGCTATTTTTATTAGCAGAAAAATACATAGAGTGACAGTGACGTCATTTCGTTCCATATCTATGTCAGCTGGTTTTCGCCGCCATTTTGTGGGTAAAACTCTCATAAATGTTTGTTACTGTGGCGTCGCTTAAACACGCTTTATTGGTAAGCTAATAATCGTATGGACATTTGCTTAAACTAACTGATTCAATTTTATGTGAATAACGCCACAGATCTTCGCCTTATAACTCCACACAATATGCCGAGTTATACCCACAACATAGCGATCGTATCGTGACCATAGATTCTGTGACGTCACTTCACTGAGTAGCCTACGAAAGCCAGTGGGTGATTTGAATGTGTGTTTGAACGTCGTTTATCGATGTCGTTGCGTCGATCGCATTGACCGAGGAAATGACGCGCATCGCACTGACACACGCACTGCCTGTAACATAGCATTTGCTGCCTTTAGACGTCTGCCACCGAACCTAACTATAATCCTAACCTAACCCTAACCGCTACCTAGCTCTAATAATCCTAACCCTAACTCTAAACCTTAACCCCTAACACTAACTGTGACCTTAACAAGCTGACTTTAATCCCAAACTTTAACCCATAACCCTAGCCCAGTAACCTTTGCCCGATAGTAATCTCAACCCTGACGTTAATAATCTTCGTCCTAACTCTAAACCCTAACCCTATACTTGTAGACCCTGATAACAGGGGGCAGGTGCCCGGGGTCAAATTTCCGGTCGCGAAGCTGATGGTAGACGAACGACTGCGTCACTGTATTGTCCACCTTCTCGACATACCTGCCTAGTCGCCAGTCGGCTCTAGGCCTATATCATAGATGTAAAAAACGTTTTTTTACGTTTTATTTTATTTTGGTCACGTTTTTTTACGTTTTTAACGTTTTTTTATTTTCCAAACGTTTTTTATTTTAAAAAACGTTGGCAAAGTTCAGAGCGGCAAGCAGATTAACAAGAAGCACTTTCAAAAAATAACAGCAATGAAATAGACCTATGATTTTTCTGTTGCATGTCGAATGACCTGAAATGCCTCCCTAGGCCATTTATTATTATTATTATTATTGTTATTATGCAGCGTTTAACGCTCCATGCGTCGGTCATAAGGATGACGAATCTTGGGCATCAGGCGTGGAGTCGAACTACACTAAGAAGAGGTAACATTTTTATTACGTTCATAAACGTTTTTTATTTTTTTCACGTTTTTTAAACGTTTATTAAAGTTTTTTTAATTTTTATTTAAACGTTTTTAAAAATCTATGTTCTATATGACGCTCGCGGAACGAGATATACAATGGTTCGGGTACAACTGTAGAGGAGGTCGATGATGACAAAGGGAGAGGCATGTGGTGGAGATGGAACCCGGTCTTGACTTTTAACCTGCGACCCGACCCGACCCGACCAGACTTGGTCACTGGCGGTCTGAAAATCAACTATAAAAACTGCAGTCGATTGGCGACAATAGTCGACCATTCCTCCTCGCTGCCGTTGGCGACTTCTGTCGCCGTATTTTATTTATTATTTTAGAGATTTCCCCGGCATAAACAAGTGTAGTCGCGTGAGGGGAAGTAAACGTCATGTGGCATTCGGGGCAAGAAATCCGGCAGCGACAGAGTCAAGTCCCTGCGTTGTCACCCGCGCCGTCGTGTCGCCAAAATCAAAGCTGGGTCCATAACGCCACTTCCCGACAAGCGCTTGCTGCTAAATTTACACGAGATCGTCGAGCGCAGATCGAACTGTACGCCGGATACCGAGTGACATTGTCTGCGAGCACCGGTCATTCAGTCGCCGTGCGCCGTCACACAACGGAGTCTGTCGGTCACCGCTACAGCGATTGAGAATCGGCGACACGCGAAGAATGGCGTCATTGACTCGTCACGCCCTGCGACGGTCTATCATTATCGATTCGACATTCGAGTAATAATAACAACAACAATTACCTGTATTATTAGGCCGCATCGCATGCGTCGCACGGACGCGGCCTATTGCTGCAGACGTCGGACGTTCCGTGGTCTGTTTGTCTGTCTGTTTGGCACATGCACCGGCGAGTCCTGCAGAATGGCTGAACCGATTGAGATTGCATACACGTGTAGGGATGTACATCGTCGATACCTGGAGAATACGATTAAACCATCCGTGGGCGGCGGCGATGCGTCCTTATATCAAACTAGCGACTCCGCCGCTAGACACCCGTCCTTGTTACCTTGTATCTCGCGCTTCGCTCTCGGCCCTGGCTTCGTATGTCGCAAAGTTACGACCTCAGCCATGTTGACACAACGCTCATGTTGTTTGCTGCAGCGACTGTCTGCAGCAGGACCCAGTCTTGGCAGTGAGTTAGCTGGAACGTTGTTTTGTGGACTTTAGCCGGGGCCTACTGCAGCTGTTACTGTCGTCCGTAAGCCACGCCCGACAGTTAACATTTGCTCCCCGGACACCCGCCCCTGCCCGAAAACAACTGTCGCGTACGTCTGCGCTAGCTCGGGTTGGTTACGGGGGCGTGTATCCGGGACGGGGGCAAATGTCGAGTACCAGCTCCGATGACGGTGGGGCCTACAGCCACGCCCCACTTAATATGTAAATGCGTTACCTTTCGGTCGTTATATGTAAGGATTACTTTGGCTACTTGTTATTAATAATGCTATTTTATTTTTATTATTATTATTATCAAGAGTTTGGCCAACTATTATTAACATGTTTTATCGTTATTTTGTTGAGTGCTGTTTGTCGCATAAACATTAAGACGATCCGACTAAAATGCAGCTTCTGTCTCCTTCATCAGGATAACATCGCTGATTGTAATGATGTTAAAAGGAGAAGGCATAGCTCGTTTCACCCACGCGACGCTACCTAGCGCGGTACTCAGCTATGGCCTTGTGGACGTATGTGTTTGTCTACGTCTGTCTGTCAGAAGTCGGTGTTCTATCGAAACTGATGGACGGATTGAGCTGGTTCTTGGCATGATGACTTTGTTTATTCTAAGTCACTTCCCGAGAATACAAATCTCGATCTCGTAATCAACTAAGCCCGTATACCGCGGTCAACAACAGCTTTCCGTCGAGGTGTTGCATGAACGTAAGCGACAAATAATTGCTGAGATATCGGCCGAAGACGCCGAATACGATCGGCTTTTAATATTCACGACTGCGACGACGCGCTATAGACAATCTACCCGAACTCAACAGACATTACGGCTGTTTCTAGAAATAGCAGACAGAGTCATTGAACTGCTTGACAGCGGAGCCGCGTTTGTAGAATATTTACGATCCAGTGTCAATGCTAAGCGGCCTGACAGAGACAGGACTGACTTAGCATGTCTGAGTTGTTGGCGGCGGTGCAGAGAAGGAAGGCAAGGGCCGAGACAGCTGTGGAACGAGCGATGAGCAGACGACTTAGCGCGTCTGTCCCGACATCCATCGGCGATCAGGGCGACGACTGCGGATGGAGAAACTACCGTCCGCTTGTAGGCCGCTGTTCCGCTATATACGGAACGTCAGCCGCCTGTTGCATAGGCATGAAAGTGTCAAACCGTTGCAGTATTATTGCTCTTGTCTTCCTGTATCCATGTTGTTACCCATGAACACACACACACACACACACACACCCGTTTAACGGCCTTTTTCCGGGACTACCAGGTGAGCCGGTACCAGAAAGGTAAAACCAATCTGGATTTTACTGAAGCAAGAGACAGTGAGTGGCGGTGGCATCAGCTGGGCCATATGCTAGTCTGCACCTCGCTCCAGACAGATAACCATGCAACACCCCACAACTCAGTTTTTACAGGCCGGATGCCCTTCCTGCCGCCCAACCAACAACTTCAAAGCACCGAAGGCATGAAAAAAACTGTATTTGGAAGGAAATCCTCTGTAGTGGAAATTTGATTCTGTGCAGATTGGCAAAGTGTTGCGATGCCAGTATCTTTGCTTTGGCTGCTAAATTCCACATTGAACCTCACGACATTGTTCGATCTAGTGTTGCACATATTAAAGACAGCTTTTGTTTTTATTTTTCTAAAATTGTTTAGTCTGTATTATATCTTTTTGTATCATTTTTGTGTTCTATCGGGTATTTTATTGTTCATGCTGCATTCGTGCGTATTAAACTGATGATGACGACGATGATGATGATGATTACATTAACTCGATTAACGCAAACTTCTAGGTCCACCATGGCGGTAACTACAGAATAATGTCCGGACACGACTGTCCGCAGATCTGCAACCCGCGATGGCGAGGACTCGCAGAAGGGACAAGCAAACGCATTTCCTGGAAACTCTTCAACTATCTGCACCAAAACGCTGAAGATAGCTCAGAATAAACGGCCAAAGGCTGTATGTTTATATGGCCACATACAGTAGGCCTACAGAAAGCTACTTCTTTGGTATTCTGTTCTTATGTAGGTCCAATATTCCAGTTTTTCCAATCTTCTATTTTCCGAGAAGATACAGGTATGCGATTGCGCTGTATCTACTCATCTACTAATCAATGCAACACATGACATGAATTTTCAGTCAGATAAATGATTTGCATCTCACGAGCGACTTGTGACATTAAACAACTGCTGATTAGAGAGTAACTTAAAGCAACTTGAATTGAACGTCTATTTGTCCGGTCGATCGACACCAAACTTCGTTGTGAAAATTCTGGATCTGCAGCAGTTCTCGTACAAAGGTACATTTAGAGTTTAACTAAAGGTTTTTTAAGTTAAACTTCAAATTACGCGTGTCCAGTGAACGTGACTTTTGAACATAAGTTTAGCAAGTTCGCAGCTAGTATTTTTTCATAGCCTTTTAAAGGGACTGTTCACTGTTGTGTCACTCTCGACCGCTTCCTCGTGCACTTTCTTGAGCAGAGGCGGATTTAGGCATGTTCAGCATGTTCGGCAGAACAGGGGCCCCCACAAAAAGGGCCCCCACAAAAGGACAAAAAAAATTTTTTCTCCATTTTTTTGCAACATGGTAACAAGCCAGAAATATTAAATTAATGATTAAGGGAATAAAGGAAACGATTTTGTGTGGCGCGCTGGCGTCATAGACCGTCATTGTGTCCAATGTTCCCTGGTGATTGACACACAGCTTTGCTTACAGCTTACTTACTTGCACACCGGTTAGCTCTGTCATTCGTGACGTCGTCGTCATTGTCAATTTCAGCTTGGTGCTTTTGTTGTTTGGGGTATTCATATATTAGGGGCCCCACATTTTTTTCTGAACAGGGGCCCCGCTTGGAGTAAATCCGGCCCTGTTTTTGATTAGACGATGCGGTAGCATCGTAGCCAAGAATTAGAAGAGATGCTACCAGAAGGAGTCTTAAGTATAGAGATTAGGGCCGATTTTTGGCAACCCCAGAAAAACGAAAGAAAGGCTGAATTGATCAAATATTGGCATCAGCGTGCTGTCCTCGACAGAATGAACATATATATATATATATATATATATA
>Ga0126332_10000491_pt1 | contig 14253 bp, 10 predicted proteins | sample InaspJWI42metaG_FD_94482 | JGI IMG/M metagenome (GOLD analysis project Ga0126332, IMG submission 94482) | Marine gutless worms symbiont microbial communities from Oahu, Hawaii - Inanidrilus sp. 2 OAHU.JWI-42 metaG | ecosystem: Host-associated > Annelida > Digestive system > Unclassified...
CAATCGAGGCAATCGAGGCAATCGAGGCAATCGAGGCAATCGAGGCAATCGAGGCAATCGAGGCAATCGAGGCAATCGAGGCAATCGAGGCAATCGAGGCAATCGAGGCAATCGAGGCAATCGGGAGACATCGAATAACCCTGTTGCGTTTCGTTCGCCGCCAGATCCCAAGCCGACATGAATCCGATGCATATTAACATCAGATGGCAGATTAGATTTTTTTGCGAACCATTGCTCTACATACCAACTCTCGAGGATTCTCTGCAAACTGTCAACTAAGCTATGTCAAACTAAGGGCGGTTCAGAGAATATGGCAGATCAACGGCCTAATCGCCCAAATACTGTCAGATACCCCCGATTTACAATCAACGGATTCGATTATTTTTGATACAAATCAACTGTGCCGCCAAATGGCGCTTGCGCCTGTAGTAACTACAGGCTTTACACTGTATGCCTGACAAGTGGATCAAGCCATGAGCGTTGCCGAAACCAAACCCGAGACAGGCGGGTTAGCCGATCCCGTATGCGGGATGACGGTTAGCACCGAAAGCGAACACAAGTTTCGATATGAGGCGATAGATTACTATTTCTGCTGCGACGGCTGCCGGCAAAAATTCGGCTCCGACCCGGACGGCTATCTTAGCGGCGAAGCTCAGGCCGCCGCGGCTGTGCCCGTGGCGGGTGCGCTATACATTTGCCCGATGTGCCCCGAAGTCGAGGCGGACCAACCCAGCAGCTGCCCGAGCTGCGGTATGGCCTTGGAAGTTTCCGGTCCGCCCGGGCCTGCCACGCGTACCGAATACAATTGTCCGATGCACCCTGAAATCGTGCAGGATCAACCGGGCGATTGCCCCGAGTGCGGCATGGCGCTGGAACCGCGTACTATCGAAGTAGAGGAAAAAAACGAAGAGTTGATCGACATGACTCGCCGTTTTTGGGTTGGTGTTTTCTTCTCGACACCGGTTCTATTGCTGGCCATGCTGGCCGATCTCGCGCCCTCCTTGCTGCCACAGACGCTACCGATGAAAGCGGTGCAGTGGATCGAGTTTCTGCTGGCGATGCCGGTCGTTCTGTGGTGCGGTCTGCCGTTTTTTGCGCGCGGCTGGATGTCGCTTAAAACGCGCAACCTCAACATGTTCACGCTAATCGCGATCGGTGTTGGGGTCGCCTTTAGCTACAGTATAGTCGCACTGCTATTGCCCGGGGTATTTCCACCGAGCATGCTGCACGGCGATACTATCCCGGTTTACTTCGAGGCGGCGGCGGTGATAACCACGCTGGTACTACTGGGCCAGGTACTCGAGTTACGCGCCCGCAGCCATACCAATGCCGCTATCAAGCTATTGCTTGGGCTTGCGCCCAACACGGCCCGAATCCTGCGTGAAGATGGCAGCGAAGTCGATGTTCCGCTGGAGCAGGTTAAACCGGCAGACGTTTTACGCGTCAGACCCGGCGAGAAAATACCGGTCGACGGGGTCGTCACCGGCGGCGATAGCGCAGTCGATGAATCGATGGTCACCGGCGAATCGATGCCGGTTTCAAAATCGGTCGGCGATAGCCTGATAGGGGCCACCGTCAACGGTAACGGCAGCCTGTCGATGCGTGCCGAAAAAGTTGGCGCCGATACACTGCTGGCGCAGATCGTGCTCATGGTCAGCGAGGCGCAGCGCTCGCGCGCTCCCATCCAAAAGCTTGCCGATGTCGTCGCCGGTTACTTCGTGCCCGCGGTCGTGTTAATTGCCGTGCTAACCATGATCGTCTGGGGTTTCGTTGGTCCCGAACCCAGACTGGCGCACGCGATCATTAACGGCGTTGCGGTATTGATTATCGCCTGTCCCTGCGCGCTTGGCCTGGCGACGCCGATGTCGATCATGGTCGGAACCGGCAAGGGTGCGACGCTCGGTGTGTTGATCAAGAATGCCGAAGCGCTTGAAGTGATGGAAAAGATAGACACGCTGGTTGTCGACAAGACCGGTACGCTAACCGAAGGTAAGCCGCGGCTGGTCGGGATCGAAGTCGAAAACGGTTTCGACGAAAATCAGGTTCTTGGTCTCGCCGCGAGCCTCGAGCGCGCCAGCGAGCATCCGCTGGCGGATGCCATCGTGGCGGGCGCCCGCGAACGTAACATCGAACTCTCCGGCACCCGTCGTTTCGCGTCGATCACCGGCCAGGGCGTAACCGGCGATGTGGGAGACAATACCGTTGCCCTTGGCAACCTGGCGCTGATGCAGGCGCTCGGAATTGACGTTAGCGAAGTTTCGTCACAAGCCGAAGCCGGCCGTAAGCAAGGTCAGACGGTCATGCATGTGGCGATCGACAATCGCCCGGCCGGCCTTATCGCCGTGGCCGATCCGGTCAAGGTTTCAACCCCGGGGGCGCTTGAAGACCTGCATCGAGAAGGTATTCAAGTTGTCATGTTGACCGGCGACAATGAAACCACGGCAAGGTCGGTTGCAACCCGGCTCAATATCGACCAGGTTAACGCAGAAGTATCGCCGCACGAAAAAGCCGAAATCGTCAAACAACTCCAGTCCGAGGGGCGATTGGTCGCAATGGCGGGCGACGGAATCAATGACGCGCCCGCCCTGGCGCAGGCGCATGTCGGCATCGCCATGGGTACCGGCACCGATATCGCCATGGAGAGCGCCGGCGTGACCCTGGTGAAAGGTGATTTGCGCGGCATCGTGCGCGCCAGGCGATTAAGCCGTGTCACGATGCGCAATATCCGTCAGAATTTATTCTTTGCCTTCATTTATAACTCCCTCGGCGTGCCGATAGCCGCCGGCGTTTTGTATCCGTTTTTTGGCTTGCTGCTATCGCCAATGATCGCCGCGGCGGCTATGAGCTTCAGTTCGGTATCGGTCATCAGCAACGCGTTACGCCTGCGCACTACCAAGGTTTAGCAATGGCGCAGTATTCGATCATTCGCGGGAAGACTTAAACAAACGACTTGTCCAGTACCCGCGTAAATATTTTTCAGGTCATTGTGAGCAACCACTTGGCGTATCACTCGCTGCGTTTTCCGGTAACGATTCGACGAGGGACCTATGGACCCCCGTCACGGTTCTGCGGCTGCTGCCATGCACTATTGCTGTGTCTCAGTACGATTCTCGAGCGCGCTTGTAGCAGCACAATGCCTGCCAGCTTATTCGAGCGGAAGTCACCAAGGAATAATACTGCCGTTATACTCGATAAATTGCCCGGTTTGAGATTGCCCCGCGGATTGAAGAATGGTTTTTAAGCCGGATACGCTCTCATCCGTGCTGATTTCCGCGTTGGGGCCACCCATGTCCGTCTGAACCCAGCCCGGGTGCAGGCTTATGACGCTAATGCCGCGGTCGGCCAGATCGATGGAGAGGCTTTTGACGACCTGGTTTACGGCCGTCTTCGAGCTGCGGTACAGGTAGCTGCCGCCACTGCTGTTGTCCGCAATACTACCGACCTTGCTGCTGATGACCGCGATCAGCTTGTGCCGACTGGCCGCGACCTGGTCGACCAACGCCTGTGCCAGCATGAGCGGTGCGATCGTATTGACTTCGAGCACTTGGCGCCATTCCGCCGCATCGATATTGCCAAACGCTACGCCTTTCGAACCATAGATGCCCGCGTTGTTTACCAATATGTCGATCGGGCGATCCTTAAGCAAATCCGCCAGAGCTGCCACTTGTTTGTAATTGGTCACATCCAGGGCATGTAGGTCGATCGCGAGGCCTCGTTCGGTCAGCGCATGTAATTGCCCGGCATCGGCGGGGTTTCTGCAACAGGCGATTACCTGCCATCCCGCCTTTGCGAACTGCTCGGTTAATTTCAAGCCAATGCCGCGGTTGGCACCGGTGATCAAAATGGTTTGATTTGTCATTAGAACGCCCCTTGATAGCGATTTAACGAGAATACCTTGTCGCTCCAACCGATTCAGTCGACGGACAAAAACGGCTCAGAGTTCGATTTCGTGATTTGGCAGGTAATCCTGCAGCAGGTGGCACAGGCAATCCTGGCGCACAACCAGTTTGTCGCGGGTAATCATCGCCGGCATCATCGTATTGTTCAAATAAATCTTGCCCGCTTCGACGCGCATGATGTCGTCGGTGACGTCGTGACCGTCGGTATCGGTGATCGAAATCGGGCGCTCGACCCGGGTATAACCAAATACCTGATGCGGGTCGAATAGCGTAAAGTTACGGCTCTCGAAATCGGGTTCGAAACACAAATCCACGTCGGCCTCCGGGTCGAACTCGAAACTGACATCCTCCGGGATATTCAAAGTGAGATGCGATTCGACCAGGTGCAGCGCGTGCCGCGTCGGCTGTTTGTCCGGCAATTTGTCGAGGTTCAACATATCCTCCATGAAACGGCAGGCATGCTCGATGCCTGCGGGGTCGCCGGGTAACCCACATTCGAGCGTCGCCGCTGGGCAAATGCCGTTAAAGGCCATGGTGCAGACGCCGTAGTGGTTGAACACCATGCCGACCCGATTGAAGCGCGCCGCCAGATTCTGGTTTTCGAAACTGGGATCGGTTATGCAGGCGTAATGCGGGTTTTTGCCCGTATTGTTATGGATATCGATGGCCGCGAACAGCGGCAGGCCGTGGGCGATATCGACCACGCGCTGCATCATGCCCGAGGTCGCGCTCGGTGCCAGATCGGTGCCCGGCCAGCAGCGGTTATAGTCCACCTGACCCGGCAAAAAGCGGCGATTTGCTTCGGCGGCGCGCACGTTGCCGATAAACAGCAAAACCGAACGCGGGAGACCCTCTGGATAACCGGCTAGTACTTTTTGCATAGCCTTGAGGCCGGAGTATTCGTTGCCGTGCAGCAGGATCGACACGAACAGGAAATTCGTATCCCTGCCGTCGAGTTGAATCAGGGTCGGGTTGGGGAACAGGCTGCGGATATTTTCGATGTTTATATCAAAAAACCCGTCGGGCAGACCGTGCAGCCGGTCAAAATAATCGATCATGCGCCGGGGTCCCGCCAGCGGTGCACCGGCTGGTTGCTGTGCGCCTGCTCGATGTATTCACGCACCAGTTGCGCGCTATCGCCGAACCGTTTCCAGTGACTGGTAATCCAGCGGGCGCCGGTGGCCTCCTGTTTGACGCGGGCTTCGATAATGTCGAGCCAGCGCTCGGTGTCTCCGATCCCGGCCTGTTCCAGATTGGCGCGCGCCAGCGGAATCGCCCGCTCGAGCAGCATATCCTTGAGCGACGATTCCCGACCATCGGGCCAGTGTACTCTGGCGTCGAGGCCTGCGCGCGCGGCACGGTAAAAGTCGGCATCCAGCGTCGCATAAGGCACTTGCGTCAAGTCGTCGCCGAGGGCTTTCAAGCCTTCGGTCAGACCTACGTAAAATACGATGTTGGCGAGGGTATCGACCAGGGTCGGACCCGACGGCACCACGCGCAACTCGAGTCGCAGGTGGTAGCTGCCATCCGGGTTGCGCGCGATGATCGGGCGTACCCAGCGCCAGATGGTGCCGTTGTGCAGACTTAGGTGGTGCAGATCCTCGACCGGCCGCTCGAGCACTTCGGGCAGGATCGGGCTGTAATAAAAGTTGTCTTCGAACAGGTCGAGCAACGAATCGATATAACGCTTGCCGAGGTGCACGCGCGGGATTATGTGGTTTTCTATCTCTCGCACGTTACGGGTGTCGACCGCCTGTTTGAAGATGCCGATGCGCGATTCCTGCCAGCAGCATTTACCGAGCACCAGCGGCGAGTTCGCGGTGGCGCCCAGGATCATCATGCTCGACCACAGCCCGGCGTGGTAGCAGGGTACGATTTCATCGAAGGGGACTTGCAAATGAATTTGCAGCGAAGTCGCAAGCGCCTCGAGCATGACGTCGGTTTTTTCGACCACCAGTTGCTCGTCGCCGTCGAGGTGCAGGTGGATCGGTTTGCCGCGCATGCGCAGCAGCTGGCGGTTGAGCAGATTGTAGCGATGCAGCTCGGTCATGTATTCGTCGGGATTCAGGTGGTCGGGGGTGACGCTGGGGAACACGCCGAACATGCCAATGTGCGTGTCGAATTGCTCTGCGGCGTCGGTGGCTTGCCGCAACAGCGATGTCAGGTCCGCTTCGACCCGGTTGAAGACGTCGCCCGCGTAGCTGAATGGATTGCCGTTGATTTCCATGTTGAACTTGGCCAGTTCAGAGGTAAATAGCCGATTCCCGGTGGCCTTGATGATATCGATATTATTTTTACTCGGGTTGCCGCTAGTGTCCGCCAGGCATAGCTCGAGCTCATAGCCGAGCACGCGGCTTTCGTTGTCGAAAGCCTGTTTGGCGAATAACCCGCGCACGAATTCGGTCTCCCGCTCCAGCTGCTGCTGGAAGCGATCGTAGTCGGCTTTTTCGAAATGTTCCTTTTGTATTTCTTCGCCCATTACGTCCAAGTATAAGATAGATGTCCGGGGATTGACTAGCTTCCCGTCGGAGCGGATTGCAGGCAACACACCGGCCAGGTAGTTTTAACCCTTGAGGCTGTTTATACTTTGTGCTTCCTGATCGAGAGCGCCATGTCCGCCATTCTGCAAGTTTCCAACCTGGTCAAGTCCTTCGGCCCGATCAAGGCGGTGCGCGATGTCAGTTTCGAGATCCGGCGGGGCGTCTGTTTCGGCCTGCTCGGGCCCAATGGCGCCGGCAAGACCACAACCATCGAAATGATGGAGGGCATTAGTAGCCCCGACAGCGGAACGATTCTTTACCAGGGCGAAGCGCTCGGCAAGCAGTTTCGCAACGAAGCCGGCATCATGTTCCAGACTACCGCGTTACAGGAATTTATCACGGTGCGCGAAATCATGGTTCAGTTCAGCCGCTTTTATCCTGCCGCGGCGAGCATCGATGAACTCGCCGAGCAGTTCACCCTGCACGAATTTCTGAACCAGGATACGCGCAAACTCAGCGGCGGTCAGAAGCAGCGCCTGCTGCTGGCGATGGCGCAGATCAATAATCCGAAGATCCTGTTTCTCGACGAACCCACCACCGGGCTGGACCCGCAATCGCGGCGCAACCTGTGGCAACAGGTGCAACGGGTCAAGGAGCAGGGTGCGACCATTTTGTTGACCACGCACTACATGGAAGAGGCCTATGAGCTCTGCGATGAAATCGCGATCATGGACCATGGCCGCATCATCGCGCACGATGCGCCGGATGCATTGCTGGCGGCGCATTTCGACGATGTCGTGGTGCAAATCCATGCGGCCGATATTCCGCGCGAAATCGGCGAGTCTGAATTTGATGCGACCTATCGTAACGACAGCGCGCATATCGTCACCGGCGATGTCAACAAGACCATCGAGCGGCTATTGCATTTCGAAATCCCGTTGAACCGCTTGCGAATTCGAGCGCGCGATCTCGAAGACTTGTTTTTGGAGCTGACCGGAAAGGAATTACGCGCCTGATGTGGAACCGAATCTATGCGCTCTTCGTCGCGCGCAACCTGGAGTTCTTTCGCGATCGTGCGGCCTTGTCGTGGAGTGTGCTGCTGCCGGTGTTGATCATTATTGTTTTCGCGTTCGCCTTTACCGACGACAATCCGGAAAAATTCAAGGTCGCGCTGGTCGCGAGCGAGAATTTAGAGGGTGCGGCCGCCGTGTTTCGCGAAACACGTTTCATCCGCTTCATCGAATACGACGATGTCGCAGCCAGTTTGCTCAAGATCGAACGCCATCAGGTCGATATGCTGTTCGACCCGAGCACAAATCGTTACTGGATTAACCAGACCTCGCCCAACGGTTACATCGTCGAAAAACTGCTGTTGGCGGCCTTTGCCGACTCGGGTGAAAGACTGCGGCAACACCTGGTAGAGGGCGACGAAATTCGCTACATCGATTGGGTTATCCCGGGCGTGATCGCGATGAATATCATGTTTGGCGCCTTGTTCGGCATCGGCTATGTGATCGTGCGCTACCGCAAATTCGGCGTGCTCAAACGGCTGCGCGCGACGCCGGTGACCGCGATGGAATTTTTGAGTGCGCAAATCCTGTCGCGCCTGTGGCTGCTGGTAGTGGTGAATACCGTCATCTTTATCGCGATGGATTATTTCGTCGATTTCCGCATGCACGGGTCTTATTTCAACCTGTTTTTGGTGTTTACCCTCGGCTGTATCAATTTAATCTGCTGTGGGCTGGTGGTGGCGGCGCGCATTTCCACCGAGGAAGTGGCGAACGGCGTTTTGAATCTGTTCAGCTGGCCGATGATGTTCCTGTCCGGGGTCTGGTTTTCACTCGAGGGTGCGCATCCGGCGATGCAGCAGTTTGCGCTGCTGTTGCCGCTGACGCATGTCACCGATGCGGCGCGCGAAATTATGATCGACGGCGCCGGCATTGTGCAGGTATCGGATCACTTGCTGGCGCTTGGCATTTCGAGCGTTATTATGTTGATTATCGGCGCGAGGATCTTCCGATGGGAGTAGTTTCCGACCAGGTCATCCTGTTTTGCCTGTTGGGCATCGTCTTCGGCCTGCTGGTCTGGGGCAAGATTCGCTACGACCTGGTCGCATTCGGCGCTTTGGTAACGGCGATAGTGATCGGTGTGGTGCCGCAGGAAAACGCCTTCGCGGGCTTCGGCCATCACGCCACGGTTATCATCGCGCTGGTGTTGATCGTCAGCCGCGGCCTGTCGAATTCGGGCGCCATCGAATTGATCGCCAAGCGCATCATATCGGGCGGCCGTTCGCTGTTTACGCACATCAGCGTAATGTCGGGAGTGTCGGCGGTACTGTCGGCGGTGATGAACAACGTGGCCGCGCTGGCGTTGCTGATGCCGATCGACATGCAGGCCGCGAAGAAGGCCAAGCGTAGCGTGGCCCTGACCCTCATGCCGCTATCGTTCGCGTCGATCCTCGGCGGCATGATTACGCTAATCGGCACCCCACCCAATATCATTATCGCCAGTTTTCGCGAACAGGCGGTAGGTGAGCCCTTCGGTATGTTCGACTTTTCGCCGGTGGGCGCGGTAACCGCACTGGTCGGCGTCATCTTCATCGTCGCAGTCGGCTGGCGGTTGATTCCGCTGCCCGCGGGCGACGACGGCAAATCGGATGTTCCGCTACCGCACGAGGATTACGTCGCCGAAGTCAGGGTCGCTGAAGGCTCGAGTATTATCGGCCGCCGGGTGCGCGATCTGGACCGCGAGGCGGACGAGGCCGATGTCGCCATCGTCGGCCTGGTGCGCCAGGGTAAACCATTGCCCGGAAAGGCGCGTGTCGAACAAATCCGCCAGGGCGACATGCTGGTGATCGAAGCGGATGCGGAACATATCGACGCCTTTGTCGGCAGCTTCCAGCTCGATTATATCGGCAGCGAAAAATACAGCGGCCATGCCGCCGAGGGCCTGTCGCTGGTGGAGGCGGTGGTGCCGGAAAACGCGCGTATCGAGGGCCGCAGCGCCTTGAGCCTGCGGCTGCTGTATCGGCATGGAGTGACCTTGCTCGGCGTGTCGCGCAAGGGTAAGACTTTCCGTGACCGAGTGCGCAAGCTCGATACCCGGGCCGGTGACGTATTGCTGCTACTCGGCCCCAGCGAGCGCATCGACGATGTCGTCCTGTGGCTCGGCTGCCTGCCGCTACAGGAGCGCGACTTGCAAGTGGTGCAGCGTCACAAGGCCTGGATCGCGGTGGCGAGTTTTGCGCTGGCCATCGCCGCGGCCACTTCCGGCATCATACACCTACCGGAAGCGCTGGCGTTGGTGTGCATCGTCATGGTTGGGTTCAACATCGTGCCGCTGAAGGAGATCTATACCTCGATCGAGTGGCCGGTAATCGTTTTGTTGGGATCGATGATCCCCATCGGGTCGGCGTTGGAAGCCTCCGGCGGCACCGTGTTGATCGCGCAGCAAATCATCGAATTCGCCGCTGGTTACGGGCCTGTAATCGTGCTCACGCTGTTGATGATAGTGACCATGACCCTCTCCGATGTGCTCAACAATACCGCGATCACGGTCATTGCCGCGCCGATCGCCATCGATATCGCCAACCGCCTGAGCGTCAATCCCGATCCGTTTTTGATGGCGGTTGCAATCGCCGCCTCCTGCGCCTTTTTAACGCCGATCGGACACAAGAACAATACCCTGATCATGGGGCCCGGAGGTTACCGCTTCGGCGACTACTGGCGCATGGGCCTGCCGCTGGAAGTGATCGTGATAGCAGTTTCGATCCCGATGATCCTGATCGTCTGGCCGTTTTAGTTTAGGCCATCATCCCCGCGAATTAATTCTGGGTCAGAGCAAAAACTATTTAGTTTTTGCTCTGACCCAGAATTATTTGTCGGAGTTTACTCTGAGGAAATTTTGTGGTCTTTGGGGCCTAAGCGGATAAAATACCCGATTGGCCCAATGTAGCAGCGAACCATGACCACCATCAAACAAAACGATCTGATCGAAAGCATCGCCGATGCCCTGCAGTACATTTCCTATTACCATCCGGCGGATTTCATCCGCGCCATGGACGAGGCCTACCAGCGCGAGCAAAACCCGGCGGCGCGCGATGCGATCGCACAGGTTCTGATTAATTCGCGCATGTGCGCGCTCGGGCATCGCCCGATCTGCCAGGACACCGGCATCGTCACGGTGTTTTTACGGGTCGGCATGCAGGTACAGTGGGATGCCGAGATGTCGGTTAGCGATATGTGTAACGAAGGGATTCGGCGCGCTTATCAAAACCCGGACAACGTGCTGCGCGCTTCGATTCTCGATGATCCCGACGGCGCGCGAAAAAACACCGGCGACAATACCCCGGGCGTTATCCACTACGACATCGTGCCGGGCGACAAGGTCGAGGTGCATGTCGCCGCCAAGGGCGGTGGCTCGGAAGCCAAGTCCAAGTTTGCGATGCTGAATCCGTCCGATTCGGTGGTCGACTGGGTGCTTGGCCAGATACCGTTGATGGGCGCCGGTTGGTGCCCGCCCGGGATGCTTGGTATCGGTATCGGCGGGACCGCCGAAAAGGCGATGTTGCTGGCCAAGGAAGCGCTGCTGGACCCGATCGATATTCATGATCTGCAGCAACAGGGCGCCGGCAATCGCGCCGAGGAATTGCGTCTCGAGCTGTATGACAAGGTCAACCGGCTCGGCATCGGCGCGCAGGGGCTCGGTGGGCTGACCACGGTAATGGACGTCAAGGTCAAGGACTATCCGTCGCACGCCGCCAACAAGGCGATCGCCGTGATCCCGAACTGCGCCGCCACGCGGCATACCCATTTCACGCTCGACGGCCGCGGCCCGGCCAAACTCGAGCCACCGAAACTGGAAGACTGGCCCGAAGTGACACGCGACACCGGTGATAACGTCAAGCGCGTCAATCTGGATAAGGTAACGCGCGCCGAGGTCAAGACCTGGCAACCGGGCGATACGCTGCTGTTGAACGGCAAGATGCTGACCGGGCGCGACGCCGCGCACAAAAAGATGGTCGACATGCTGGCCAAGGGCGAGGCCTTGCCGGTCGATCTCAAGGGCCGCTTTATTTATTATGTCGGCCCGGTCGATCCCATCGGCGACGAGGTCGTCGGACCGGCCGGACCCACCACCGCCACGCGCATGGATAAGTTTACCCGCACCATGCTCGAGCAGACCGGATTGCTCGGTATGATCGGCAAGGCCGAACGCGGCCCCACGGCGATCGAGGCGATCCGTGATTTTGAGTCGGTTTACCTGATGGCGGTCGGCGGCGCGGCCTATCTGGTCGCGCAAGCGATCAAGGGCGCCGAGGTGGTGGCCTTCCCCGAACTCGGTATGGAGGCGATTTACGAATTCGAACTCGAAGATATGCCGGTGACCGTCGCCGTAGACCATAGCGGCGAATCGGTACACCAGACCGGCCCCAGGATCTGGGCCGAAAAAATCAGCCAACAAGTGGTCGATTTCAATCCCTAGCGAACCGGTGCTATCGGCGGTAAACCCGCGCCAACGACCAGACTTCGACGAATTCGACGCCGGCGCGGTGCAAGGTTCGGGTGATTTCACCCACGGTTGAACCGGTGGTCACAATATCGTCGACGATGGCGACGTGACGATAATCGCAGCTCGCGGCGTAGTTAAACGCCCGGCGCATATTTACTTCACGCTGGGTCGCGCTCAGGCCCGACTGACTCGGCGTCGCGCGCCGGCGGGTCAGCGCTTTGCGGGCAAGCGGTATGCCGAATTCGCGCGACCATAGGCGCGCAATTTCGTCGGCCTGGTTGTATCCGCGCTCGAGCAAACGATCACGGTGTAACGGCACCGGCAGTAAAACTTCGGTCAAGGGGGCGCAGCGGCGGAAAGGCTCGAAACATTGCCGGCACAGGGTTTTCGCCAGGTGTAGTGCCTCGGAATATTTGAGTTGCTGCAGATATTCCCGCGTCAGGCCCCGATACTCTAGCGGCGCGATCATGCGTTGCCAGCGCGGCGGGTTCAGCAGGCAGACGGGACAAACCCGGCCGCTTACCGGATTCGGCTGCGCACAATATAAGCATGGATTCGGCACCGGCTGCAGTTGCTCGGCGCAAGCATCGCAGAGCGATTCCGCATTATCGAGTTCGCAACCGCAGGCAAGGCAGAGCCCGGGGGCCAACAAATAGTTTACGAAATCGACAATTTGCCGCTTAACCAGTCTTCCCGACATTGACTATTCCCTGTCTTGCAATAGACTTGGCGTTCTTCAAGTTTGACGGCCGCTCCGATGACCGACGCAGTGCAATCCATTCGCCACGACTGGACGCTAGGCGAAATTAAAGCGCTTTTCGAATTGCCTTTCAACGATTTGTTGTTCCAGGCTCAAACTACGCACCGCGCCAAATTCGATCCGAACGCGGTGCAGATCAGCACTTTATTGAGCATTAAGACCGGCGCCTGCCCCGAAGACTGCGCCTATTGCCCGCAGAGCACCAAGTACGATACCGGACTCGAGCGCGAGCGCTTGCTGCCGCTCGAGGAGGTGCGCGCGGCGGCACTGAACGCTAAGCAGAATGGCGCCACGCGCTTCTGCATGGGGGCAGCCTGGCGCAACCCGACCGACAAGAATCTCGATAAGGTCATCGAAATGATCAGCCTGGTCAAGGATCTCGGGATGGAAACCTGCGTCACTCTCGGCATGTTGACGCGCGCGCAAACCCGCAAACTGAAAACCGCCGGGCTCGATTATTACAATCACAACCTCGATACTTCGCCCGAGTATTACCAGGAAATCATCACTACGCGCAACTACCAGGACCGCCTTGATACGCTGGAAAACCTGCGCGCGGAGGATATCAACGTCTGTTGCGGCGGCATTATCGGCATGGGCGAAACCGATAAGGATCGCGCCGCGCTGCTGCAGCAGCTCGCCAACCTGCCCGAGCACCCGCAAAGCGTGCCGATCAACCTGCTGGTGCGGGTCGAAAATACCCCGCTCTACGGTACCGACGAGCTCGACGGGCTCGAATTCGTCCGCACGATCGCGGTCGCGCGTATCATGATGCCGGCCTCGGTGGTGCGCTTGTCCGCCGGGCGTACCGCGATGAGCGAAGAGTTACAGGCGCTGTGTTTTCTCGCCGGCGCGAATTCCATTTTCTACGGCGACACGCTGCTGACCACACCGAATCCGGAACAAAACGAAGATCTCGAACTGTTCGATAAACTCGGCATCGTCGCCAACGGCGAACAAGCGCAGGAGTCGAGCGGTAACGCCGCCGCCTGATTGTTACTAGGATTGAGCGCAGCTGAGTATCACTTTAAGCGCCGCGGTCGAACGTGGGTTTGCTGATCGATTGATCGATGTCTTGGGCTATTTATTATAAATTAGTCGTCGCTGCCAACTAATCGAAGTCATCTTCATAGCAGGGACATATATATTAGCGGGCATGAAAGTTCGGCACTTTATTTGCGGAGGAAAAACGGTTTCGATTGAGTCATTCGTTGACATTTGTAAACAGTTGTCGCAATAATAATAAAAGGGAAAATAATAAAAAACAATAATTACTGAAGCATACCGACTTTACCTAAGGCCGGTTTCGGGCTGCCAAATGGTGTTGCGCGAACATCCAGGCGTAGTGATGGAGGAGTCATTGTAAGCATGAGAATGGATGGGCTAGTATCCTTCCTGATCGCGGCGCTCGCGCTAATTGCTGCCTGTGAGCCCGTTTCTGCTGCAACCGAGCGTGTCGTTGACTACGAATACGATGCCGCCGGGAGTGTTAGAAATTTTGTGTCAATTCTTTAATGTGCAGCATAATGCTGTTAGGAGAATTGATAATGACAGACAAATTCGATTTTAATAAAGCCCTGAAGGCGATTCAGTCTGGGCAAGC
>Ga0126332_10000492_pt1 | contig 14250 bp, 11 predicted proteins | sample InaspJWI42metaG_FD_94482 | JGI IMG/M metagenome (GOLD analysis project Ga0126332, IMG submission 94482) | Marine gutless worms symbiont microbial communities from Oahu, Hawaii - Inanidrilus sp. 2 OAHU.JWI-42 metaG | ecosystem: Host-associated > Annelida > Digestive system > Unclassified...
AAAAGGACCATGAAACCAGGTTTAAGGCAAATTCAAATCGTTTCCTTTCAATTTCGTCAATATTCAGTTTAGTTTCGGGTAGTTATCCTTTAATTCAAAAATCTTAACCGGACAGCAGTGATAATTAATATAGGTGAAATCTAGGATCGGCTCATGCAGAATAACCCGGGATTAAAGGTTCTTCAATCCAGCGGTTACATTCTGCACGGTCAGGCCACCGACATCATCAATCGCGGTTGTAACGGATTTATTCAAAAGCCCTTCGATCTGGTGGACCTTTCGCAAAAAATAAGAATCATACTGGACGGATAACGAGGCGCACATCTTCGTCAATAGGCCGTGCAGGCGGTGGACGGCAAAAGCTGCCCGCCTGCAGGCGGCGTTCTTATTGCAGCGGCCAGCCGCCCGATCCATACACAGATGTAAGAATTGGGCCCGTTTCGGCAGTAGAAACCGAGATTCATTAACAACCGGAAAAGGAGGTTTGAGTATGAAGGTCGAGGTCAACGGCATACAGGTCAACTACGAACTGTCCGGCAAAGCAGACGGACCGGTGGTGATGTTGAGCCATTCCCTGTGCACAAGTCTTAAAATGTGGAATCCACAGATGTCGGCACTGGCGCAACACTTTCAAGTCCTGCGCTACGACACGCGCGGTCATGGCGGCAGCGAGGCACCCCCAAATGCATATACCCTCCGTCAATTGGGAGAAGATGCCATCGGTTTACTGGATAAACTGGAAATTGACAAGGTGCACTGGGTCGGCATATCCATGGGCGGCATGATCGGTCAGAATCTTGCCCTGAATCATGCGCATCGGCTGAACAGCCTTGTTTTGTGCGACACCACCGCCATCATGCCCGAGGATGCCCAGCCGGTTTGGCAACAGCGTATTGATACGGCAAAAAGTCAGGGGATGCCGTCTCTTGTGCAGGAAACCCTGGAGCGCTGGTTCACACCGCCGTATCTTGCAAAGAATCCGCCGCTGGTGCAGCATATCCGGGAACAGATTTTGACCACACCGGTGGCGGGCTTTGTCGGCTGCAGCGAAGCCATCCGCCGCCTCAATTATATCGACCGGCTGGCCCGGATTCAATTGCCGACACTGATCATCGTCGGCGAAGACGATCCCGGAACACCGGTCTCGGCCTCTGAAGCCATCCATGAGCGTGTTGCCGGCTCCGAGCTGGAAATTCTGCCGGCCGCCCGGCACCTGTGCAATATTGAACAAACCGAGGCCTTTAATAACGCACTTTTGCCGTTTCTGCAGCGCCACGGCAGGGAGTAGAGGCACCGCCTTTTTATTGCGATCTTTAAACTGAATCAAACAGGAGTGAAAATGGAGCGAATTACTCTGGGCCAAACCGGCCTGAAAGTTCATCGTCTCGGTTTCGGCGGTATTCCGATCCAGCGGGTCGATGAAAAACAGGCCATCGAAACCGTTTTGCATGCCGTCAACAGCGGCGTGGATTTTATCGATACCTCCAGAGCTTATACGACCAGTGAAGAACGCATCGGTCGGGCCCTGCAGCAGACGGACAGGAAGGTCGTGCTGGCCTCCAAATCCCATAGCCGATCAGCCGACGGCATGCGAAGGGATATTGACACCAGCCTGAAAAACCTGAAAACAGATTTCATAGATCTTTATCAATGCCATTTCGTTAAAGACAAAGAGGAATTTGCAAAAATCGTTTCTCAAGGCGGATGTCTGGAAGCCATGCTCAAGGCCAAGGAAGAAGGTCTCATCGGGCATATCGGCCTGACCAGTCACAGCCTGGATCTTTTGGCGGATGCACTCGAACAGGACTTGTTTGAAACAATTATGGTGTGCTTCAGCTTTCTGGAACCTGCTGCAGCCGAAAAGGTCATCCCCCGGGCACTTGAAAAAAATGTCGGCGTGATAGCCATGAAATCTTTTTCGGGCGGCGTTCTGACGGATCCGCAGTTGGCGCTAAAGTACGTGCTATCACAACCCGGGGTAGTTTCCATACCGGGTGTTGAAGACAAACACCTGTTTGACCAAAATTGGTCGGTCTATCAAGGTGATTGGGAATTGAGTGAAGATGAGATAAAAGATATTGATAAAATTCGCAGGCAATATGACAAGGTCTTCTGTCGGCGCTGCGATTACTGCCAGCCCTGTTCGGAGGACATCCCCATCCAGCTTATTCTCGGCATGCGATACGCGATTCGAAGATTCGGCGAGGCTGTTTTACAGAAAGAATGGATGCAGACAGGGCTGGAAAAAGCCAGGCACTGTTCGCAGTGCGGGGAGTGCATGGAAAGATGTCCCTACGAACTTCCCATACCGGATCTCATCGAAGGCAATCTTCGCTGGCTGGATGAAGAATATAATGTATGATCCCCAGCAGGGAGATTCAGTAAAGATCCGGGCCTAGAGGATCCGGCTTTGGTTCAACCCCTGGAAGGGGGCGCTTTTTGACCGAGCTGATTTCAAACTTCAACCGGAGCGTTGGAGTGTTGGAAAACCTACATACATGACAAACATTTGCTGGGAATCAAACCCGAGATTAACGGGATTCTCTTACTTTGGAACCCAAGAGGCTTATACCATTACTCCAACATTCCACAACTCCCTAGATTTTTCAATGCGTAGATGTCTGTTTGTAACCCAGCCCTGAGGACCAGGATTTCCATGTTAAACAAAATCCGCTTCAATACAACTGTTTCAGAACAACCGCAAACTGCTTCCGAAAATTCGGGGGTGTGGTTGCTAGAATCCCGCGATCCTGTAAGATCGATAATAATTTTGTCGGCGCACTATTTTCGTCGCCGACGATTTCATTATGACCGGCCTTGACTTCGACATTATCCACCAGCGGGTCGGAATCAATTTTAATATAGTACTGCTCGACCACACTAAACACATAGTCATCCTCTATGCATTGTCCACTGCCACTGCGACGCCGGCAGCTGTCACGTTCGTCGGTGACGATTTTTGTATATTCGTCGACTTTTTGAATGAGCGTACCTGGATTGCGGATGAAATCGGATGCCGAAGTAATTTCAAACCACTTATCGCCACTGATCATCTGGCAAATCGGAATGATTATCCCCAAGGTAACATTCGTCAGGGTTTGAGAGCCACAATGTTCGGAAGCGGAAACACCGGCAAACGGCGATGAAATAGTCACAAGACGAAAACGGGCGTCCGTTTGCCAGCCCGATCCTTCCTCTCTTCCCTGGATGAAGGCCTTGCGCGCTACTAATCCTCCTTGGCTATGGCCGATCACCGTCACGGTTTTATTGTTCATCCGGGAGATAAGCGTTTTGAGTGCATCGATTAACTGGGCCGAGCTATCCATCATTCGATCGCGGTCGTTGTAACTAAAACAAACGGTTTGCTGACCATGAAATGCAAAAACATTCGCCAAAGCTAGAAATTTGCCGGCGGAGCCCTTGCAGCCATGGACCAGCACTGTGACCGGTTCATCTCCATTTAGCCGCAATCTGCGATCATCTTCATGGGTGCAGTTGCTCAGATGCGGGATCGTTATATCCATAGTCGGCTCCGGCAGGCGTTGGGACTGAAGTTGTGGATACACTTGCGGGTTTGGGCTAGTATACCGGCTGCAGCCATTATTAGATATGATCAACAGCGCGATCAAAAGAATTTTTAACAAGAAAATGGGATGTTTTATAATGCGCCTCATATGGGGAGCCCGAATCCAGGATGCTTGTATATCATAATTATAATTTCCAACCTTCATTTACATATATTCCCGTGGACGTGCAAGTAGAAAATAGGAAAAGCCATTGATTTGGTTCAAAAATGACCGGAGTTGGTGGTCGGCCGGGAAAAAGTGGTTGAACCAGAACCGACCATGGGGGGTGAGGACATGGCTTTTTACCTGGAAAAGCTAAATGGATGCTTTTTCTTTCTCGGTGTGGGTCGGGAAGGCGGCACCTCCATTGATAATCCCGAATTTAATTTCAATAAAGATATCCTGTTCCTAGGCGTGGAAAACTACTGTCGAATGGCCGAGGCTATTTCATTCCAGCCGACAATGTGGCCTCATAAGTAGCGGTTAACTCCTGGGGTATTTCTCCGATTTCATCATCAAAAATCGTCGGTTCGTCAACTGCAACGTCCATTTTTTGCATTTGGTTCATAAACTGCGACACAATCTTAAACATCAGCTCCAGCAATTCAGCAGCAGAGATCCTGAGGGGTTTCTGCTTCAAAACTTTGCCGACCGCGTTTATCTGCTCCAATTCAAGCTTGAGATCTTCTAAGTCTTTAAGCAATTCTATGATTTTCGCTCTAATTATCGGACTAGTTTTAGGGACATCGACACCGTTTTGCCATTTTTGTCGAAACCGGCTGATGGCTTTGTGAGAACAATTGTTAAGGTCTCGGTGGCTTTTTTTAGTTTTGAATATCTTTTGCATAGCCACACACGTGCGGATTATCTCTTTGATAAAATCCGCGTGATTGCGAACCTCTTGCCTGATCAGTTTTGAAGCGTTTTTAGCTAGGGTCGTCCGGACCGATTTTAAAATTTCATGATTTGCGGCAATTTTATCCGCAAATTCCTGGCGGGCATTGTACCAGAACTTCACATTTACGTTGTTATACAATTCAGCCAAGGATTCGATCGTCATGCCGGTATCTTTTTTCAGCCGCATTATTTCAGGCAGGATCTTTCCGGCTCTATCGAAGAGCCGCAGCCCTGTGACGACAAAAAATATCATGCCGACCGCCGCATGCCAATCCTGAAGGTGTAGGACGCGGGGAAGATCATTGTAGATCGAGCACAGCACTTCATTTTCAAATAAATGTGAGGGTGTGGCATAAAAGGGCGTTCCGGCCAACAAAGGTTGGTCAATTTCGCGACGATTCTCCGGTCTGAAACATACCGCAGTTTCAAGATCAATCAGACCCATGGAAAATGCCCCGGCGGAAGCCAAAAAGAAGGGAGATTTGGTTGATTTGGCGGCAATAAAAATATTCTGGGGTTTCATATCTCTTAATGCCACTCCCTTTTCTTTTAAACGTGCCAAAAGGTCGATAATATTTGCGATAACCCCTTTGAATTGTGATGTATACTGGTCGTAGTTTTTTTCGCGTATGTATTGACGGATGGTTTGGGTGTAGTTTTGAATACTTTCCTCTTTTTCTACAAAGAGTTTTTTCATTAAGGTATTCAATTCATCATAAAAATCTGCCGGCAGATCAAGTACCGCCTTATCTATTTCTTTTCCAGCTAAATAGTTCAACAGCCACTCTCTGCGCGTATGCATAGGGACCGCGGACATGGAATGAAAATACTGTTCCAAAAATGGTGAAATTTCCTTTTCAAAATAGGTGTTAACATCATTAACACTGAAAAAAGCCGCAGCATTTTCGTTGCCGTATCTTTGTTCGAAAAGCTCAAGATCCCACAGGGCGTCATAATTCGACAATATTTCTTTCTGCATTTCTTTTTGAATATTATGCATTTTATCAAGAACGCTGCTGAAAAAATCGTGTTTGGATAGATCCATAAAATAGGCGAAACTATCTCCTATTTTAAGATATTGTTGCAATTGCGGAGAATCTTTGAGCCATTTTGTATATTTGGTTTCAAGTTCTTCGGGCTTGAGGCCCTCGTTGTCGCAAAGGCGGGGGATTTTCTGCAATACCACGGATATACTCGGGACAATGCATTCGATATCTGAAGAAAGCCTATCGACGATTCGACGTTCAAAATTGATCCCGTGAATATACTCGTTAAAATTAGTGATTGAACGCGGCGGCACTTTTACGACCAGCATTTCATCAAAGATTACCTTGTAACAGGTGCTTTTGCTCCCGCCGTCTATGTCCATCGGTTCGATGGTCATACGCCTTGATTTCCATGATCCCGCACGCTCAACGCGCAGTTCAAAAGCTTTGACCGAGCTGGTTCTCGAAGAGTGCAGAGGGATAATTTCGGCCGGATCCTGGTCCGAGTAGGAAGCGCCCAGTTGGAGTCGATAGAGGTTTAAAAAAAAATTTAGAATTCGCGTCACATCTTCAACGCTTCTTGATTTTATTAATGCGGCTGCGTCGTCTTTTGCCATTGGCTAATCTCTCTACTTCGTTACAGAAATACGTATCCGCGGGGCGAGGTTAGAACAAAATCGGTTTTCATACCAGTCCGCAGGGCGAATTCGGCTAAACAGGAAAAACCGATGCGAAATAGGCTTGTGTGGATTATGATATCAAATAAATAAAGATCGTGCGAGACTTGTTTCAAACTAGTTTCACCCTGATCGAGTTTTTTGGCTCGATTAGGGTGTCACATTGAAATGGAACCTGGGCGGAAATTTGTCCGTTTTTTGTCGTACAAAAGCGATACCTTTGCTGCGGACCGGGTCGGTTTCGATCCCATGGCGCAACCGGAATCGACTGCCGGAATTGTGAATACTTTCGGGGCCGTGTCAAGCACAGGCACGTCATTGACAAAATTGACTTGGTCATAGAATTTTGATATCGTCAAAAGGAATTCATGGGCGAAGAACGTGACGATATGCCCCGACGAGCGCGGCTAGATGCTCCCGGCACTTTGCACCATGTGATCATTAGAGGAATCGATTGACGTCGAATTGTTGATGATCAATGGGATCGAAAAGAATTCATTTCCCGATTCGGACGCATTGCTCGGGACACCTGGACAGCTGTTAATCCCTGGGCCTTGATGACCAACCATTCCCATCTTCTTTTGTGCAGCGGTCCCTTTGGTCTTTCCACCGTTATGCGCCGACTCCTGACCGGGTATGCGATTGTATATAACCGCCGCCACAGGTGAAACGGATATCTGTTTCAAAACCGGTACAAATTAATTAATCGATAGTAAATAATCAAATGTCTATGGGAGTGAAGTTCTATGAATGATGCGCGTGCCTCCCTGGCCGGCAAGGATAACGAACGCCGGTTTTGATTGTTGATGATGAGCGGACCCTGAATCTGACCGAGCGCCATATCAGGCGTTGTGATAAAATTATCACCGACAACGGCATTGGCATTTCCGCCGATATCCTTGAGAAGATTTTCGAACCTCTTTTCGGTACCAAAAGCTTCAGCGTCGGCTTGGGTCTGAAGATTGTCAAGGATATCATGGAGGCGCACGGCGGTGGTATTGCGATTCAAAATAATTAAATGATAAGAGCAGAGAAGCTATGGGAAAGAGGTTATCATGTATCATAAAAAAAACTACATAAGTAAGATGTTTATGGCCTTTATGGGATTGGCTTTTCTTCATGCTGTTTTTTTCTTGCAGAATGGACAAGCCCAATCCACGTCAGAAACATTAAAATTAGTAATAATTCCACATCGATCTCATCTTGGCAATGAGCAAGTTTATAGCCCGGTTATCGACGCTTTAGAAAAAGAAACTGGAATTATTATTCAGTGGGTAGGGAGCAAAACATATGCTGATGTGATTGAAAAAATTAGAACCAAACAGGCGGATATTGGTTACGTCGGCCCCTTTGCTTATGTCGAAGCCCAGGATAATTTTGGTGTTCGATTAATTGCTCGTACTGTTGCTAAAAAAAAGAGAGAATATTATCGAAGTTTAATTATTACCCGAAAAGACTCCGGCCTGAACACGCTTAGGAGTCTTAAGGGTAAAAGCTTTGCTTTTACCGACCCGAAATCCACTTCCGGTTTCCTGTTTCCAATAGTTGGATTGAAGAAAGCAGGGATTAACTTGGAGGATTTTTCTGAGGTAAAATACGTTAAAAGACATGCCAACTCGCTCTTAGCGGTTTATAACAAGCATTCAGATGCCGGGGCTATTTCGAGCACAGCCAAAGATAAAGTTAAAGTAGATTTTGACAAACTTAAAATCCTCTGGAAATCCGATCCCATATATCGCGGCCCCTGGATAGCGAGGAAGGACATGCCTGATGAACAATTTTATAAGATTCAAAAGGCATTATTGGATATTAGTATGTATAATGATGCTGAAAAAATCTTCAAAGATCTTGGTACGAAAGGATTTGTGAAAGGCGATGACAGAGATTACAATAACGTTCGTGAAGTATTGAAATTGATGCAAGAACTAAAACAACTCCAGTAGCTGTCATTTTAGGGATATCTTTCGTTTCCGTATTTTAATCCATTCATTACAGAAGGCAAAACATGTTATCCATCCGAATCAGTATTCGTATAAAACTTGTCTTTTCCTTTTTTATATTAGTACTCGTCATCATCACTGTTTTAACTGTTTTTTCTTATGTTCGTACTCTCGATGCCATGCAAAATGAAATCCAAAAGCGCGGAATTGACGTGACGAAAACCTTCACCCAGATGGCCGCAACCTATATTTTTGAGATGGATTACATCACGATATTGGATAATGCGAACGAACTGGTGGAAAGAAGCGATATTCAGTCGATTACAGTGATGGACGCAATTGGAAAAGTATGGATAAGTTCGGATAACAGTCAAAAAAATTTCGTCCCGTTTGATTCGTTCTATGAAGATATTATTAATAACAAAGAATTAAAATATAGAAAAAATTGGAAAGATGATCAGCGGGTTTTAGAATTTGTCAGCCCAATAATTGCATTAGGGAAAGTTGCATATTTGTTGAAGGTGGAGATCTCATTGAGAAACCTTGAGAATCAGTTGGCTGAAAGTACACGTGAAATATTTATTCTTTCAATTGTTGTGATAACATTGGCTGTTCTTTTAGGGATCGCTCTGTCAAAGTTGTTAACAGCCCCTATTAAACAACTAGTTAAAGGAACGAATGAAATTTCCCATGGCAATTTAGATTATAGAATCAAGGTACCTTCTCAGGATGAAATCGGCGAATTAGCACAATCTTTCAACCTAATGACTGATAACTTACAAAAAGAATTGTCCGAGCGAAAACATGCGGAAGATAGGTTGAGAAAACACCGCGATCACTTAGAGGAGTTGGTGGAAAATCGAACAGCGGAAATAAAGAAAGCCTTTAGCGATCTCCAGATTGAGATTAGCGAACGCAAGTTGGCGGAAGAAACGCTGCGCGAAGGTGAAAGGCGTCTCCGAAAACAGAATAAGACCCTTATGGATCTGACAAGGAACAAATTACTGTACGACGGCGATCTGAATGCTACTCTGCGAGAATTCACTGAGGCATCCGCCCGAACCTTGGAGGTGGAGCGTACCAGTGTGTGGTTATACAACGAGGATCGGTCGAAAATTCACTGTGTAGAACTATATGAAATGAGTGCGCAACGCCATTCGGAAGGCATCAAACTGGCGAAATTAGATTATCCTACATATTTTAATGCATTGGAAACCGAAAGTACGATCTCAGCGTCCGATGCCCATGCCGATCTCAGAACCAAAGAATTTTCAGAATCCTATCTTTCTCCGTTCGGCATTACATCAATGTTGGATGCCCCGATTTGGGTGAGCGGCAAGATGGTGGGAGTTGTATGTCATGAACATGTAGGAGCCATACGCCAATGGAAGATGGATGAACAAAATTTTGCAGGCTCTATAGCCGATTTTATCTCGCTGTCATTAGAAATATCAGAGCGCAAGCAGGCCGAAAAGACAAAAGAACAGCTGGAAGCCCGACTTCAGCGAGCACAGAAAATGGAAGCTATCGGAACCCTTGCCGGAGGAGTGGCTCACGATCTGAATAATATTCTATCCGGTATTGTGAGTTATCCCGACTTGCTATTAATGCAACTTCCAGAAAATAGTCCACTAAGAAAACCTATTGCAACCATTCATAGGTCAGGAATAAAAGCTGCTGCGATTGTACAGGATTTACTAACATTGGCAAGAAGAGGAGTAGCAATTCCTGAAGTAGTGAACTTGAATGATATTATTGATGAATATCAAATAAGCCCTGAGTACGGCAAGTTAAAATCATACCATCCTTTTGCCGAAGTAGAAGCCAGTCTTGTACCTGATCTGTTAAATATATCAGGCTCGCCTGTTCATCTCTCGAAGACTGTTATGAATCTGGTTTCCAATGCAGCGGAGGCTATGCCGGATGGTGGGAAAATAATCATTTCGACAGCGAACCGCTATATTGATCAGCCGATAAGGGGTTATGACGATGTGCAAGAAGGTGATTATGTTGTCCTTACGGTTTCGGATAACGGCGTGGGAATATCTTCTGATGATTTAGACAGGATATTTGAACCTTTCTACACAAAAAAAACGATGGGAAGAAGCGGGACGGGTCTCGGGATGGCCGTCGTGTGGGGGACGGTTAAAGATCACAAAGGATATATCGAGGTACACAGTAATCAATGTCAGGGGACTACATTCACACTTTATTTTCCCGTCACAAGGAAAGAATTAGCCAAAGGTAAAATATCTTTGTCCATTGATGATTATAAGGGCAATGGGCAATCAGTATTAGTAGTTGACGATGTAAAGGAGCAAAGAGATATTGCATCGTCTATTCTATCTCAATTAGGCTATTCTGTGACGACCGTTTCATGTGGTGAAGCAGCCATTGAATACATGAGAGAAAATACTGCTGATTTGGTGGTTTTAGATATGATTATGGAACCTGGGATTGACGGATTTGAGACTTACAAAAAAATTACCGCTTTGCGTCCCGAACAAAAGACCATCATTGCAAGCGGATTTTCTGAGACAGACCGAGTTAGGAAAGCCCAAAAATTGGGTGCCGGCAAATATATTAAAAAACCATATACTATTGAGAAGATAGGCTTGGCTGTTAAAACTGAATTAAATAAACAAGGCCGTTTGTCCTGAAAATGTAAAGTTATTTCTCCGCGAATCCTATGGTGGGGGTCGTTGGAAGGCGAATCGAGATTATAGAAAGAAAAAAGGGGCGGAAAGAATTTTCCAGCCCCTTGATATTATCGTGGTACGCCCGGCTGGATTCGAACCAGCGGCTTTCAGCTCCGGAGGCTGACGCTCTATCCTCTGAGCTACGGGCGCGTGATGAGACAACTTGTCAGTTAATTGATTGAATGCAGTATGTCAAGTGTCGATTTATACTGCATCTGCTTTCCGGCATGGAAAATCAGATGCTTCGAGAGCTTCCTTGGCTTCACCAACGACGTAGAGCGAACCGGCGATGCAGACCGCGTCGTCGGCGCCGGCTGTCTTGATGGCCCTAAGCACCGCGTTTTGCACATCCGGTACTACGGTGACATCGTCTGTAAATTCTTTGACAATCGGCAACAGGGTTTGTGCCGGCAGCCTGCGGTCGATCCTGGGTTGCGTGAGGATCACCCGCCGGCAGACCGGCACCAAGGCCTGCAGCATGGCCCGATAGGGCTTGTCATCCAGGATCCCGATCACCAGAGTAATATCTCGTCGGATCAAGTGGTTGGACAGAAACCCGGCCAGGTTGCGGGCTGCAGCCAGATTATGGGCCCCGTCGAGCATGACGAACGGGTCGCTGCAAACGATCTCCAGCCTTCCGGGCCAGCGGGTTTGCAGCAGCCCTTCTCGGATCTGCTCCTGAGATATTCGAACGCGTTTGCGGCCGAGCATTTCGCAGGCAGCAAGGACCTTGGCCGCATTGTCCACCTGATGACGGCCCAACAGCCCGGCCTCTAATCCGTGCCAGGTATGATCCATACCGTAATAGGTAAAAGTGCCGGATGAATGGCGCCGGGTCCTGAAATCTTTCCCCAGACGATAAACCGGTGCGGATCGGGTTGCGGCGACTGCTTGGATCACACTGAGTGCTTGTTTCTGCCGGGCTCCGGTGATAACCGGGGTTTGGGCTTTGATGATGCCGGCTTTCTCCCCGGCGATTTCACGGATCGTGCGGCCCAGATATTCGCGGTGCTCCACCGATACATTGGTAATAATGGACAGGGTGGGCTGAATCACGTTGGTTGCATCCAGCCGGCCGCCCATACCGGTTTCGATAACAGCCCACTGCACCTTCTGCTGACCGAACTCAAACAAAGCCATGGCCGTCGTGAATTCAAAAAAAGTCGGCTCACGCCGCCCTTGGTGCACCTGTTTGATCTGCTCGTAAGTTTGGATGACACGTTCGTTTGCGATCGGCTGGTTGTTGATGGCAATCCGCTCATTAAACTTAACCAGGTGCGGCGAAGTGTAAAGACCGGTCCGGTAGCCGGCCACATTCAGGACGGAAGCCAGCATTGCGGCCACAGACCCCTTGCCGTTGGTGCCGGCCACATGGATGCAGTTGTACTGATCCTGGGGATTGTCCAGACGCCCGAGAATATGTTTGATAGTTGAGAGGCCGAGCTTTATCCCGAATCTTCTCAGACCGTACATCTCTTTTAAACAGTTATGATAATGTTCGCTGGTCGTCATGATGACAAAAAACCCGGCAGCGTATTCCATTTGCCGGGTTTTGTAAAAATTCGGATCTGGTGCTACCTGCGGCGGTATCTGTTCTTTCTGGCAGCAGCGAGTCGTTCCCTTCTTAAAGCTTCGCGTTGTTTTCTGCGCCTGAACTCGCTCGGCTTTTCATAGCTCTTCTTCAATTTGAGCCGTTTGAAAAGGCCGTCATTTTGAATCTTTTTCTTCAAAATACGCATCGCTTTTTCGATGTCGTTATCATAAACCTTAACCGCTATTTCCTTCAACTGCCTCGCCCCCTTTTGCCCATCGGCATAGCCTTTTTTTCCGATGGTTATTCTGAAAAAACTGTAAAAAAATATATAACCAAATTATTTATCGGCTGCAAGTAAAATTTTCATGTTCGGCCGATTTTTTTCATTTCACCTTTATGCGAACACCTTTGCTGTTTTTGGGTTCGTTTACAGGGTAAAGTCAAAGTAATTGTGCATATCATGGTCGACCAAAAACTTACCTCACGCAATGTCGCAAAGTTTATATGATCTTTCTTTGTCTTGAATTCACTTTTCATGCCTGCGTCCTTGGGTCTTGCCGTGAAAATTTCATAATATCGCTTTAATGCAATGATTTCAAAGCTATGTCTGAAAGAATGACTTAGCCCTGGGATCGTTCACAATTGACTTGACACACAGCCGCCTTTCGGTCATATAGTGCCCACCTATAAAAGCGTACCGAATGTTTGCATGAAATATTCAGAGCGGTCAACCATGCGCCGCTGCTATTAAAAAGGAAAAACTGACACAACTTAGTTTCCAATTCAGAATTGTCAAGCTGGAAACCCGAACATCGAAAAGGAGGAAAGGAAATGCGTCTGATTCTGTTGGGAGGCCCTGGTGCGGGCAAGGGAACCCAGGCAAATTACATCAAGGAGAAATACCAGATTCCACAGATTTCAACCGGTGACATGCTGCGTGCTGCAGTCAAGGCCGGAACCGATCTCGGTAAAAAAGCCAAAGAGTTTATGGATGCCGGTGGACTTGTAACGGATGATGTGATCATCGGACTTGTCAAAGAGCGTATTAAGGAAGCGGATTGCGAAAAAGGTTTTCTGTTCGATGGATTTCCACGGACGATTCCCCAGGCAGACGCTATGAAAGACGCCGGGGTGCCGATTGAAGCCGTGGTGGATATCAATGTGCCCGACGAAGAGATTATAAAAAGGATGAGCGGACGGCGGGTCCATCTGGCCAGCGGCCGAACCTACCATGTTGTTTTCAACCCGCCGAAGGAAGAAGGCAAGGACGATGTCACCGCAGAGCCGCTGATTCAAAGAGAGGACGACCAGGAGGAGACCGTTCGCAAACGCCTGCAAGTGTATCACGATCAGACTGAACCGCTGATTGGCTATTACAAAGACTGGCAAGGATCCGGTGATGCGGCCGCACCCCAATATATCCGCATCGAAGGTGTCGGCAAAGTAGATGAAATTCGCGATCAGATATATAATGCGCTGGATAATTTATAAATTTTGTGCTCAAATTTTTCTGATCTATAATTGAAGAGGCTCTGCCGGATAGTGCGCAGAGCCTTTTTCTTTAGAGCAAGTTGGTTGAGCCCGTTGAGCCGGTTGAGCCGGTTGAGCCCGTTTTTCCCGGTTAGCCCGTTCGCCGTTTCGCCGTTTCACCGTTTCACCCGTTTCACCCGTTCGCCGGTTTACCTGTTCACTCGTGAACGTCATTGTTCTCTCTGACTTCCGGGGTGTTTACTCATCTCTTTGCTTTAAAAAATCCGCCACCCACATTTCCGCATCGGATTTGCTGTGAATCATATTCGCCAGCCGCGCCTCTTCGACGCGGTTTAGAATCGTTTTGAACAAAGGGGACGGGCGCAGCCCGAAGCGGTTGATCAGGTCATGGCCGCTGAGCAACGGCGGATCGATTGTCCGGGGTAAGTAGCTGGAGAGATAATCTCGGATCAATTCCGCG